>Ga0265293_10014259_pt1 | contig 10126 bp, 6 predicted proteins | sample Munlanlewell138R_FD_192505 | JGI IMG/M metagenome (GOLD analysis project Ga0265293, IMG submission 192505) | Leachate microbial communities from a municipal landfill in Southern Ontario, Canada - Leachate well 138R | ecosystem: Engineered > Solid waste > Landfill > Unclassified | place: Canada...
CTTTACCCAGACCAATCATCCCCTCAAAGGGGTAGATGATTTTGATAAAACAACATTTTCAAAAAAGTTAAATGAGGTAATTTGGAATGTCGTTGCCGACCCTATTTGGAGACTAAAAGAGGCCTCAAATTTTAAGGAAGACCTTAGAGTTAAAGCCACTGATGTTAGAGCGAAAAATAAATACGCCCAAATCATCGGAGTCGGTGGCAATTTTTTTGAAATGGGACAGTTCTTATATCGTAGCGATGAATTTTTTATAAAGCTAGCTTTAGAACCCAAGCAGATGGAATATCTGCTCGACATGCTACTCGAAATTCATTTAGAAACAGTCGATTTTTTAATTGACTCTGTAGGCGATGTTGTTGATATTTTTCAGTTCGGTGACGATTTTGGAACCCAAACGAACACCATGATTAGTCGCGAGATGTATAAAAAATTCTTTTTCCCTAGACAGAAAAAGTTATTCCAACGCGTTCACGATAAGTCTAACGCTAAAGTCTTCCTGCACAGCTGTGGAGCGGTTTACGATTTTCTGGGAGATTTTATTGATGCTGGTGTTGACATAATAAACCCAGTCCAAATTGGTGCTATGGGGATGGAGAGTGCGAAATTAAAAAATGACTTTGGAAAAGATATTGTTTTCTGGGGGGGAGGTATCGATACTCAACACGTTCTAGCTACCGGCTCGCCCCAAAAAGTGCATGATGAAGTTTTACGCAATTGTGAGATCTTGATGAAGGATGGAGGATTTGTTTTTAATCAGGTCCATAATATTGTAGATGGAGTCCCTCCTGAAAATGTAATCGCAATGTACGAGGCTGCAAATTCGATTAAATATTAGGGTAGTCGGTTATTGGGAGGGTTTATGAAGAGAGAGACTCTAATGGGAATCGATATTGGAGGGACAAAAACTGCCATAAGCATAGGTACTGTTCTCGGTGATATCTTAGATAAAAAATCCTTTCCCACTAAGAGACTATACTCCGATGTCATCAAAGATATATATGGAACAATCGATACTTTTAAAAACAAAATCGATATTAATAAACTCCAGGCTATCGGTATTTCTTGCGGAGGACCTCTGGATAGTGAAAACGGGCTAATTCAAAGTCCTCCCAACTTACCATCATGGGATAATATACCTATTGTGAAGATGCTATCTGACAGATACGGCGTTCCCACTTTTCTGGAAAATGATGCTAATGCTTGTGCTTTAGCAGAATGGTATTGGGGTAATGGCAAAGGCTCCGCCTCATTAATTTTCTTAACTTTTGGAACTGGATTAGGTGCAGGTTTAATTTTAGATAACCGCCTCTATAGGGGCTCCAGTGGTCTGGCCGGTGAAATTGGGCATTGGAAAATAGCTGAAGATGGACCGGAATGTTATGCTAAGCGGGGCTCTTGGGAAGGGTTTTCCAGTGGCTGTGGAATTAGCGGTCTCTATCTAGGAAAAACGGGAATTAATTTGAGTGCCAAAGAGATCTGCACCCTAGCTACAAAAAAAGATCGGCAAGCTTTAGAAATAATCAAAATGAGCGCCCACAAATTAGGCCTTGGACTCTCCTATTTAGTTGATTTGTTAAATCCTGAAAAGATTATAATTGGCAGTATTTTTACCCGCAGTGAAGAGTTGTTTAGAGGAGAAGTTGAGAGGGTTTTAAAAACAGAGTGTCTCACCGGTACTTACCAAGCCTGTGAAATTTTACCATCTAAGTTAGATGATAATTTAGGCGATATGGCCGCGCTAGGGATTGCTAGGGATGGGTTAGTTAGGGAAGGGAACAGTTATGGAATCTAATATAAGTGAATTAATTTTAAGGAATCCTCAACTAGAGGGGCAAGAAAAAAATATTAATGAAGCTTTAGAACTTCTAATTTCTGCTGCTCAGAAGAAAAAGATAATCTTGGTAGCTGGCAATGGTGGCAGTAGTGCAGATGCTGATCATATTGTGGGAGAGCTAATGAAGTCTTTTTTATTAAAGAGAACGTTAGACAGCTCAACAAAAACTAAATTAAAGGCAATTTCCCCAATGGGGGAGGAAATTGCGGCTGGATTGCAGGGAGCGATAGCTGCCATTAACCTCTCAGCGCATACTTCTCTGACATCGGCATTTAGCAACGATGTTAATTATGACTTGGTGTTCGCTCAACAAACTTTAGGCTATGGCAAAGAGGACGGTGTGTTTTGGGGCTTTTCAACTTCAGGTAATTCTCTAAATGTAGTAAATGGAGCTTTGGTTGCCAAAGCTATGGGGATGAAAGTATTAGGGATGACCGGTTTGCATGGTGGGCAATTAAAGACGTTTTGTGACGTTTGCATTCAAGTGCCGGAAACCGAAACATTTAGAATCCAGGAATTGCAACAACCAATTTACCATTTTCTGTGCCTAGAGGTGGAGAAAGCACTTTTTGGCTGAAAAAAGGGTGAATCATTAAAATCATCAATCATCATGTGGGGGTAGGCAAAAACTTTTTGTAATTTTAAGGGTTTCCCCTTGACCTCATTGGAGAAAAGATCTACAAAGTATACATCAAATATTCTTGATATGAGGAAAAGATTTGTTAGCTTTATCTAAAGAGAGCATTAGGATATTTAAGGCTTTTTGTGATGAAAACCGAGTGCAGGTTCTGCATCTTTTACGTGGTGGTGAAAAGTGTGCCTGTGTTCTGTTGGAACAGTTAGACTTAGGTCAATCTGGTCTCTCTTACCATATGAAGGTATTGGTAGAGTCGGGGATTGTGGAGAGCCGACAAGAGGGGAAATGGACCTACTATAAGATAAGTGAGAAGGGGAGTATTTATGCCACTAAGGTGTTAGAAGAGTTGACAACACCACATGTTGTTTGTGAAGGCAAGAGTTGTTGCTAAATGAGAGGCCATCTAAAAGATGGCTTTTAATAGGCACTATACATCAAAAAATATTGATATAAGAGTCAGGTTTAAATGCAAGTATTAGGATCAATTTGGGACTTCTTTCAGAGTCAGTTACTGGGAATGAGATGGTTGAACACAATCGTTGGCAGAGGCTTGTCGGCTTTGGGTTTGGATTTAGATAATCGTTGGATAGGAAGTATCCGGTTCTTTATTTATGATGTTGTGAAAATTACCCTTCTGCTTTGTTTTTTAATCTTTATTATCAGTTACATTCAGAGTTATTTTCCTCCTGAGCGTAGTAAAAAGATCTTGGGGAGCTTTCGCGGTGTCTGGGCAAATTTAATTGCAGCCCTTTTAGGGACGGTGACTCCTTTTTGTTCGTGCTCATCAATACCGCTCTTTATTGGGTTCACATCAGCCGGGCTACCTTTAGGGGTCACTTTTTCATTTCTGATCTCTTCCCCTATGGTTGACCTAGGGTCACTTGTTTTACTGATGAGTATTTTCGGGACAAAGATTGCCTTCCTCTATGTACTTTTAGGGTTAGTAATAGCTGTTGTCGGAGGGACAATTATCGAGAAAGCAGGGATGGAAAAATATGTAGAGAGTTTTATCTTAACGACCAAGAGTGTCGATATTGAGTCACCAAATCTGCTGAAGAGGGAACGCGCCTTATATGCGAAAGAACAAACGTTTTCCACCTTTAAGAAGGTCCTACCCTACATTCTCCTTGGAGTAGGGATTGGGGCAACAATCCACAATTGGATACCCGAATCTTGGGTGGTTACCCTTCTGGGGAGTGATAACCCCTTTGGCATAATTTTGGCGACGGTAGTTGGGGTGCCGATGTATGCCGATATCTTTGGGACAATCCCTATAGCTGAAGCACTCCTTTTTAAAGGAGCCCGCCTTGGAGCGGTACTCTCTTTTATGATGGGGGTCACGACTCTATCGCTACCCTCTCTTATAATGCTCCGTAAGGCGGTTAAACCTAAACTTTTAGTGATGTTTATAGTTATTTGTACGTTGGGAATTATTGGAGTAGGGTACATTTTTAATGCACTACAATCGCTATTAATTTGAAGGAGAAAGGTATTATGAAAAGTATAAAAGTTCTTGGCAGTGGCTGTAAAAGGTGTAATCAACTTGAAGGAGCGACTAAAGCAGCTCTTGACCAGTTGGGGATGAATACCCCAATTGAGCATGTCACTAATCCAGTGCAGATTGCCTCCTACGGTGTAATGGCTACGCCTGCTCTAGTAGTAGATGAGAGAGTTGTCTCCACAGGCAGAGTGCTTAAAACAGAAGAGGTGGTAAAGATTTTGGAGGGAGAGAGAGGGAAGGTGTGAAGGAATTCCTGTGGCTACGCATAATTAGATAAGTATCAAATGTTATTGTCACGATTCTTGGAAATTTTCTCTGCCAACAAATTACTTAATTTGTTAAAGATATGTGTCATCTTGAGTTTTCGCTCACTCTTACGAAAAGAGGGTGCTTACTCTTTGTATTGTAACAATAAAAGGCGCTCTCTCTTCAGAAAATAATTATTGTACGTCAATCTCTTTTCTTTGTTGCTGCCATCATTTAAAGTTAAATAGGTGTTGGCATTCAACTGGGCCACATTAGCCACTCTTGAGGATTTAATAATCTGTTCAATCTTCCAAAGTCCCCGGTACATCCCTATTATATCTAGAGGAGTGACTAATTTTTAACCGTTGCTACTGACTAATTTCTGCCTAGTGCTGTTACCATTATCATAGATTGTTGAAATAGCTGATTTTGGGAAACTTGAGAACATAACTTATATTTCCAGTCTCTAAATTGTTTCACAAAAAAAAAGTAAAATGCAAATCAAATTTTAATTTCGAGAAAAATTAACAATCAATACAACCTTTGTGGTATGATTCTCAATCAGAGAAGTTGATATACTGCCTTGAAATTTCCTCTCTATTGATATGGAGTCAAAGTATGAAAGACATTTTTGAATTTCGTAGTACGCTGATTGATTCGTTTTCAAATTTTTCACGGAGTTTTACTAAGGTAGCCGCCGAAGATATCAAAAAGACTCTTGACAAAGAATACGATAATGGCCGCTACTGGCCTGAGCCACTTATCCAAGTCAATCCCCACTATGAGACCACTCATACCATCAAAGAGTTGTCAGATACTGGATTACTTCATCCTCTTTGCGATATTTTGTTCAGAATCAAAGGACAATCTTTGACTCTTTATAACCACCAGGAGCAAGCCATACTAAAAGCCCGCGATGGGGAAAGCTATGTACTGACCAGCGGGACGGGTTCAGGTAAGAGTCTTGCCTTTTTTATTCCCATCATAGATTCAGTCATTCGAGCAAAAGAGCGAGATTCTACACCAAGAACTAGGGCAATTATCATCTATCCCATGAATGCTCTTGCCAATAGCCAAATGGGTGAAATCCAACAGTTCCTTGATAATAACACGTCAAATATTTCTATCTCTGTTAAACGGTATACTGGACAGGAGAGTAGTCATGAACGAGAAAGCCTTGCAACAAACCCACCAGATATTCTCCTGACTAACTACATGATGCTGGAGTTAATTCTCACACGTTTTGAGAGTGTAGATATTCGTGTAATTGAGCACAGTATAGGTTTGGAGTTTTTGGTACTCGATGAACTACACACCTATCGGGGGAGGCAAGGAGCCGATGTAGCGATGCTTGTACGCAGGCTCAGACAACGATTAAAGACTCCATCGATGATCTGCATCGGTACCTCTGCTACAATGTCTTCAATCGGCAGTGATGATGATCAGGCTAAAGCAGTAGCTGAGACTGCTTCTTCATTATTTGGCATTCCAATACCAAAAGCTAATGTTATTAGTGAAAAACTAACTCGAGTTACCCCCCAAGCTAAAGGCATCAACCCTACTGCACTGCGGAATCGTATAACTTCCAATGCTTCTTTTTCTACTGATTTTGACAGTCTAGCGAGTGATGAACTTTCGATTTGGGTAGAGCTAACACTGGGTATTATATTGAGGCCTGGTGGAAGTCCTTGGCGCGCTGTTCCAATCAGTCTTTCGAAAGCTGTCTCCAAACTAGCCCTTGATGCGAATATCAGTGAAAAACATGCCCTCGATGTCTTGAAAAGGTTCTTAATCCATTGTGAGAGGGTCCTCTCTCCAAAAGGGACTCCACTTTTTGCTTTTAAGCTTCATCAATTCATCAGTGGACCTGGAGCTGTGCTGACCACACTTGAAAAACCAGGGGAACGTTTGGTTACCCTCGACGAACAACAATTCGCACCATCGAGGCAAAGTGAGCATGTTCGGTTGTACAGAACTTATTTTTGTCGTGATTGTGGGCAGGAATATCTTCCAGTCTGGACTGATACAATGCTTTCTTCTTTCGACCCACGAATGATAGAAGACCTAATTACCCAGAGTGACGATGAGGATAGCCGTTTTGGGCACCTAGTACCCGTGTATCCTGGTCAAATGTATCAGGGAGAAAGTGATCTTCCTGATACTTGGTTCGATTACAACAATAGGCTTGGTGAGTTTGTAGTTAAATCAAACCTTAAAAAAAACGTGCCTAAATTGGTAGAGGTTTTGCCCAATGGAATTACAGGAGCTGAGGGTACCAAATATTGGTTCATACCAAAAACCGTACGATTCTGTCCCAATTGTGGGCTAGAGCATGAGGCACGTTCTCGTGATGTAAACAAACTTGTTGGGCTTTCTGGCGAAGGACGCTCATCAGCGACGACCATCATAACTCTCAACCTGTTGGAACAGATGTTTGACAAAGATGCTGTTACGTTTGTTCAGAAGAAAATTCTTGGGTTTTCTGATAACCGCCAGGACGCTGCGTTGCAGTCAGGACACTTCAATGATTTCATTTATTTGGTGACAATGCGTTCTGCTCTCTTAGCAGCCTTGAAGAACAACAATGGGATATTGGATATTACCAAGTTGCCACAAGCACTTTTCGAAGCCTTGGGCTTTGATAGTGATGACCCTGATATTTTAAGCGAGTATCTGGTCAATCCATATTTAGCAACCAATATTCGAATTACATATCAAAACTACGCAAAGAAAATTCTAGCCTACCGAATACTCAATGACCTTGCCCGAGGGTGGCGGTATAACAACCCTAATCTTCTTCAGCTCGGTATGATGCAGATTGATTATGCTTACTTAGATGAACTGTGTGCCGATGATGCAAATTTTGCTAATGCCCCGATAGTACTGAAAAAAGCAAGCCCCGTCATAAGGAAGCAACTCTATCTTGTTCTTTTCAATGAGATGCAAGAAAAATTGTGCATTAGTTCATCATATTTTCAGTTGACTGATCTTGAATCTCTTCGTGGACAGACTCAGGAACACCTAGTTGAGCGTTGGGGCTTCTACAAGAGTGAGAACTTGGTCATCGGCAACCAACTTATTGCAGGCAAGTTGCCGAAAACTAACCAGAAAGGTAGGCGGATGTTCCGATATGTGGGCGGAGGGTCCGCATCGCGCCTAGGAAGAAAACTCAAGGATCCTAGACTTTGGAGAGAAACATCGTGGGAGCGCTACTCTCTTAAGGATAAAGGGCAGGATCTCGAAGCGGTGGTAACCTCCCTCCTTGAAGCAGCTACACGATTTGGTTTGGTGAAACGAATTACCGAAAAGAAAGGAACTTTGGTCACTTGGCAGCTTAATGACAACGTCCTACAGTGGCAACTTGTTGATAAGAGTTCTGAGTCTTCTTCCAATGAATTTTTCAGTGCTCTTTACCAGAGTGTTGCCTCACAATTCATAGCGCGGGACTTCAATCTCTTTGACTTCGAGTCACGAGAGCATACGGCACAAGTACAATCTGAAGAACGGGAGTTTTTAGAAAAAAGATTTAGATATTCGGATGCAGACAGAAAGCAGTGGGAAGAAGAGCATCCTGATTCACAACCATTGGAGCCTCTGCCTGTATTATACTGTTCTCCAACAATGGAACTAGGGATTGATATCTCCTCACTGAATACCGTTTATATGCGCAACGTTCCACCCACAGCAGCAAATTACGCCCAACGATCGGGTAGGGCAGGACGGTCGGGTCAAGCCGCTTTAGTGGTCACGTATTGTGCCTCGCAAAGCCCTCATGACCAGTGGTTTTACCATAGCAAGAATGAGATGGTGCACGGCGTTGTACGCACGCCATCGCTTGATCTTACGAACAAAGATCTCATTGATAGCCATTTGCTTGCCATTTGGTTTTCCTTAGCTAAGGCCCCGATTGGGCCTTCGGTTGTCGAAATACTTAATCTCGAAGATAACGCACTACCAATAAAGGCGGAGGTGAGAGAGGTTTTTAATAACGAAGAACTACGCAAAAAATCTTTAGAAAAGATAAGTGAACTTCTGGAATCGATGAAAGAAGTGTTAAACCCACAGACAGCTACATGGTTCAGTGACGAGTACGCCAGAACATTAATTGATGATGCTTGGCCACGCTTTGATCAAGCATTCGATCGGTGGAGAAACCTCTACAATTCCACCCTCCAGCAGCAAGAACAATCTCACAAAGTAAACATATCCCATACATCGACCCAACAACAGAAGAGTGCCGCCAAACGCCTCTACATAGATTCAAGCATCCAGATGGGGCTATTGACTACAACGACCAACAGAAGTTCTTCATTTTCCGATTTCTATATCTACCGCTATCTTGCAAGCCAAGGGATACTCCCAGGGTACAACTTTCCACGGCTACCACTCTTAGCTTGGCTACCCAATACCACTGATGAGAAAAATGATGCCACATCTCTCTCTAGGTCTCGATTCCTAGCTCTTTCTGAGTTTGGCCCTAGAAGCCTGATCTACCATCAGGGTAAGGTGTTCAGAGTTGTCAAGGCAAAGCTGAATGCTTCAAGCGCTTATGCTATGGCTGATGGTAGCACCCAGCTCTCTACAAGCGATTTGATCATATGTGATCAATGTGGATATGGCATCATCGAGATGGGGTATAGCGGAGCTATCGAACGTTGTCCCAGCTGTGATGCACTGGTAACCGAATCGATGCGTATCAACTCCCTCTATAGAATCGAAACCGTGGAAACCAGACTTGTCGAGCGTATCTCCATGAACGATGAAGAGCGTAGGCGTGTCGGGTATGACCTACAAACCTCTTATCGATTCTCAGGCAAAGATGGTGGACGGGCGGAGCTTTCGGTTATCAAGCTTGGGGGAAAAGTACTTGGCAATCTCATCTATGCTCAGGCAGCTACTGTATCGAAAATTAATAAAGGATGGAAGCGGCGAGCCAGAAAGGAGGTGATGGGCTTTTTAATCGACCCCCTCACTGGGTTTTGGAGCAAGGCAGATGATGAGAGGCAAGATGAGCAGAACGATGAGACTCCAGTAACCAACAACGTAAGACCCCAACGAATAGTCCCTTTTGTAGAGGACATCAAGAATATTTTGATTCTAGCACCAAGTAGTGAGTTGTCTAAGGAGAGTATGACCACCTTGCAATCAGCATTAAAACGTGGTATTGAGCAAATTTTCCAAATTGAAGAAGCTGAACTAGCGGTTGAACCGCTTCCCAGCAGTGACAATCGCAAGCGAATTCTTTTTTATGAAGCAGTGGAAGGTGGCGCTGGAGTTCTGAATCGACTGGTTGAAGAAAAGAAAGCTCTTGCTTTGGTCGCCGATCAAGCATTGAAAATCATGCACTACAAAAAACTGGGAGCAACATGGGATGTAGAGACAATAGTTGAAGAACAGGATGAGCATGGAAATACGTTCTGTGAGGCAGGCTGTTATCGATGTCTGCTCTCCTACTATAACCAACCTGAACACGAAGATATAGACCGAAGAGATCCTGATGCAATCAAGATATTGGTGGCTCTTGCCAACGGTTCCGTAGAGCAGCAAACAATGAGTGAAGGTGAGGCAAATTCGGATCTTCAAGACCGATTCATAGAATTCTTAAAGGCGCGCGACCTTCCCATCCCAGATCGTAGTAATGTTCCATTAAAAAGTGGGAAAACTTTTCCCTTTGTGTACTCAAACTATCGTACAGTCATAGTCTTTGGAAAAGTGAATGATGAAATGGTGCAATACTGTACTGACCGAGCATTCAAGGTAGTAGAGGTTGACACTGATGAGGATAACTGGGAACGTCAACTAATCAGAGATAGGGAAGGCTTGTTTGGACAAGGAGTAAGGAATGATGAGTGATTATCAGCCAACGCCTGGCAACTTGGTCAGGGCCCGCGGAAGGGATTGG
>Ga0265293_10014260_pt1 | contig 10124 bp, 11 predicted proteins | sample Munlanlewell138R_FD_192505 | JGI IMG/M metagenome (GOLD analysis project Ga0265293, IMG submission 192505) | Leachate microbial communities from a municipal landfill in Southern Ontario, Canada - Leachate well 138R | ecosystem: Engineered > Solid waste > Landfill > Unclassified | place: Canada...
CTAAACCTGCCTGAACCACGGCTGGTAAATTTGCCATCAAACCAGCATAAAGTTCATCAAAATCGTTGTAAGTCGCCATTATATCCTCCGATAACCGACTATGCGGTACACTTTGTTTCCGTATTTACTCAGGTTAATCAGCGTGCCCGTCTCTGGGTCAACTGCCCACCAACTACCATCACGTTCACCCACAATCAATACCCAGTGCTGGTCGAGTTCACCGCCTGCGTAGAAGTCAACCAGTGCTAATACAGGACGTTGGCTTGCAAGGATATTCCGTGCCTGTGATTCCCAGCCAGTGCCATTCCAATACCAGGTGTAGTCAGACAGCTCCCTTTGTATCTTGTCAGGGAATAACACGCCCGGATACTTCCAGTACATGTTGGCGTATTTGATACCGTTTTCAACCACGTACTGATAGCCACCCCTCAGACCAAGCAACTGGTTGTAACGTTTGGGGTCTGTGTCAACACCGAGATAATCCAGGTAGATAGCCGTGGCATCTACCAAACATCCCCTTTGAGCCAGTGTCCGGTAACTGCTGCCCATCCGATCGTTGCCCCAACGAGGATCTTTCTGTGACCATAGTTGCACTCGCAGTAGCCCCGCCCAATTGTCTTCAACTGGTTGTTCTGGTTCTGGCTCCGGCACGGTTACAATCGGCAGGTAGACGTTATGCGTTCCACGCCCGAAGTAAGCGTCGAGTTCTTCCTTTGTGCCGTTGAATCGGTTTTGGTCAACGTAGTAACTGCCTGCCCCAACCTCTCGCCCCTTGCCTTTTTCGCAAGTCTGATGAAACAGCCATTTGTTCACACCTGTTGGCAATATCGGTGGAGGCGGCATTTCTGGCGTGTATAGTGGATAAGGCAACGCCGTCCGATAATATGCCAGCCACCAGTCAGCATTGATAAGCCGTGGGTCGGTTAGAAGCATATTGTCCTGTAGCCAATACTTACGAGAGTACAAAATTGGGTGTCTGCCAGTGACTTCCTTGATACGTTCCATCATAACGAGCACACGCCTTGATACCTCTGCTTTTGATAATCCGTGACCAGAGCGTTCGAGGTCAAGCACCAGGCGGTCATACTTCCAATCAACGCCTGCCTGTGTTACAATGTCGCACAAATGGTTAGCCTGTCGCAAGGGGTCGTCTGACAACCAGACGTAAGAGTATGCACCCCTGTTGTGCCCCACTAATCCAGTCCAGTTTGCGTAGAACTTTGGGTCGGTATAACCCCAGGATTCCGTTGCCTTGACGAACACAAAAGACGTGTTCGCTTTCATTTTGGCGTAGTCATTGATGCCTTGATGTTTACTGATATCAACTCCAAATGGTAAACTCAAAATATCTCCTTATTTATCCTGTCCTGCGCCACATATAAACGACCACATATGGCTGTAATGTCGAGCCTGAATCGGTAGTGCCTCCCAATTCGGCACCTACTGATGTCGTTCCTAATGTGAAGTTATTTGGAGCGTCGTTCTTATGAGTGATAGCCCAAGTTGAAACTGTTTTACGAGCCGTCGCAATCCATTCATCGAGTGATAACGCAATCTTTGCAAAACCTGCTGACAATCCGTGAGAATGAGTTTCAGCGCCACCAGTACTCCCTGCGGTTGCAAATGTTCCCGAGGTAGCCTTCCCAACAAGGACACGCCCCTGACCATATGCCTCCCAAGTTCCACCAAACAGAGTCCCGGGGTTGGTCGAACTAACACTTATGTAAATCGCCCCGATTGGGTATGTTTTGTTTAATAATCCGCTAATTAGCAGGTACTGGGGGTGGTCGTTATCCCCTAAACCAGTCAATAAACCGTGATCGGTAACACCACCTTCGCCCTTTTTGAGATACACTTCGTCATGATGATGTGAGGGAGGTATTGGATAAAGTTTTGCCATCAATTACTCCTTTGTGCGCATGATAGGACACAGACTAATATGCTGTGGTATATGGTTGGCTGCCGCTGTTAGCGCTGGCATAGTATGCGTATGGGAAGAGGCAGAAACAAAAGAGATCGCGATACCGTGAGTGTGGCCGCCGTCCGCAAAGCTTATTCCTCCACTACCTCCTGTTGAGGGGAAAGTCCCCGTAGGTGCTGCCGAAGTTCCAGACAGGCCTGTATGGCTATGACCGCCACCGCCTCCAGTACTTGCTGATGCTCGCGAATGAGTATGCGTATCCGACCCACCAGTAGTTTTCAGCTGTGAGTCCAAGTTACACGCCCTGATAAACCTCCCAATCAGATTCGGAGTAGTAACGCCGTCATAAGTACCACCATCGCAAATGTGCCATTTGTCGGGGATGGTTGTTTGGTCTGTGAGAATGATTGTGCCTACCGGGAATGACATCAGAACACCTTTATAATGAAATACAGTCTCATAAACGGAGGAAACATTTCGGTCTCTAATAAACCGCTAACAGGATGAGTGTGATCGCCTTCGCTTTGGGTAGAACCAGAATAACCACCGTGAGAGTGATCTCTGCCTGCAATCAGCCCCCCGGACGAACCTTCAGAAATAGAAGAAGGGGAACCCGTTTTTGACAAAGACCCGGTTGATACCGAGTGTTGGTGCGCTCCTGCTGAAAGCGTAGCAGAAACAGCGTGATTGTGAGCATATGTCCCGGCCTGCCCCGTATCTGCGTTGCTTGCCGGTTGTGCCCAAAATCCTTCAGTAATTGACGGCACTGTCACCCCGTCAATGGTTGAGCCATCACACAATCGCCATCCATTTGGAATTTGCGCTTGCGGGTTTGGCCACATTACAATCATCCCAGCTCGTTCTGGAGCGCCCGATTGAGACTTAATTAACCAATATTTCTGTTTCACCAGTTGATTGTCAGCTGATGGAGTCGATGCGAACGAATGGGTATGAGCCGCGCTGTTCCCTACCGAAACCGTGGGACTGGGGTGCGTGTGATCTTCAGGACTTGTTCCTTGATCTGTATACGGCCACGCCCCGGTTGCCCTGCGATCATAAGATATGGCCACGCTCGCACTGGCTGAATGGTTATGAATTCCAGCACTCCCAGTGTTGGGAATCGTGTGCGAATGAGAAGCCGTGCCCAATAGCGAATAACTCGCATTGGCAGGCGCGACCGCTTTCAAGTACGCTCCAACAGGCGCCGACACCTTTGCCCAGCCCGTAGGAATGTTGTAGTCCGTGCCAGACCAGAACACAATTCCACCCGCCGGAGTGGTTCCTCGTGCGGATTTGCGAATAATCATTGCTTTCATTTCCGCAGCTCCAAGGAAATACTCAAATACCTTGTGGCTGTTCCCGCAATGGTAATATCGAAACTCAACACATCGTTAGCTAAAAGCGCAGCATGCGAATTCAAAACTGCTGGAATTGCAGCATTGCTGGAAGAAAACTCGCCGACATCGATTGTTAGTTTTGTCGTAAACATAGAACCAAAAGTCAGTCCCGCCGTTGGGCTGCTGCGTCGCCCTCTACGAACATCAAAGGTTGGAATACCGCTCGTGCTGGCACCTAGTACATTCGCTACAGCCTCAACCACGGTGTACCCGCTAAGGGTCGGCGGGACTGGCCAAAGCAGCTTCTTCTCCCCAGCTTCCAAAGGTTCCAGCTCTTCTGCAATAAGAAATGACAGGATTGCTTTGTCTACAACTGTAGTGCCATCGATATGCAGTGCCGGCCAAGTCAAATAACCGAATTTTCCAGTAGATTGGTCGAAAAAGACTACTTTGTCCGATGTTTGCAGCGTACCTAACCCATCAATTTTTTGATAGGTAACAGCATTGGGTGCAAGCTTAGTACTGCTTATAATCGAATCAGCAATCTGTGTGCCAGTAAAAATCTTAAGATTCTCTGCTTTCAGTCTCTTTGTCTTATTCGGAGATACTGCCTCCGACACATCAACAACAGTAACCAAATCTCCCGTTGCCAAATCTGTCAACTCTGGCAATTCTGAGACTTTTACAACAATAGGATCTGCCATTAATTACCTTCCTTTAGGGGGTAGCTTCCACTCCCACGAATGTCGCAGTAGTGAGATAACCACCAGTCAAATCTATCTCCAGCCGTTCGGCGATTCCGTTCAGTTTGTGTGTTCGAAAGGACTCGACACCATAAAGGTTCCCCACCGTCATATGTTTAGGGAATAACTTAATTGTCTTCTTATATCGTAGGTTATGGTATTCAACAACTTTCGCCAACACCTCTGCCGCATTGCCGGAATTAACCAACATCGCATTGTCGATTGTGAGGGTGTCGCCCGTGTCCGAAGAATTGGTGTGTCGGTGAGACCTATCCGCAGACAACCAGGGATAACCCCACAGGGTTATCTGTCCAGCGGTGTCGACCGTAATGGATACGTGATTGCTGCTATAGAGGAAAGTTTCCGATTCAGTGGCGATTATTGCAGTTCCCCAGGTAGCTCCTGAGCCTTCCGTGGCTATAACCCTGCCATCTTCAGTTGTGATAAACATTGGAACAGCTCCGACACCTTCGCCCCACACTTTCCAGTATGGTCTGGGATACGAGATAATATAATTTCCTGGCTCCAACCAAGCGGAGTAAATTTCTTCTACCATCTGTGCTTCTTCACCTAAGTTGTAATAATCATGACTGATCAATTCAATATCAGTGACTTGGAGCAAGCGCATCACGGTCTGATCACCCGTCTTCTCCGCATTGGTGATTGCTTGGTAAGGAAACTGTGGATTCTGGACAGGCAAATTAATTCTTGAAAAGCCTATTCTTCCTTGTTCGTCCGGCTTTGCTCTTGCCTGTGCCGCAAAGCAAAGCTGTTGTAAAGCATCTCGAACGCTGGAAGGGGGTATCCAACCCCTTAAAGTCGTAGGTGTTAGATACATATCCCACGTTGGAGTTATATTGGTTTGCTTCAAAATATCTTCAACGATTATCCTAATTTGTGTGTCGTTCGTCCAAAACGAACCAGGGTATTCTGTGTTCGCACAAACACCCAAAGCGTCAATCAAGTCAAACCTTAGAGTGTTTTCAGTTTCCATCTCCCACGAATCCAAATAAAACATTCCCATAGCCTGCATGACGTCATCCACTGATACCAATATTTCTACGGGGATATTTTTCGATAAAGCATTGTAAAATTCGCCGTCTGAGTAAATGGAAAATCGTGGGTCTGTAGTAAAAAGAAGCACTGTAGCAGTGCCTACCGGCAATGTCGCACTGATAGGATCGCACTCCTGCAAAATACTACACTCCAAAATATCGGCACCACTAAATTCCACTGGAGTGTTATTTAGTACTAACCTGACAATCGGGAAAGTTATATCAGCCATTAGGGTCTTTTCTCACGTGAAACAAAGGATGTTGACAGCCCTTTCCAGTATGTTACGCTGCCCTTTTGTTTGCTCACCTCATGGCGGGTATTCGCAAAGTAGCCCTCAATCTCACGCTCACCAAAAATAGTGGGAAACTTCACCGTATGCCAGGGCACTGGCTCAGTAAGCTTGAACCAAAGGTCAGAGTAAGTCGCTGAATCGCGATAGGATGACGCAAACTCGATCTCGTAGTTGTCATAAACACCAATCAACTCACGATGTAGCACACCGTCAACCGTCCGCTCTGCGTACTTATCCAGCATGTCCGCCTGTCCGGATAGAGAGACGATAGGGATGTCATAGTCAATGCTGTCAATTACAATCATTTACGCAGCTCCTCTCGACAGCAGAGAATTGCCTCTACGAACGCTTTCTCTATTCATTGATTCGAAGACAACCTTGCCGTCAAGTTTCAGAATATTATGAATGGTCGTGGGCTCTGAAGCGGACATGCCCCTCATCTCTTCTCGCATAATCTGCCGGATTAGATTCTCCGGTGCTTCAATGTTTCTGCCAGAACGCTGGTCGCCTAAGATCGCCGCAAACGGTGCATTGGCTGGGATTACCGCGCCAGTGGCAAGGTAGGGAATTTGAGGAGCGGTAAAGGTTGGAATGTTTAGGCTAAATGTGTTTCCGCCGAAGACCGGCACCCAATCAGGAATAGAGATACGCAAGCCGTTAAGAACGTTTGCGACGCTATTCATCCCTCTTACCACACCACTAATTAGTCCATTGACCATTCCAATAATTGAGTTGATAACGCCTTTAAGTACGCCAACAATTCCATCCCAAATGCCACCAAAGATATCTTTAATGCCCTGCCAAGCTGTTTTCCAATCGCCAGTAAACACGCCAGTCAGGAATGTGATAATTCCAGCGATTACGTCAATAATCATTCCAATGATTGCACCGATAATTTCAAGCGCGCCTTGAATCACACCGGTAATCGCACTAAATACGCCAGTAAACAAACCAAGCCACCAGCCAAAGGCGACGTCAAATGCTGTTCCGATCCAGCTCAAAACTGTTTGTATTTTTGGCCACAACCAGTCCTGGAACCAGCTTACTAACGGATCAATTACCTTTTCTTTTATAACCCTTGCAAACTCCTGCCATTTTTCAACAAGGTTGCCAAATTTTTCCTTTAGCGGCTCGACGACTTTCTCTGTAAAGAAGACCTTAAACTCTTCGAGCCTTTTCTCAATCTCGCCCCAGGTTTTTTTCAGCGGCTCAACAACGTGCTCACTAAACCAGCCAGCGACAACGCCCCAAATCTCAACAATCTTTTCCCATACATTAGCAGCAACTTCTTTGATTTCGCCCCAATGATCTTTCAGAAAGACAATAGCGATAATTAATAGTCCAATCGCTAAAACCACCAAACCAGTTGTCGATGTAAGAAATGCAATTGCTGTTATGAGTGCCTTTATTACACCTATGGCAGTAGCAACGACTCCATTCCAGATAGAAACCGCGCCGTTCACGAGAATCCATGCTGCGGCGAAACTTCCCAAAATGGTTGCAATTGTCTGAACTGTCTCCTGGTGAGTGCTGATCCAGTTGCTCAACTGCGTAAGTTTCTCAACAATCCAAGTCAGGGCTTGGATAAATATCTCGCCAGCCCACTGTCCTAACGGCAAGAGTATGTTTTCCCACAGTGCCAAAAACAACGGAGAGACTGCAATCAGGATTTCGTTCAGAACTCTGAGCGCACCAGAGATAATGTCGAGCGCAACTGGCGCAACGCTTTGGACTATCCAGGTCAGGAAAGGCAGCAAGATGTTAGTCCACGCCCAGCCCAAGCCCGCCCCAATGGTTGCGCCTAATGTCAAAAAGGCTTCCTTCAATCGCTCAAATGGCTCTTTCAGCGGAGCGAAGAATGCCAATAACTTTTCTTTGAAAGCGATCAGTTTCTGCTCTAACTCGTCGATGGCTTCAGATACATCATCGAACACAGTCTGGTCTTCCACGGGCAAGCTGATGTCGCCAGCCCCACCGCCACTTCCTGACGCTGGTTGTTGCAAGACATTCAATTTGTCGAATGATGCCAGCGCACCCTTAGCCGCCTTACCCGCCCTGTCCGTTGCATTGGCGAGTTCGTCTTGAGCGTCTGCCGCCTCATAGGTTGAGTTTGCTACACCGTCCAGCGAGGATGCCCCTACATTTGTGCCAAACAATAAGTTCATCACACGCCCAATAATGTTGAACCAATATGTAAACCACTTCACCAACAAGATGATCTTAGGCAGCATTGCGTTCAAGAGAGGAATAACCATATTACCAACGGCAACTTTTAGATCAATCATTGCTGCGGTTAATTGCGCCACTCGACCAGCATAAGTTTTGGTGTACTCGGACGCTGCACCAGCATAGACCGCACCCTCTTTCATAAAGCCCTGGTATTCAGCGAGAAGCTTTTGCTCATGTGTTAGTGCGGAAATCGTTGTGCCGATCTCTTTGGCGTAGGCTTGCCACATCTTATACATATTCTTTTCGATACCAGACGAGTCGGTCAGGATAGATCGCTCTGTCCGCAAGCCCATTGTGGTTTTCTCAATGGCTTCGCCTATGTCCAACTGCCCTTTACGCAAATAGACCGAACTGTCTTTCATAATGAGCAGCATGTCTTCGAGCTGATCAGTGTTGTAACCACGCGCAATCATATTTTTGTAGGCTTGCTGTGCGTTCATCATTGGCACTAAACCGTCAGCAGTAAAGTCCTGTAAGAATTTTGAAATCTGGTTGAGGTCTTTACCGTAAGCGTTCGCCATATAGCGCAAACCTTGCCAACCTGCTTCCATTTGCATAGCAGTTTCTACGCTTTTCTTGCCAAAGTTGACCAGACCCGCCACGCCAAAAACAACACCAAGCGAAGCGGCAAGACTGCCAAGACTGGACATCATTCGCTTTACGCCAGTGTCGAAGCCTTTGCCGTCAATTTTTGTATTTATGCGGATTGAGCCATCATACGCCATTAGCGTTTCCTGCCTTCCCAAAATCGCTTTTGATCTTCTTCTGGTAACATACTGATAAACGCAACCTCATCAGGATCAAGAGGTTCATAACTTTCTTCCTGTTCAAGTAGAAAATCATTGCCTAACCGCGCTACCAATTTCTTTTCTTCATCGTTCAACTTTCCATCGTGATACCGCTTCCGTAGGTTGACCATAGAATTGAAAGCCGTATCTGCCCCCAAATCCATAAATAACGCAATAAATCGCCACCAGTGCATATCAGCCGTTTGCAGGTCTACACCGTGCGTCTGTGAGAAAGCAGAGTAGATCAGCCGAGCGTCTTTATCAAATGAGTAAAGACGTGGTTTCCCTTCGGTTTCCTGTCCTGTCTCATCGCCAGCGTTCAGAAATTTAGTTGCCTTTTCCAGTGCTTCCTGATAGAACTCGACTCCCTTATTTTCTGGCAAGTCCGGATAAAGACGATTGAGCATCAGATAGGCTTTCTCGTCCTGATCAAACTCAGGGTTTTCAAAGTCAGCCATGATCTGCAACCCGATGCGAAAATCAGTATTGACGGCATATACTTCACCGTCAATCTCGATTGCATCAGGAAACTGCTCGATCAGAAAACTCTTCACCTATTTCATTACCTTCTTGCCAGGGTTCTTTCTTAGTTCGTCTTTCAACTTCTTCTCACGATATTTTGAGATGTGCGCCAGAACTGCCTGGATTACCGCGCCGTAAGCATCTGGATTGAACGCATTGCCAAACAATCGTTTGCATGTGCCCTCACCAAATACCGAGTCCATTCCTTCAACGACGTGATTGGCAAATTCTGTCTGAATGTCGATCAAAGCCAAAGCAGATAAAGGTGCGCCGTTATCATCCTCGCCAACCAGGGCGCGGGCTTCTGCCTCTTTGACTTCAAACTCTTTCTGCTTTCCACTGAGCGAACTATATAAGACCTTCAGCCTACCGTAGAAATTCAGGTCTTCTGCATCAAACGAAATCCACCTGGACTCGTCATCATTGATACACAAAGTCCGCTGGCTATCGGTTTTGATATTGATTGATTCCATCAACTAATCCTCGTCTTCTACAAAGGCTAAGGTGTTCGGCTGGAAAGTCCCAAAGACCGCATCGCCCATAACGCCAGCGGTCACAGAGTGTTTGAGCGTTTTTAGTGCTTCATCACCAATGGTCTCAACCGAGATCGACACGTTGTATTTCTTTGCAGGGTAGGTAAAGTTTGGTGTATCGCCTTCTGGGTCTTGCCACAACTGCACAGAAACAATGCTGGTTTCAACCTCACTTAGAGTTGCATCTTCCCACTCTAAGTCAGTCAGATAAATAGACACAGGATCGTCCTCATCTACATTGATCTCAAAAGTGAACTCAGGCGCAAGACTTTCCAACTGCTTGCTGCCAACATCGTCAGCGATGTACCCTTCTTCGAGATAGGTTGGGTTTTTGTTGATACTAAGGCTGGTGATACCAGTGTTCATCAACGACCATGTTTCACCGCCAGATGGAGTTGTCTCGTCTGGCGTGGTATTCATAAAATGTCGTAATTTTGATCTTTTGATCGCCATTATTTATTCCTTTCAGATTAGGTTGCGCTAAAGGCTTTGGAAGTGGTTTCGAATGTCCCAAAGACCGCATCGCCCATAACGCCACAGGTAACGGAATGTTTTAGCGTCTTCAACGCTTCGTCACCGATTGTTTCAACAGAAACAGAAACCTTATACTTTTTTGCAGGATAGGCAGTTCCAGTTGGGGTTTTCCAATACTGCACAGAAACAATGTCTGTCTCAACATCGGTCAGGGTTTTGTCGTTCCATT
>Ga0265293_10014261_pt1 | contig 10124 bp, 6 predicted proteins | sample Munlanlewell138R_FD_192505 | JGI IMG/M metagenome (GOLD analysis project Ga0265293, IMG submission 192505) | Leachate microbial communities from a municipal landfill in Southern Ontario, Canada - Leachate well 138R | ecosystem: Engineered > Solid waste > Landfill > Unclassified | place: Canada...
GAAAAAATGGTAGCAGATTTGGCAGCTTAAAAAAATGATTCAAAGAAATGCTTCGATACAACAATTTAAAGATGCGTTTGCCGGAGGTTACCCGGTAATAGCGGTAGAAACCTGGGAAGAAGAGATAACCTTAAATATGTTACGTGCTTTTTTCAACAGCATATTTAACAAAAAGGGAGAATTTTTTACATTTGATCTTCAAAGCGGTTTGCTCAATTCAGCAGAAAATAACGCCGCCCCTTTAAATCCTATTGAAGCACTCGACAAGATATCTGTTTTAACTTGCCCCGGCATTTTTGTATTTAAAGATTTGTCCGAAAAAATCACAGACCCTGAAATACAAAGAAGAATTAAAAATATTCATCATAACTTTCGCGGGAATAACAGATTTCTTGTTTTACTCAGCTCAAACTTTTTATTGCCCCCGGAAATAAGACGTGAAGTTTACGTTATACGACACCCTCTTCCCGAAGCCCCCGAAATAGAATCGATAATAGATGACTATTTGGAAGCATTAAAAAAAAGAGGTATCGCCAACGAGCTGTCGGCAGAAGACAAAAACCAAGCTGTCATATCGCTAAAAGGCTTTACCGGTGCCGAAATCAAATACGCTTTAAGCAAAATTTGTTGGGGGAAAAAAGTTATTGATAGTGCCATTATTCCGCTTCTGCACGATGAAAAAGATCAAATGGCAAGAAAAGACGGTGTCTTAGAATACGTTAGGAACAGCGAGTCAATAAACGAAATCGGAGGTCTTGAAAACCTTAAAGAATGGCTGATCAAACGTAAAAGTCTCTTTACACCGGAAGCGGCAAAAGCCGGAATCAGACCACCAAGAGGACTTCTGATGATGGGTATTTCCGGGTGCGGAAAGTCTTTGTCTGTAAAGGCAATTAGCGCATTATGGGGCCTGCCGCTTTTCAGACTTGACATGAACAAGGTTTATTCAGGCTCTTTCGGAACGCCCGAAGGTACCTTTGACCGCGCAATAAAAAACATCGAAGCAGTTGCCCCCGCCATACTGTGGATAGACGAAATCGAAGGCGGAATAAGCAGCAACACAGCAAAAGACGGAGGAACAGGTTCTCACATATTCTCTGCTTTTCTAACTTGGATGCAAGAAAAGTCTTCTGATATTTTTGTTGCGGCAACCGCTAACAGAATAGACCTTCTTCCTGCAGAAATTATTCGTAAAGGTCGTTTTGATCAAGTATTTTTCATTGATCTGCCGAACGACACCGAAAGAGAAGAAATATTTAAAGTTCACCTGAAAAGGCGAAACAATAAATTAGATGATTTTGATATACCCTTACTGAGTGTGGCAACAGAATTTTGGAACGGAGCCGAAATTGAGCACGTGGTCGAAGCTGCTACCATAGAAGCTTTCAGCAGGGGTGAAAAACTTATGCAGGACGACCTTTACACCATAATAAGAGGAACAGTTCCATTATCGAGAACCATGGCTGAACAAATTAAATTTATCAAAAACTGGGCAAGCGAAAGAGCTGTGTCTGCTTCACGTTCAGACAAGTAGAGTAAGCCGAAATGAATAAGAAAATATCAATGGCCCTTGAAAGCTATTTAGAGAAAATTGCCGAGTTGCAGGCTGAATTCGGTGTAGTAAACTCATCAGTATTAGCCGAAAGAATGGGCTGCAAAAGATCTTCCGTTACAAGCGCCCTAAGAAGATTGGCAGAAAAAGGGCTGATAAACTACCAAACCTACAAACCGGTAACCCTTACAAAAGAAGGACTCGACACTATAGAACGTTTAGACACTTTTCATAATGTTCTTGCACAATTTTTCACCGAGGTTCTCAACATTCAAGAGGATTTCTCGCAGCAAGAAGCCTGCCGTCTTGAACACCGAATCTCGAAAGCAGTTGTCGAAAGAATTGCTTTATATCTTGAATTTAAAAGAAAAAATGAAAATTTTGATTTTGAAAAAAGCGAATTCAAGAAATTTATAAAAAAGAACTTTAAATAACCCCTTTTTACCGCAAAACAATCGCTTATTAAAAAACATTTGACAAAATCAATAAGTTAGACTATTCTAATTCTATAAAACAGATAATCCTATAACAAGGAATTTAAAATGGTTAGAACAACAATTTGCTTGGCAGATCTTCCCGAAGGTCACACCGCAACAATAAGAGACATAGACGTAGATTCGCCCACAGCACAAAGACTGCTTGACTTAGGCTTTATCCCAGGAACAAAAATCAGGGCGATAAAAAAAGCGCCGATGGGTGACCCCACAACTTTTGAAATAAGGGGCTACCAAATGGGGTTAAGACGTTCAGAATCTGAACTTATAGACATAGAGATTAAACCTGATGAAAAACAATAAAATATTCCTCATCGGGAATCCCAATAGCGGCAAAACCAGCTTATTTAATGCAATAACAGGCGAAAAGTTGCATGTTGGCAACTGGCCCGGAGTCACAGTACAAAAAATAGAAGGTGTCATTCGTACACCCGAAAAATGTACGGTATTAACCGATTTACCGGGCACGTATTCTTTGTCTCCGGCAACCCCAGAAGAAAAGGTTGTCCTTGAATCAATTGACGAAGCTTCTAAAGGCAAAATACTCAACGTTGTTGACATCAGCAATTTCGAGAGAAATCTGCTTTTAACTACCCAACTGGTTGAGCTTGGATTAAAACCGATTTTAAGCTTAAACTGCTACGACCTTTTCACCAAAAATGGCGGAAGCATAAACTTACAAAGATTTGCAGCACTTACACAGCTTAACGCCTACCCTACCGTCGCACGCACCGGAACCGGCGTAAATGCTCTCATAGACTGTCTTACTTCTGAAGAAAAAGATCCATCAATATGTAAAAATCCCAGTTCTCTTGATTTTTCCGAAAAATGGAAAACTGTATTGATAAAATGCGCAAAAAGCTTCAACATTGACTGGGCCGAAGCATCGCCCCTAAAAAAGCATGAAATTTTAAGCAAGTTTATTTCAACTTCTGACAATAATTTAACTGAAGAATTAATCAAAATAAGAAATGACTTTGCACAAGAAATCAGCGAAGAAAGCAAACGAACAATAAAGCCCACTAATTTAGCCTGTGAATTAGCCATGGACAGATATTCAAGAATCGAAAAGTTGCTTGCCGCAACTGCAACGGTGCCCGAAAAAAATCTGCCGAAATGGCAAGAAAAGCTGGACTCAATATTGACTCACAGAATTATGGGGCTGCCCATGTTTCTGGCTTTAATGATTTTCGTTTTTTGGACAACTTTTTCATTAGCCGAAGCCCCCATGGGCTGGATAGAATCCGGAATAGACTTCTTGGCAAATTTTGCGGAATCAAGGCTTAGCGAAGGGCTTTTATCCGATTTAATTATCAACGGGATAATACATGGGGTCGGTGGTGTATTGGTCTTCGTGCCCAACATATTAATATTATTCTTCTGGATAGCCCTTCTCGAAGATTCAGGGTACATGTCTCGTGCCGCTTTCATGATGGACAGATTGATGAAAGCCATCGGTCTTCAAGGCCGTGCTTTTATCCCAATGATCATGGGCCTCGGGTGCAACGTCCCGGCAATTATGGCTACGAGAATAATTGACAGCAAATTTCAGCGTTTTTTAACGATTTTGCTTATTCCCCTTGTAAGTTGTGCTGCAAGATTACCTGTATTAGTCTTGCTTTGCGGAACCTTTTTTCCTAATAACCCCAGCTTATGGATGTTCTTGCTGTTTTCTGTAAACATAAGTGTAATATTACTTCTTGGGCACTTTTCAAATGTAATGTTCAAAGCCGTTGAAAACAGCCCTTTCTTGCTCGAAATGCCGCCTTACAGGCTTCCCACATTCAAAAGCGTCTTAGACACACTCAAAGAAAAAGCTTGGCATTTCATTGAAAAGGCCGGAACCGTAATTCTCGCAGGAACAATAATAATTTGGGTGCTGTCGTCGTTTCCGAGAGATATTCCCTTAAGTTTTGATTATGAAAATGAAAAAACACTCATAATGAGCGTAAAAGATGAAACAAAACGACAAGAAGCCCTTGAAAACCTTGATTCTAAGCGCGAATTGGAATATATGGAAAACCGATATATGGCAAAACTGGGCAAAGCCATACACCCGATAATGGAACCCCTCGGTTTCACTTGGCGCGAAACCGTATCTTTGATACCCGGATTTTTAGCTAAAGAATCGGTTGTATCAACACTAACGGTATTGTATTTACCTTTTTCCGACGACTTAGGCGAAGCTATGACAAAATCGGGCATAACCCCCCTCTCCGCCTTTGTGTTTATGCTCTTCACTTTGCTTTATATTCCGTGCTTGGCAACATTTGGCGTAATGTGGCGCGAAAGCGGTTCGTTAAAATTTACCGTATCAAGTTTATTTATATACTTTATAATTGCTTACTTGGCTTCTTTCATAGCCCTGAAAGTAGGCGAATTGATGCAAACCGCCGATGGAACAGCACTTGAAAACATTTTGATTGTAATTTCTTCAATTATAGCTGCTTGGTATCTAATCAACATTACAATTTCATCAATAAGCGGAAAAATGTGCAATTCATGCTCTCAATGCTCTGCTTGTTCGAGCTGCCCCTCAAAAACAGAAAACTGTAAAGGAGGATGTCACAAATAACTTCAATCATTGAAAAAAAATCGTTTTTCACTTAGTATTATTAATATGAAAGTTGAAGGAGAGTGTGATGTCTGTTATTACCGTATCGAGAGAATTTGGCGCATCCGGAACTTATATAGCCTTAAAAACCTCAGCTGCTCTTGGCTACACTTGCTATGACCAGCAAATTTTAAATTTAATTGCCGAAAAAATGGGCAAAGACACCGAACAAATAGAACCATTTGACCAAAGTACTTACAACAGAATAAGCGTATTTTTTCATGAAGCTCTCGAGAGTATTTCGAAGGGCGGAATGGTATTTCATCCATTTGGAATTGGCCCATTAGACTGGGATTCCGGTGAACTTTTTGCAGCTAACAGCGCAAACAATAAAGATAAAGACTATATTGAGGTTTTAACACATACTATAAAAGAAATTGCCGAAAAATCTAATGCCGTAATAATGGGCAGGGGCGGAAGTCAAATATTGAAACACACCCCCCAAACCCTACATGTGAGAATTATTGCAAACATGGAAGACCGCGTCAGAAGAATCATGGAAGAACAAAATATTGATGAAAACAAAGCTAAAATGCTTATAGACTCATGGGAAAAAACTTCAACAAACTTCTTGTATGACTTTTTCGATGCAGACATTCACTTGCCTCACAACTATCACTTAATTTTAAACACCAGTCTTTTAACTCCCGATACTTGTGTTGACATTTTAGTTAATGCTGTTAAATCCCTCAAATAGAAGGGATTAAAATGAAAAAAGCTCATATAATTTCTGTTTTTGCTGTTATTTTAATCGCAATCGGCGTTTACTATTTCCAAAATTTAGAAACTGAAACTCCCCCTCTCTGGCAAAAGAGCTATGACTTCAAAATTTACTCCGACCCCATAGTTGTGGGAGACAAGAGCTATTTTGTGGGCGGGGACAAAGGAGTTAACAAACATTTCATTTTTGAGACAGATTCAAACGGCGAGATAACGGCTCAAACCCCCGAATTGCCGGCCACTCCGTTCCAACCGGAACTAATAGGAAAACACCTTATTGTTGCAGATGCAGGAAGAATGACAAGAGCTTTTGCCGTACCGGGACTTTCAATTATATGGGAACAAGCTTCTGAACAATTTTTTAAAATTAAGCCCGTAAAACTTGATGAGAACCGGGTTTTAGTAACAGGCAATCAGAAAACTTTGTTTTGTATAAATGCTTCTACCGGAGACCCGGAGTGGGATTGCGCACTTGAGACGCCAATTGTTTCTTGTGCTGCCGACAAGTATATTATTTGTCTTCATCAAGACCCTGCAAGCTCAGAAAAAGACAGTTACTGCGCCACAGCCATAAATCCTGAAACCGGTGCTATCGCCTGGAGAGTAACTGAATTAGAGAATACCCCTCCCCTATTCGCTGAAAATATTTGCGTGCTGTCTTCAAAAGGTAATCACACAATAATACTCGAACAAAGATCCGGTAACATTATGTTTAAAAATCCGGACAATCGATTTAAGCCGGTAAAAATTCTTGAAACCCATCTCTTAACCCTTTCAAAAGACAAGACAAATCTTGTGATCTCCTCTCTCGAAAGCGGTAATTCTTGGGATATCAATCTCCAGACTCCTTTTAAAGAAGCCATAAAAATAAAAGATACCATTTTCATCGCCGACAAAAAGACGCTTTTTGCTTCTAATATTGATAACGGTCACAAAAAATGGCGTATGAAACTTCAAGACATCTACACTCTTTCACATCTCAGAGGCGGATTATTTGTTACCTATAAAGAATATTTCACTTCCAGAACGACCTACGGGAAATTCATAAATCCCGAATCTTCCGAAGTTTTATGGACCGCTTTTGGAGAACAGCTTTTTATGAGACCGTCTCCCATGAAAAATGGCGATTACTTGGCCTCATACAACGGTAAGGTTCGTTTAATGCCTCTCACAGGACCAAAAACAATTTCTTCTTTCACCTCAGATTCTGTAACAGTAAAGGATCCCTTTGAAAAGCTTGACTTAAAACAAAGAAAAAATTCCCGCAGCGAGCCATTGTACAGTTCAGAAGAAGACGCCATTTCAAATGACTGGAAATAAATAGACAAGAGTGGTATCATTGCCCTGTTATGAAAAAATTAAGTATCGGCTTTGATATCGGCTCGGTAAGTATAAACACTATCATATGCGATTCTTCGGCTCAGGTAATTGAAGAATGGAAGTATTGCAGACATTTTGGAAAAACTTTGCAGCTCTGTTCCGATATTTTAGAACAAATTGAGCAAAAGTATTCCTCAGACACAATTGAGAGAGTTGTTTTTACCGGAGCGCACGGCAAAGCACTTGCAACAGCTTTAAAAACCTACTATGAAGTAGAAACAATCGCTCAGGCTTCCGGTGTTCATAATATTTTTCCTGAGACTAAAAGCATCATTTCTGTGGGCGGGCACGATTCAGCGCTATTTCTTCTCGATTATGACGACAAGCAAGATTTTACTTTAACGGAATTTAAACTAAATGAAGCTTGCGCTGCGGGCACAGGCAGTTTTATCGATCAGCAAGCCGAAAGAATTTTTTTCCAAAGTTTAACTGAAGCCCCCGAAGGCTCACAAAGCCGCATAGAGTCAATATTAAGTCAATTTATTAACGAAGGCTTGAAATCAGACAGCCCGGCAAATGTTGCTTGCAGGTGCACAGTTTTCACAAAGTCAGACATGATTCACCTTCAAAACAAAGGAATTCCGATAAGCCATATTATTGCGGGCTTACACGAGGGTGTAGCGCGAAACTTCAAATCGACTCTGATAAACGACCGAAAATTACAAACTCCGATAGTTTTTATAGGGGGCTATGCAACAAACAAACTTGCTCATAAAGCTTTCGAAAAAATACTCGGCTATGAAATTACAATTCCAAAACATCATACTTCAATCGGCGCGTTAGGTGTTACTGTTAACGCTATAAAGAAGCAAGCAGGCAAATCTGTAACTTCCTCTGAAATAAGCTCTTTGCAGGCTTGTGACATTTACAAAGCGCCCCGAACCCACCCTTTAACTCTCAAGCTCAGCGTATTCACAGATTGCCAAAACCCGCTTCCCATAAAAATTAAGGAAAAGAGAATCGGTGTTTTTATGGGGTTTGACGTTGGTTCTACAACAACAAAATTAGTTTTGATCCGCCCTAACGGCGAAGTAATTTTTAAAACCTACATACCCACCGAAGGACAGCCGCTAGAAGCAATAAAAAAAGCAATGAAAAATTGCATTGCCACGTTAGAAGTCAAGAAACTGACAGTCATCGGCGTCGGCACCACAGGTTCGGGCAGAGAAGTGGCAGGACTTTTCGTGGGAGGCGATGATATTGTTAATGAAGTCACCGCCCATGCTATGGGAACAAGCTTTTATGATCCCAAAGTTGATACAATATTTGAGTTAGGCGGTCAAGACGCTAAATACACTTATCTCGAACATGGACGAATAGCAGACTTCAAAATGAACAAAGTTTGCGCGGCAGGCACCGGTAGCTTTTTAGAAGAAACTGCCAACAAATTGGGAATTAACATAGTCAAAGAATATGAAGATTTGGCTATGAACGCTAAGACCCCTTATAAGCTCACAGAGAGATGCACTGTTTACATGGAATCAGACTTAATGTCTTACCTTCAGAACGGGGCGAAGATTGATGACCTGTTAGCAGGGCTTTCTCAAGCGGTCGTGCATAATTATCTTAATCGTGTAGTTCAAGACGGAAAAATCGGAACGAGAATCAGCTTTCAGGGGGGGCCTTCACTAAATAAATCAGTTGTAGCATCTTTTGAGAAGATATTAGGCAAAACGATAATAACTCTTCCAAATCGTGAAGTTATGGGGGCCATAGGAGCAGCGCTTCACGCTCAGAAAAAAATAGAAAATTTAATTACAAAGAATATCGAGTTTAAAACAAACTTTAGGGGTTGGCAAACTGTGAACGAAAGCTTTTTACACAGAGAAGAAGTTTGCACGAGAAACCCGGACTGCCATAATAAGTGTAAATTACAAATCTATGAAATAGGAAATGAAACAGCTATATTTGGCGGCGAATGCGGGCTTTATGAAACACAGAAAAAAGTTGAAAAAAAAGCTCCCGATTTTGCAAAAATTCGAAATTTGATCTACGCCAAATATTTTCCAAAAACCGATAAACAGTCAAAAATCAAGATTAAAATTGGGATTCCGAGGGCTTTAACATACCATCAATCGGGCCTGCTTTGGGCAACAATGTTTAATAAGCTTGGATTTGAAATTGTAATTTCCCCCGAAACTGACAATTCTCTCGCAAACCTGGGCATCAACTCAATGACTTGCGAGGCCTGTTTCCCTATAAAAATAGCTCATGGGCACACACTTTATTTAAAAGACAAATGCGACTTCATGTTCCTTCCGCTAATGATTGAAATGGAAGAAACAGAAGACAAATACGCTTTTTATTGTCCTTATGTAGAGGCTTCAACTTATATGTTAAAGTCTGCGCTTAAATTAGACCCTAAGAGAATAATCAAGCCGGCCCTTTACATGAAGAAAGGAATTGAAGCGGTAGTATCTTCTATTTCATCCGAATTTACCAGATTAGGTATAAAAGTGAGCGCCGAAAAGCTGAGGGCCGCCTATGAAGAAGGAGTCCAAACTTTAAACTCTTTTAACAGCGAGTTAAGAAAAGTTGGCAGCGAAGTATTGGCCAAAATAGGCACAGAAAAAGCGATTATTGTTTTGGGCCGCCCTTACAGCGCCTTTGATTCAAGAACCAATTTAAATCTTTTTGCATCACTTAGCAAATTGGGTGTTTATGCCATTCCGCAAAGCTTTTTAAGTTTTGATAAATGTGAAATAAACTCAAAATACCCAAATATGTATTGGGGTTTTGGCAACAGTATATTAAAAGCTTCACAATTTTTAAAAGATAATCCCAATTTGTATGGTCTTTATTTAACAAGTTTTTCATGCGGGCCCGACTCGTTTATCCTGCACTTTTTCAACGAAGAGATGTCTGAGTCAAATAAACCCTTTTTAGAGCTGGAACTGGACGAACATTCGGCCGGAGCGGGCGTAGAGACGAGACTACTTGCCTTTATTGACACTATCAACAACCATGTTCCGCAAAACGCACAAAAAGCGGAAATCATAAAAGAAACAAATGTATGCAATGATCTTAGAAAGCGGACTTTGTATTTACCCGATATGACCGCAGGCGCGAGGTGCCTCGCTGCGTGCTTCAGAAATATAGGCATAAAGGCTGAAGTAATGCCGACTTATAGCAGTGACGGCCTTGAATTCGGCAAGCAAAACACTTCCGGCAAAGAATGCTTTCCTTGTATTGTAACAACCGGCGACATGCTTGACTTCATCGATAAAAGCCTTGCAAAAGACATCGACGTAGAAAACGAAATAGCATTCTTTATGCCTGAAACAGAAGGCCCGTGCAGATTTGGTCAATACAATAAATTGCAGAGGATGATACTCGATAAACATGGTTTTTCAAAAATACCTAT
>Ga0265293_10014262_pt1 | contig 10124 bp, 9 predicted proteins | sample Munlanlewell138R_FD_192505 | JGI IMG/M metagenome (GOLD analysis project Ga0265293, IMG submission 192505) | Leachate microbial communities from a municipal landfill in Southern Ontario, Canada - Leachate well 138R | ecosystem: Engineered > Solid waste > Landfill > Unclassified | place: Canada...
CCTGCTCGTCGACATCGAAGTGGAACCACCGTGTGCCGAAGCGCGTCTTGTCCGACAATTCGGCCCGAACCTCGTCACCCGCAAGATCCTTCCGGTTCTCGCTTTCCTTGTTGAAGCGCTCGCCGTCCCGCAGCTTGATGACCTTGCCCAGGGATGCGAAGCCGACCTTCTTCTTGTCCTGAAGCTTCAGCACCAACCTGTCCCGCTCGTCCCGCGTCAGGACACGATCGGCAGCGCCGGCGGAGACGATCCGCAGCTGGTTCACCTCCTCGTACAGGCGCCGTTGCTGAAAGAGTGGATGCGCCTTCGGCAAACGCCGCTCATTCTCGGGTACGCCGCCCATCCCGGCGAACGTGCAATAGCCGATCTCCTTTTCCTTCAGCGGCCGCTGGAAGAAGAGAATACGGCGCAGCACCGCCCGCGCCTCATCCGTGAGCAAATCGGGATGGTGTGCCGCCTGCGCGCTCCAGATCGCATCGAACTCAGCTTCGACATGGCCGCGCTGGGGATAGAAGTCATAGGACTGGTTCTCGCCGCCCATACGGACACGCGCCGCCTGGCCGTTGGCGAGCCTGTCGGCAAGGAACTGCCCCAAAGTCCTTCCGTTCAGCGCGGCATCCAGCGTCTTGCCGCCGCTGGCGATCTTGCCTTCCTCTCCAGGCTTGGCCTTGCGTTCGGCCTTTCGGTTCGATTGGAATCCCCTGCGCTGGTTGAGATGGAAGAGCGCCCGGCCGATCTGATGCGGTTCAAGCCGTTCGCCGATCGCCCGCGCGCGAAGCGTGTACGGATCCTGATCAGCCATGAGTTTCGCTTCGTCCGTAGCGCAAGGCAGCAGGCCGTGCGAGATCAGCGCCTTCAGGAAGGCCGACCGACGCCCCAGATATCGATCGCGCCGTCGCCGCATCGCCCGGGCATCGCGGCGGTCGACGGCCAGCGACGTACCGGACTTGGGATCGCGTCCATCGCTGAAAATCCTAACGCCAAGATCGACGATCCCATCGTCGATGAGGCACCAGCCGATGCTGTTGGTGCCGATGTCGAGACCAAGTGTCCGCATGATCGCCCCCAAGTTTAAGGTGGGACAGAATCTCCCCTGTCCCGCCCGGCTGGCCTGTATTTTTTGAATCGGGTGCCGCGGGGCAGCCGGACCACCTACTTGTCCTTCAATGTTGCGAGATTAAACCACACAACACAATTGACACTCTCTGCAATTTATCAAACGATGTACCGGTTCAGAAATCGCGGGCCAGCTGTTAACAAGCAGCTTGGCTGCACCAAATAAGGGCGGGGCTACGGCCCCGTCTTTTGTTTCAGGCTGACCCCTGCCGACTTCCGTGTCGCTTATCCAGAAATCTCGACGAGGAGGTCGACCTGCCGGAAGGCCTTGCCTGCCGGGTCGGGGCGGAAGGCGTTGAGCCGGCCGGGGGTGCCGTGGTCGATGCCCTGGATCAGCCAGACCATGTCCTGCTCCCAGGCCTGCTCGATGTCGCGGCGGGAAGGCTCGGCGGGGGCGTCGGGGTGGGAGTGGTAGTGGCCGACGACCTCGCGGCCGGTGCCGCGCAGTTCCTTCTGCAAGCGCAGGCGCAGGCGCATGTCGATCTCGAAGCTGTCGTGCGGGCGCCCGGACAGGTTCTCGCTCTCGGCGACCGCGTCGACGACCAGCGCCTCGCCCTCCCTCCGCCCGATCAGCAGGCCGCAGCATTCGCGGGGATAGGCGGCCAACGCCGCGTCCCGGATGCGCCGGGCCAGCGCCGGGGCGAGCCGGATCACGGCGCGGGCGTCTCGCCGGGCACGAAGCGCAGCGTGCCCCGCACCTTGCCGCTGGCGCGGTCGATCAGCAGGAGCCGGTGCCCGCCGGGACCGTCGAGCAGCACCTGGAGCTCGCCGGCGCCGCCGGTCACCTCTACCGGCCGGTAGCCGGCGGGGATCGGGATGTCGAGGGTGCCCAGATCGGCGGGCGCGGGCGCCGCCGGGGGCGCGGCGGCCTCCGCCGGCGTGTCCTTGGCGGTCCGGGCGACGTTCAGGCCGATGCCGACGATGATGATGACGACGCAGGCGGCGATGGCGATGCCGAGCCCGATGACGACCAGCTTGAGTACGCGCTGCTTTTGGTCCACTTGTTCGGTCATGTCCCAGCTTTCCGATCAGACGGTCGAGGCGATCATCGGCGAGCACGCCGCCGGCGACCGGCTCGACAAGGCGCTCGCCGCGGCCCTGCCCGACCTGTCGCGCGCCCGCATCCAGCACTTGCTGGCGTCGGGCCATGTGAGCCGCGTGGACGGACCGGTGGCGCGGACCATAGACAACGCCTCGGTGAAGGTCAAACCGGGGGAGCGTTACAGGCTGGCGATCCCGCCCGCGGCGGAGGCCGAGCCGAAGGGCGAGGCGATCCCGCTCGCGGTGGTCTTCGAGGACGCGCACCTGATCGTCATCGACAAGCCGGCGGGGCTGGTGGTGCACCCGGCAGCCGGCCATGCCGGGGGCACGCTGGTCAACGCGCTGCTCGCCCATTGCGGCGACAGCCTCTCGGGCATCGGCGGCGTGAAGCGGCCGGGCATCGTCCACCGGCTGGACAAGGACACCTCGGGCCTGCTGGTGGCGGCCAAGACCGACGCCGCCCATAACGGCCTGGCCGCGCAATTCCACGCGCACAGCATCGAGCGCGCCTACAAGGCCATCTGCTGGGGCGCGCCGCGGCCGCGCGACGGCACCGTCGAGACCCTGATCGGCCGCAGCACGGCCAACCGGCAGAAGCGCGCGGTGCTGAAGAGCGGCGGCAAGCACGCCGTCACCCATTACGCGGTCGAGGCCGTCTATGGCGACCCGGCCGCGCCCGCCGCCAGCATGATCGAATGCCGCCTCGAGACCGGCCGCACCCACCAGATCAGGGTCCACATGGCCCATCTGGGCCACGCCGTCATCGGCGATCCCCTCTACGGCGCGGGCCGCCGGGCCAGGGGCCTGTCGCCGGACGCCCGGGAATTCCTGAAGGATTTCCACCGTCAGGCGCTGCACGCCGGGCTGCTGGGCTTCGAACATCCGGTGACGGGAAAATCCTTGAAGTTCGAGAGCGCGTTACCACCTGACATGCTGGCGCTGACGCGCGTTCTGGGGGGGTGATCGCGGGCTCCGCGTTCCCGAAAGCACACGGATTGGCGTTTCGATGGATCGTTCCGGTTCGTCGGGGGGTTATGGGGTGCGTTTGGTGATTCCGACGTCATCCCCTAGAATGACAAGATGAACGAGAGATCCGAGATGTCTTCCGCACAGCTTCCCGCCATTCTCAGCCCCGAAGGCAGCCTGTCGCGCTACCTTCAGGAAATCCGCAAGTTCCCCATGCTGGCGCAGGAGGAGGAATACATGCTGGCGCGCGCCTGGCGCGAGCACGGCGACACCGACGCCGCCCACAAGCTGGTCACCAGCCATCTGCGCCTGGTCGCCAAGATCGCCATGGGCTACCGGGGCTATGGCCTGCCGCTGGGCGAGCTGATCTCGGAAGGCAATGTGGGCATGATGCAGGCGGTGAAGCGGTTCGACCCGGAAAAGGGCTTCCGGCTCGCCACCTACGCCATGTGGTGGATCCGCGCCTCGATCCAGGAATACGTGCTGCGCTCGTGGTCGCTGGTGAAGATGGGCACCACCGCCGCGCAGAAGAAGCTGTTCTTCAACCTGCGCCGCATCAAGGGCCAGATCGAGGCCATCGAGGAAGGCGACCTGAAGCCCGAGAACGTGGCCGAGATCGCGCGCCGCCTGGGCGTCAGCGAGGACGAGGTGGTGAGCATGAACCGGCGCCTGACCGCGCCGGACAGCTCGCTCAACGCGCCGCTGCGCGAGGAATCGGACAGCGAGTGGCAGGACATGCTGGTCGACGAGGACATGGACCAGGAGGAACGCCTCGTGGAGCGCGACGAGATGTCGCTGCGCCAGCAATTGCTGATGGAGGCCATGTCGGTGCTGAACGACCGCGAGAAGCGCATCCTGACCGAGCGCCGCCTGAAGGAGGAACCGGCCACGCTGGAGGACCTCAGCCAGGAATACGGCGTCTCGCGCGAGCGCATCCGCCAGATCGAGGTCCGTGCCTTCGAGAAGCTGCAGAAGGCCATGAAGAACGCCATGAAGGACCGCCAGATCGCCGCCGAGGACCAGCGGGCCATCGGGGCTTAGCCGTCGTCCTTCCGGTGAAGGGCGTGTGAGGGAATTGGCCATCTCCCCCAACAGCCGTCATCCCGGCGTGAACTCGATGTGCAGTTCCTTCAATATCCGCAAATGATAGTTGGGCAGGTGGCGCAGGTCGTTCCTGCCCTCGGCCAGCCAGACCTCGTCCACCCGGTCGAGGAACGCCCTGAAGCCCCAGTACAGTTCCCGCCGTGCGAGCGGCGCGCCCAGGCAGTGGTGCGTGCCCGAGCTGAAACCCAGATGCGAGCCGGCGTTCTTGCGCTCCAGGTCGATCTCGTGCGGGCACTCGAAATGGCGCGGGTCCCGGTTGGCGGCGGCGAAGCGTACCTGGACGATGGCGCCCCTGGGGATCGGCACGCCGTGGATCTCGGTGTCCCTGGTCGCCATGCGGGTCAGGCCCTGCACCGGGCCTTCCAGCCGCACCACCTCTTCGCAGAACGTCTTCAGGTAGCGGTCCGGGTCGGACTTCAGCTTGCGCCAGACGTCCGGGTTGCGCGCCAGCATCATGATGCCGGCCGACAGGGCGTTGGTGGTGGTCTCGGAGCCGCCCACGAACGTGTCCTGCATCATGTGGGCGTGCAGCTCGTTGTCGTTCAGCGGCCGGCCCCATTCGGGGATGACGTTGTTGACGAGGTCCGACAGCAGGGTGCCGTCGGGCTCGCGGCGCAGCCGCTCGAACACCTTCTGGAAATAGTGCTGGGCCTCGATCTCCATGTCGGTGGCCCACAGCACCTCCTCCTCGGACAGGCCGATGCCGCGCCCCTTGATCCAGGCGTCGGTCCAGCGCTTGATGGTCCAGACGTCTTCGTCCGGCGCGCCCATCTGGCGGCAGATGATGACCAGCGGCAGCGGGATGGCAAACTGGCGGACGAATTCGCAATGGCCGTCGGCGACGAAGCCGTCCACCAGCTCGTAGGCGAGGCCCGACACCAGCGGCTCCAGCTCCTTGATGCGTCCGGCGCGGAACGCCTTGTCGAAGGTAGCGCGCATCTCGGCATGGTTGGGATCGTCGCGCGCGGCGAGCGACGGCGCCGGCACCCAGCCCTTTTCCAGGAAACGCTCATAGGCCTTGCGCGCCGGTCCGGCCAGCTTGTCGTGGTCGTGCTCGGCGCGCCAGTTGCTGAACGTCCCGGTATCCTTCAGCACCGCGCGCAGATCGTCGTAGCGGCTGACCACATACATGCCCGTCGCCGGATCACGCCAGACCGGCGCCTCCTCCAGCAGCAGCTCGTAGGTGGGATAAGGACACTCCAGCACCTCGGGATCGGCCAGCGCCGCCTCGTCGAGGCTCGCCGGCCGCACCGGCTCGTCCATTCGGTTGATCTGCGTCATCGTCTCCTCCCCGGCGGCAGCATAGCACGGAGGCTAGTCGCTACCAGCGGAGGCGGTCACCTGTCGGAACGCGCAACGGGCACAACTTGACCAACTTGGTCAACCGAGCCATATTAAGTGGCGTTCGGAGGTAAAGCCGTGACGATCCAGTACAACATCTACGATGCCAAGATGAAGCTATCGGAACTGGTCCAGAAGGCCGCCGATGGCGAGGAAATCATCATCTGCAAGGCCGGAAAGCCCATAGCCCGGCTGATGCCGCTGGCGGAAAAGCCTAAGAAGCGCCGCAAGGGCGGGCAGTGGAAGGGACAGGTCTGGCTCGCAGAAGATTGGGACGATCCGTTGCAGGCCGAAATTCTGGAGTCGTTCTACAGCAGCCCTACCGACTACTTATTTGACCTGGGCAATCCAAGCAAAAAGAAGTCGTGATCCGCCTCCTTCTTGATTCGCATGTCCTGGTCTGGTGGCTGATGCAATCGGAGACGATCGGCCCTGATCTCCACGATTTGATCGGGTCACCGCAAAACGATGTGTTCGTGAGCATTGCATCCCCATGGGAACTGGCCATCAAAGAGAGCCTGGGCAAAATGCGCGTTCCTCCCAACTTGGCGGATGTGCTTGAGGAAGAACGGTTCACGTTGCTGCCGATCACGTTGAGTCATATCAACGTGATCAAGACCTTACCGCGCCACCATGGCGATCCGTTCGATCGCATCATGATCGCGCAGGCGCAGGTCGAGGGACTGACGATCGTCAGCCGGGAGAGTTGGTTCGAAACCTATGAGGTGACGCTGCTGAAGGCCTAATCCACGAACGGGTCGTGCACGAGGATGGTGTCCTCGCGCTCGGGGCTGGTCGAGAGCATGGCGACGGGGGCGTCGATCAGTTCCTCGATGCGGCGGATGTACTTGATCGCCGTGGCCGGCAGCTCGGCCCAGGAGCGGGCGCCCTGGGTGCTGTCCTGCCAGCCTTCCAGCGTCTCGTAGACCGGGGTGACGCGGGCCTGCTTGTCGGCGCTCGACGGGAAATAGTCGATCTGCTCGCCGTCCAGCATGTAGCCGGTGCACACCTTCAGCTCGTCGAAGCCGTCGAGCACGTCGAGCTTGGTCAGCGCGATGCCCTGGATGCCGCCCACCTTCACCGCCTGGCGCACCATGACGGCGTCGAACCAGCCGCAGCGGCGCTTGCGGCCGGTGACGGTGCCGAATTCGTGGCCGCGCTCGCCCAGCCGCTGGCCCAGTTCGCAGGTCAGCTCGGTCGGGAACGGACCGCTGCCGACGCGGGTGGTGTAGGCCTTGGTGATGCCCAGCACATAGTCGAGCGCGCCGGGGCCGGTGCCCGCGCCGCCCGCCGCCTGGCCCGCCACCGTGTTGGACGAGGTGACGAACGGATAGGTGCCGTGGTCCACGTCGAGCATGGTGCCCTGGGCGCCCTCGAACAGGATGCGCTGGCCGGCGCGGCGCGCCTCGGCCATGAAGCGCCAGGTGGGCGCCGCATAGGGCAGGATCTTCGGCGCGATCTCCTTGATCTCGCGGAACAGCGCCGCGCGGTCCACCTCGGGCTGACCCAGGCCCCGGCGCAGCGGGTTGTGGTGGCCCAGCAGCGCGTCGAGCCGCGTGTTGATCGCTTCGTCGTCGGCCAGGTCGCAGACACGCAGGGCGCGGCGGCCCACCTTGTCCTCATAGGCCGGGCCGATGCCGCGGCGGGTGGTGCCGATCTTGGCCCGGTCGCTGAGCGCGTCCTCGCGCATGGCGTCCAGCTCGCGGTGCAGCGGCAGGATCAGCGAGGCGTTCTCGGCCAGGTGCAGCGTCCCGGGCGTGATGTCGATGCCCTGGGCGCGGATCTTCTCGATCTCGGCCACCAGCGCCCACGGATCGACGACGACGCCGTTGCCGATCACCGACGGCCGGCCGCGCACCACGCCCGACGGCAGCAGCGAGAGCTTGTAGGTCTGGTTACCGACCACCAGCGTATGGCCGGCATTGTGGCCGCCCTGGAAGCGCACCACCACGTCGGCGCGCTCCGACAGCCAGTCGACAATCTTGCCCTTGCCCTCGTCGCCCCACTGGGAGCCGATGACCACCACGTTCGCCACGATCAGACTCCTTCCACACCGCCATTGCGGTAGACATGGCTGCAACCGAGACGCCGTGCCTCCGCGGCGGCGTCATCGGCAGGATCGAGGCCGGCGATGGTGCGCCAGCCTTCGGCGCGCAGTCCGGTCGCCGCCTCGCGCGGCGTGCCGGCCGGCACGAAAACGGTCTGTGCCCGGCGCGGCTCCGGCAGGGCGCGCAGCAGGGAATCCACATAGACGGTGAAGCCCACCGCGGGCTCGGAGCCCTGCGCCCCCTGGACCCGGTAGCGGCCGCCGCGGCCCAGCTCGCGGCTGGTGTTGCGGTCGAAGGCGGTGAAGCAGATGCCGGTGTGGTACTCGAAATTGCGGTATTCGCCCGGGTCGATGGTGAGCGTCAGCTCCGGCGCGGCCTCGCGCAGGGTGCCGACCACGGCCCGCAGTTCCTCGACCAGCGCGGCCGCCTCGCCGGGCAGGTCCAGCCGCACCAGCGCGTCCAGCGCCTTGTCCGCCTCGCCGCCCGCGACCAGCAGCGTCTCCAGCACCTCGCGCGCCCGTCCGGTGAAGGACGACAGGCCGGCCATGTCCTTCTCGTCGAGCGCGTCGCGCGCGGCGGCGGCCGCCGCCTCGTCGAGGCCGAGGCCGGCCGCGACCGCCGGAACCAGCGTCGGCACGGTGAGATCGATGGTGAAGTCGGCCGCGCCGGCCGCGTGCAGCGCCTCGGCGGCCAGCAGCAGCACTTCCACCTCCGCGCCCGTCGAGGCGGTGCCGATCAGCTCGATGCCCGCCTGGCCGAACTCGCGCTCGGAGCGCAGCTTGCCGCTCTCCACCCGCAGCACCTGGCCGGCATAGCAGAGCCGGAGCGGGCGCGGCGCGGCGGCCAGCCGGGTGGTGGCGACGCGCGCGACCTGGGTGGTCATGTCGGTGCGCACGCCCATCATGCGGTGCGAGGCCGGGTCCATGAGCCGAAACATGCGGCGGCCTTCGGCGGCGCCGACGCCGGCCAGCAGGCTCTCCTCGAACTCGACCAGGGGCGGCGCGACCTGCGCGTAGCCCTGGGCGGCGAAACAGGCGAGCAGGCCGCCGACGGTGCGATTCTCCAGCTCGGCGTGGGGCGCCAAGGTGTCGTGCAAGCCCTCCGGCAGGAGGGCGCGGGTGGCGGCGTCGTTCATGGTTCCGAACCTAGCCCAAAGGCAGGGCCGTGGTGAGTGTTAAAACGGGTCTGCGGTGTCAGAACGAAAGCGACTTGGCCTGGCGCATATGCGGCAGCGCGCAGATCTGCCGCAGCAGGTCGTCGCCGACGGGCTGATCCACGTCGATGAGCGCGATCGCTCCCTGGCCCGGACCGACGCGGCCCAGGTTGAAATTGGCGATGTTGATGCCCGCGTTGCCCAGGATGGTGCCCAGCGCGCCGATGAAGCCCGGCTTGTCGTCGTTGCGCACGAACAGCAGATGCTCGCCGAGCTGGGCGTCGATGTCGATGCCCAGGATGTCGACGATGCGCGGCTGGCGGTCGGCGAACAGGGTGCCGGCGATGGTGTAGGTGTTATTGTCCTGGGTGCTCACCGACAGCCGCACCAGCGTGTGGTAGTCGGCTTCCTTGCTCAGCTTCTTCTCGGTGACCTCGATGCCCTTTTCCTTGGCGATCACCGGCGCGTTGACCATGTTGACCGCTAGGTCGAGGGTCGGCGCCAGCAGGCTCTGCAAGACGATGGCGTTGAGCGGGCGGGTGTTCAGCCCGGTCGCGGCGCCCTGGTATTCCACCTCGACGCAGGCGATGTTGCCCTCGACGATCCGGCCCATGAAGCCGCCGAGCTGCTCGGCCAGCTTCATGTAGGGGCGCAGGCGCGGCGCTTCCTCGGCGGTGACCGACGGCATGTTGAGCGCGTTGGTGACGGCGCCGTCCACCAGATAGTCGGCGATCTGCTCGGCCACCTGCAGCGCCACGTTCTCCTGCGCCTCGTTGGTCGAGGCGCCCAGATGCGGCGTGGCGATCAGGTTGTCGCGGCCGAACAGGATGTTCTCCTTGGCCGGCTCGACCTCGAACACGTCGAAGGCGGCGCCCGCCACCTTGCCGCTGTCGAGCGCGTCGCGCAGGTCGGCCTCCACGACGAGGCCGCCGCGCGCGCAATTGATGATGCGCACGCCGTCCTTCATCCTGGCGATGGACTTGGCGTCGATGATGCCGCGGGTGCCGTCGGTCAGCGGCGTGTGCAGGGTGATGAAGTCGGCGCGGGCGAACAGCTCGTCCAGCTCGACCTTCTCGACGCCCAGGTCCACCGCGCGCTCGGGCGACAGGTAGGGATCGAAGGCGACGACCTTCATCCTGAGGCCGATGGCGCGGTCGGCGACGATCGAGCCGATGTTGCCGCAGCCGATCAGACCCAGCGTCTTGCCGGTGACCTCGACGCCCATGAAGCGGGACTTCTCCCACTTGCCGGCCTGGGTCGAACGGTCGGCGGCCGGGATATCACGGGCCAGCGCGAACATCATGGCGATGGCGTGCTCGGCGGTGGTGATCGAGTTGCCGAATGGCGTGTTCATG
>Ga0265293_10014263_pt1 | contig 10124 bp, 10 predicted proteins | sample Munlanlewell138R_FD_192505 | JGI IMG/M metagenome (GOLD analysis project Ga0265293, IMG submission 192505) | Leachate microbial communities from a municipal landfill in Southern Ontario, Canada - Leachate well 138R | ecosystem: Engineered > Solid waste > Landfill > Unclassified | place: Canada...
CATTGATGAGGCGTATCGCACGCTCTACGGCACGCTGCTGCGCCTGGCCTGCGAGCGCGCCACGCCGGAGGAAGTAGACGCCGTCGAGGCGGCAGCCCTCGAGATCGAGTTGCATCAGCATGAAAACTCGTTGTCGCAACGGGTGGAGGCGACGGCACGCTTTTTCTCGGCCATTACGCTGGCCGGACATAACGAAGCCATGCGCCTCATGGCGCAGACCATGACCAATGCTCTTCGCGAGCGCATGACGCACGTACTGCCGGCCACCCCGAGGCCAGATCTTTTCCCCCTGCGCCGCCAAGTGGTGGAATGCCTGCGCGCGCGCGATGCGAACGGCGCTGAGCGCGCGTTCAACGAGATGATCACGTCCCTGCGCAAAACCAGCTAAAGCACGTGCCGCACACGATCGACTGCGCCCGCGGCCACCACTTCTGCGGCGGCTCTTGCAGGAGCGGCATTTCGTCCCCGGACGATCGAAAACACCGTGCTGCGGCACCATCCGACCGATGTCCCCACCGCGTCCATGGCCTGATTTCTTGAAAATGTAAATGCCCGGGCGCACATACATATGTGCGACCTCATTCTTAACCGTGGCGTTTTCAACGCCCACTATAGGACCTTGCATGACCAAAGCAACCATTAATCGACGCACCGCCCTGCTCGGCAGCATGCTGCTGGGCAGCTCCCTCCCGGCTTGGGCCAACACCAGCAATTGGCCCAATCGCACCATTCGCCTGATAGTCGCCGGCTCGCCTGGCGCAGCGGGTGACACCATTGCCCGGCTGCTGGCAGCACCTTTGTCCGAGGTGCTGAAGCAATCGGTGGTCGTCGAGCCGAGGCCGGGCGCCAACGGCATCATCGCGGTTGATGCGGCTGCCAAAGCGAATCCCGATGGTTATACATTTCTTTTCGCGCCGACCTCGTCGATCTTGCTCAACCCTGTGATCCACGCGAAGCTGCCCTACAACGCCGAGAAGGATTTGACGCCAGTCGTCCAGGTGGGCGCGTCAGGCTCTCTGCTCGTTGCCAGTGTGGGCAGCGGCTTCAAGAACCTCGCTGATATGGTCGCCTATGCGAAAGCCAACCCAGGCAAGCTTGCCTATGGCTCTTGGGGCACAGGCTCGACAGGCCATCTGGTGATGGAGGGCATCAAGGCGCACTTCGGACTGGACATGCCGCACGCGCCTTACAAGACCATGGCGACCCAGATCTCGGACCTCATGGGCAACAACATCCAGGTAGGCTTTACAGACGTGGCCACGCCTGTGCCGCATATCAACAGCGGTCGCCTGGTCGGTCTGGGCCAGTCGGGCTCGCAGCGCTGGCCCGCCACCCAAGCAATTCCGACGCTCTCCGAGCAAGGCTTCAAGTTCGAAGCTGACGGGTGGTATGGCGTGTTCGCGCCAGCTGGCACACCCAAAGAAATTGTGGATCGCATCAACGCAGAGATCGATCGTTTGCAAAACTCCGACGACGTTCGCAAACAACTCGAAGGCCAGAACATGATCGCGCCTCCGAAGCGCTCGGCTGAAGAATTTGCCGCATCGCTCAAGAAGGACACCGCTATCTGGCAAGACCTCGCGAACCGAGCCGATCTGAAAACCAAGTAATGCCTTGCCGGACGGCACCTGCTTTCGGCGGGTTCTGTTTCGGCAGCCTTTCAGCACGCGTATGCTGAAAGGCTGCAACTCTTAGAGCGTGTTTACGCCAGATGCCGGGCGAAGAACGCGAGTGTGCGCTCTCGCGCCAGTTGGGCGGCTGCCTTGTCGTAGCTGCCCCGGTGATCACAGTTGAACCCGTGGTCAGCCGGATAGACAAATACCTCGGCGTCCGGATGAGCTTTCTTGAGCGCTTCGACGCTCTCCAGTGAAATCCAGTGATCCCGCTCGCCAAAATGAGCCATGACCGGCACTTTGGGCTGACGCGCGATCTCCTCTGGCGTGGTCATGCCGCCGCCGTAGTAGGGCACGGCCGCCGACAGGCCGTTGAGAATGCTGGCTGCGCGCCAAGTCAACAGGCCGCCCCAGCAGTAACCCACGATGCCCACCTTGCCTCCGCTTTCTCGCAGGGCGTAGTCAATGGCAGCCTGAATATCCTGCATCGCGCCGGGCCCGGGCAAGGATTCAACCGCTTGCTTGAGCTTCATGCCTTCACCCATGTCGGCCTCGGTGTAGCCCAGCTCGACGCCTTTTTTTACACGGTGGAAGGTGGCGGGCGCCACAGCCAGATAGCCCTCGGCAGCGTAGCCGTCGACCACTTCCCGAATGTGCTGGTTGACGCCGAAAATCTCCTGGACAACCACGATGCCGCCCTTGGCCTTGCCTGCAGGCTCCGCCGTGTAAGCGGGAATGCTTGTGCCGTCAGCGGCCTGAAGGTCGATGAATTTACCCATGTGATTTGCTCCTTTTCATTGATCAGGGAAGGATTGGAGATAGAAAGCCGATGGAGGTCGGCCCCCCCGTCCGGGAATCAAAGCCCCAGCTTGCGAGCGACGAAGTCGAGCCGGTCCTGGCCCCAGAAGGGCTCACCGTCAATGACATAGGTGGGCGCGCCAAAAATACCTTCTTCGATGGCCGCTTGCGTATGAGCATCGTAGCGGACTTGCGCATCGGACTCCCGCGACTGGCCCAGGCGCTCTTCCGGCAGGTCACACTCGGCCAGCAGTTCAAGCAGCGTGCCGTCTTGGGCGATATCGCGCTCTTGTGCCCAGCAGGCGGACAATATGGCGCCGGTCAGCGCCATGGCCGCGTCAGAACCGTCGCGGTGCGCGACGGCGGTGATCACGAGGGCGGCAGGGTTGCCGTCTACCGGAAAATACCGTGGCTGCAGGTTCATCGGCAGACCCAGATGGTCAGCGAATCGCTTGAGCTCCACCAGGCGGTAGGCCTGCCTTTGCGGCGCCCGCTTGGGCAGCGGCAAGCCACCCGAGACAGAAAACACCTTGGTCATGTCGGCCGGCAGCACGCTGACCTCGCGCCGGCTCTGGCGCAGCAGCGCAGCGAAGCGCGCATGGCCCAGATAGGTCCAGGGGCTTTGGGGGGCGAAGTAATACAACACGGAACGGCTCATCGGGTCTCCTCGCTTGGGTGCGCGGCAGGGCAGCAGTGGCCTGCCGACGATCTGAGTCAGCTTCAATGCACATTATTCTGCATCAGAGCGTATTTACGATCCCGACCCGGGTCCTTTACGCCTGGGAGCGCTGGCGCGGACGGCCATTGGCGCTGCCACGAGCACCGCTCTACGAAGATGCACAATGCGTTGCAAAATGCCTGCTTCATCTGCTCTCGAACAAGGCAAGCTACAGCCTCTCCAAGGAGTTCGTTCACACATGTCCATGCATCCACAAAAGAACATCAAGTATTTCTGGGAAGATCTTCAGGTCGGCCACACCCTGGAAATCGGCAGCACAACCGTCGATCGCGACGAGGTGATCGAATTTGCCGGCAAATATGATCCTCAGCCTTTTCATCTGGACGAAGAAGCTGCTGCCAAGTCGATGTTCGGAAAACTCAGCGCCTCAGGCTGGCACACTTGCGCAATGGCAATGGGCATGATGGTCCGAGGCTTTCTGCATGAATCGTCAAGCCTGGGCTCTCCCGGCCTTGAAAGCGTCAAATGGCTGAAACCGGTGTATCCCGGCGATACCCTCACCCTGCGCCAGCGCATCACAGAATCCCGCCCCATGAAGTCCCGCCCCGACGTCGGCCTGACGCGCACCCTATGGGAGGTATACAACCAGGACGGCGAGCAGGTACTGATGATGGATGGCTACGGGATGTTCCGGCGCCGCACCCCGGGCGCAGCGGAAGACATGTCGGCGGCCCCAGCGGAGGGAAGTCGCTGATGCCCTTGCCAAGTCTTCCCTCGCCTCAATCCCCACTTCGAACCGGCCCTCGCCTGCTCGCCCTTGCAGCGCTTTTGTGTTCGAACGGCACCCTGGCCCTCGCTCAAACCTCAGGTGGCCCCGACCTCACCCCAGCCGCCGCAGCAGAAGCTGCCCTCGCTTGGCAGCTATGCACTGGCAGGCCCGACACGGAACGGCTGAGTTGCTTCGATGACTGGGCGCGCGATCAACAAGCCCTGCTCAACGCCGTAGAGGAGAAAGCCCGCTCTGTGGCTGAATCGCCTAATGCACGGCCTGCGCCCAGCGAGAACACGGCGCTGCGCCAGGATGTCACGCGCGCGCTGGCGGCCGCACAACCTGCCACACAAGAGGGCGAGTCGCTCACCGCGTCTGCGGGCATTGTGGGTGTGGGTCTGGAGCAGGGCTGCCGCGATCGTCAGTTCTCTGATACATCCCGGTTCTGGGAGTTGGAGTCTGGCTCCAGCTGCCCTACTTTCGGGCTGCGCTCATACCACCCGACTACCGTGACGGTATCTGCCGGCGACCGCATCAACCGGCAGCCTTCGTCGCCCAACCCAGCCAACAGTGCGAGCACGCCCATCGATTACAGCAGGCACGAGTTGAGCCTGTCGCTATCGGTGCGCACGAAGCTGGCCAGTGGAATGCTCACCCCCTCTGACGGCATATTGCGCGATTCGCTGTGGGTAGCCTATACGCAAAAATCGAACTGGCAGGTATTCAACAGCACCTTGTCGCGACCATTCCGCAACACGGACCATCAACCAGAGATCATGTACGTCTACCCCTCCACAGCCAAGCTGCCCGGAGGATGGCTTTGGCGTTACACGGGCTTGGGATTGGTCCACCACTCCAATGGACAAAGCGATCCGCTCTCGCGCAGCTGGAACCGCGCGTACGTGATGGCCGGCTTTGAAAAAGACAATAACTGGGCGCTGCAGCTGCGCGTGTGGAAGCGTTTTTCAGAGTCCGCCGACAAGGACAACAACCCCGACATCACCCGTTACCTTGGTCACGGCGACCTGAATCTACGCTGGAACGTCAACGCGCAAAACACGCTTGGCCTGACCTATAGCGGCTTCAACCGCAGAGGCTCTGGCAAGCTGGAGTGGACGCGCTCGCTGGGCGACGGGCTGGGCAACAGCTTCTCGGGATTGCGCCTGTATGCCTCTGTGTTCCATGGTTATGGCGACACCCTGTTGGACTACAACTTCAGACGCACAGTGTTCAATATCGGGCTTAGCTTGTCTGATTTCTAGCGTGGCCTTCTAGCGCACTCGCTCAACCCTGTCGGTGGCGCCAGGCAACTGCGCCAGCCAATCCGAGAGCTGCCGGCCTACCTCGTCGGTCGCCTCGGTCAGGGCCTGAACCCCTCCGGCGGCATCTGGACTAGAGGCAGGTGCGCGCACGCTGAAGGTCCTCTGGCCCAGCAAACGATCGCCACGCATCAGAGGCGCCACCGCCGTGGCACGCAGGCGTATCAAGCCAGCGCTTGCGTCAGGTGCGTCGAATACGTGGCTGAATTCTTCCAAGGCGACACGCAACTCCAGGCGAGCCAGGCCCTCGCCTGCCGGCACCACGGGCCGCTGCGCAGCCAGCGTCTCGCGCAAGCGCTGCGCGACCAGTTGCGCAGGCGACATGCTCCAGCGCGCCAATGCGTAAGGCTGAGGCTGCTGGCTTTCGCCGGCGTACAGCAACCGGTAAGTGACGGCATTGCCTTCCAGAGGCGCTGAGGCTTCGACCGGCGCCAACGCCAGGGGTGGGCCGCTTACGGCAGCAACTGGTGGCGGCACACCGGGGCCGAAGTCATAGATCATGGGCCGCTGAGGCTTGTCGGGCAGCGGCAGGCTACCGCAGGCAGACAGCAGAAACGCCGCCCCGAGCAAGCCGGACACCGAGAAAAATGCGCGTCTGGCAGAGCGCTTGGCGGCAGGGGCGGTAACACTCATGGTGGCTCGAATGGTGCGAAAGCAGAAAGCGGTTGGTTTCATACGAGTCTCAAGGCAGGGGCACGACACTGGCAGACACGCTCAAGGCCGGGAAGGCGCAGGCGACGGTGAAGGTGCGGGATCGGCGCTAAAGCCAGGCTCGCCCGGCCCGGGCCGGATGGCACCGTTGCCGTAGAGCAGCGACTGCGGGTTGTCGTTGAGCGTATTGGCCACGCGATCGAGCCGGCGGATGGTGCGGCTGACATCTTCGGTCAGGCCTTGTATGCGCGGCAGCGTGGTGGTGGTGACCGTGCTGGCGCTTTCCCCAAGCTGCTCCAGTACGCCGCCAGGGGCAATGAGCGTGGCCACTCCGGTCTGCAGATCAGCCGCGACGGCATTCACGTTCTCCATCGCTTCGCCGGCCTTGACCGCAGCTTCCTGTATGGTTTTAAGCGAGCCCGTAGCTTGCTGAACCAGCGCCGGAATGTTGCTGTTGCGGCGGCCCAACTGGGCTTCGATGGTTTGATTGGTATTGGTGGCCAGCTGGTTGATGCTCTTGGCGGCCGAGCCTATCTCCGTCAGCGCGGTATTCAAGGCACCCTGGTTTTCCGGGCCGAGCACCTCGTTCAGGCGGTTGAGTGTCTGGTCGAACTTGTCGACCAGCACGGCGGCGTTGTCCTGCAACTGGCCTAGCAGCCCGGGTTTTAACGGAATGCGCGGCGGACCTCCGTTATAAGCTTCTGGCTCTTGCGTGGACTCACCAGTGTCGTCGAGTTGCACGAAAGACAAGCCCGTCAGCCCCTGGTAGGCCAGCGTGGCGAAAGTCGACTGGGTAATGGGTGTGTCATGGTTGATTGCAATGCGCACCAGCACGTTCCCGCGCACCTTCTGATCAAAGCTGATGTCGGTCACCTTGCCAACCGACACGCCCTTGAAACGCACCGCGGCCTGAGGCTGCAAGCCACTCACCGCGTCGGAGGTCGTCATCTCGTAGACGTCGGTGCTGGCGACATCACGCATCAGCCACATTGCAAGGCCTATCAGCAACGCTGCGACCGCCAGGACGAAGGCTCCAGCGGCGAGCGCGTGGGATTTGTTTTCCATAAGCTTATTGTCCTTTCGCGGCAAGCGTCGGCCTGCTGGCTCCGGGCACACCAGCGCCGCTGCCCCGCAGCTTTTCCATGGCCCGCAGGCCGCGCTCGCCCAGGAAGAAGTGGCGAATGAAGGGGTGATCGAATGCGATCACCTCGGATACCGGCGCCGCAATAATCACATGTTGCTCGGCCAACACCGCCACACGGGTAGACAGGGCAAACAAGGTATCGAGATCGTGCGTCACCATCACGACAGTCAAGCCCAGTTCCGCATGCAATGAACCGAGCAGGTCGCAGAAGGCGTCTGAACTGTCTGGATCAAGCCCTGCGGTGGGTTCATCAAGCATCAGCAAAGGCGGGTCCATGATGAGGGCGCGGGCCAGCGCCACCCGCTTGATCATGCCGCCGGAAAGCTCAGACGGCATTTTGTGTGCGTCAGTGGGCTTGAGCCCGACCATCTGCAGCTTCAAGAGCGCCGCTTCGCGCACCAATTCGTCGGGGAGCGCACGTGTTTCCCGCAGCGGGAATGCGATGTTCTCCAGCACGCTGAAGGCCGAGAAAAGCGCCCCTTGCTGAAACAGCATGCCCACACGCGCGGCAGCACCCGAGCGTGAGAGTTCGGATACCGGCCGGCCCAGCACAGTGACGGAGCCCTTGGCGGGCGTGTTCAGGCCAAGCATCTGGCGCAACAAGACTGTCTTGCCGGTGCCCGAGCCACCCACAAGAGTAAGCACTTCGCCCCTCCGGACGGTGAGATCGAGGTTCTTGTGCACCACCACCTCGCCGCCGCCAGGAACAGGAAAGACGCTCCACAGCTCGCGCACCTCAATGACAGGCTCGCCTTGCTGCTGCGGCGGTGGAGCCGGTGGAGCAGCGACCAAGGGCATTGCCGTAGCCATCACATGCCCACCTTCTTGAAAAGCACCGCGAACAGCGCATCAATCAGGATCACCGCCGTGATGGACGCCACCACCGAAGACGTGGTTCCCTGGCCAAGGCTCTCTGTGTTGGGCTTGACACGCAACCCGTAGTGACACGCAATGAGTGCAATGGACACGCCAAACACCACGGACTTGGCAGTCGCCAGCGTAAGGTTGCTCAGCTTGACCACTTTGGGCATGGCTTCGAAAAAGAAGCTGGGCGTGATGCCCAGCGTCAGGTCGGCGGCCAGCATGCCGCCCACCAGCGCCGCAAGCGTCGTCCAGACGCTGATCAGCGGCATGGCGATGGCCAGCGCCATCGCACGCGGCAATACCAGCCGGAACCCGACGGGGATACCCAGAACCCGCATGGCGTCGAGCTCTTCGGTCACCCGCATGACCCCGATCTGCGCGGTAATGGCCGAGCCGGAGCGCCCGGCGATCAGCACCGCCGCCAGCAAAGGCCCCAGCTCGCGGATCAACGCCAGCCCCAAGATGTTGACGATAAAGGTTTCGGCGCCGAATTGCCGCAGTATCTGGCTCATCAGGTAGGCCAGCACCACGCCGATAAGAAAGCCCACCAGCGCGGTGATAGGCAGAGCCTGCGCGCCGATGCGGTACAGATGGCCCGAAAAATCGCGCCAAGGTCCCCTTTGGAGCTGAACCAGCAGCCGCAGAAAATCGAGAACCAACTGGCCCATGAGGGCGACAAAGTCTCGAATCTGCCCGATGCCGCTTTCGACGGCCATGCCGAGCGTATCCACACGCTGCCGCAAACCGCCCGCCTGAACGGGTGGCGCCTGCATGGGATATGCCGCCACGCGCTCCAGAATCGCACGCTGGGTCTCATGGACCTCAACGCGCTCAGGCCATTGGCGCCCCCAATGGTCCCAAAGCGCCAGTGCGCCCAGATGATCCAGCGCGCCGATCTGACGCAAATCCCAGCCATCGGCACGGCCGGAACCTGTCAGCGCCGCCATCACGCGACGCCATACGCGCCGCGAGGCCAGCTGGGCGGCCGTCCAGTCGCCTTCAAGCAGGGCGACGGAGCCTCTACCGCCCCGCTCTTCCTCGCGGCGCAAACGTGGCGTAGCATCGTCCATGGGCATCAGCGCAGGCACTCTGGCAGAAGCTTGCGCGCCTGCGTCTTGATATTACAAACGGCGTTGTCGATCATTTAAAAAAAGCAATGAAAGGTAATAGCCAGCGGCCGGCACTGCCCGAAAAAGTCCAGCATAAAACAAGATAACGCGGAGATGGCAACGGGCGGGCAGGACAACAGCCATGGTAACGTCTTGCCGGTGAACGGGCGTGTCAGACAAAATGCCGCGACTGAGAAAGCATAGCCTTCTAAAGCATGCATTCTCGCAAAAACGTCGCCCTGTTTCGTTACGACTTTTTCCTCTTGTGCTGGTCAAATACATCTGCTGCCTTTAGGATCGAAAGATTGTCACAAGGAGAAAGCATGGCACTTCAAGGACCGTTTTTCGGCAAAAGAGAATCCGAACCGCTGAACCCCCGCAGCCCCTCGAGCTCGCTGGGCAGCGCCAGTTCCCTGGGTTCTGCCGGTAGCTCGGTCGGCGCCCAACCGTTTACGACCCCCGCTGCACCACCTGCAGCAGCCGCGTCCACCCCGGCGCCCGCCAGTGAAAGTGGTGCCAAACTGACCGTCGGCCCCAACATCAAGCTGAAGGGCGTCGAAATCACGGATTGCGACACGCTGGTAGTAGAAGGCACTGTTGAGGCCACCATGAACTCCCGCGTAATCCAGATTGCCGAGCAAGGCGCCTTCAAGGGCTCCGCCGAGATCGACATCGCCGAAGTGCGTGGTGTGTTCGATGGCAACCTGACCGTTCGTGAAAAATTGGTGATTTTCTCCACAGGGAAAGTCACCGGCAAGATCCGTTATGGCAAGATTGTGATCGAAGAAGGGGGCCAACTGTCTGGTGAGATCACATTCGGTACCGCTGATACCGCCACCACACCGTCTGCAAGCGGTTCTGCTTCGACCAGCGGCAAGAGCGCCAAAGGCGAACAGATGTCTGTGGCTGCTTAAGTTTTTTTGTCGTAGGGCCGCTCGTGCGGCCCTTTCGCTTGTTTATACCGGCTGCCTGCTGCTGCTGGCCGCTTGCGCGAGCGACGCGCCCCGCGAACGTGGGGCAGTGCAGGGCGACGGCTTTGATAGCGCCGAACTGCTCCAGAGCGAAGGCAATCGCGTCACTAACGCGGCCATGCAGGCTAACCACCACAGCCTGCTGTTGCTGGCCGACAAGCTCTACCGCAGAAACCCTGCGGAATGGCGCAAGACAGCCCCCACCCG
>Ga0265293_10014265_pt1 | contig 10121 bp, 11 predicted proteins | sample Munlanlewell138R_FD_192505 | JGI IMG/M metagenome (GOLD analysis project Ga0265293, IMG submission 192505) | Leachate microbial communities from a municipal landfill in Southern Ontario, Canada - Leachate well 138R | ecosystem: Engineered > Solid waste > Landfill > Unclassified | place: Canada...
GCCAACATTGTATAAGCGTAATGCGGGCGAAGTGGCTAAAATTTAGTATTTTGCCATCTATCAAAGTTCGTGTTGGCGGACAGTGTATTGCTCCGAAAACCCGCACTACGCTTATACTTGACCGTTAGCCAAAATTTAAAGAGATGAGAATATCAACATTTATTATTCTTTTTTTTGCAACTGCAATTTATTCTTTTGCACAAGAAAATGACACAATTTCAATTCCTAAGGAAATTCAACAACAAATAGAATATCGTGATTCAATTTATTTACCAATTAACGATACAAAATTGTGCTATGTGTTTTGTGACAATGATGATTCATTAAGAATGGTTGTTGCTGACGGATATATTGCAAAAGGTGTTGATTTTAAAAAGAATTGTAAAATTGAGATTAACGCCCCACTTCCTTATGAACCAAAAAAAGGAAATAAAAATGTTTTGTTTCTACATTTTCAACCTGATTTTAATGCGGAAATGAAAGATTGTCCTTCATCAAATTTAGCAGTATTTTTAGACATTGGTGAATTAGGGAAACAAGACTTAAGCAAAATTTCTAAAAATATTCAATTAGCATTATACACAGGTGGACCATTTTATAAATTTAAAACAAAAGGTAAAATTAGAGGAAAGATTGAGGTTGTTAATATTGAAAATGATATTGCTCATATAGTTTTAATTTTAGACTTTGACTTGGTTGAAGAGAATATAACTCGAGTTAAGGTTGAGACATATGTAAGAATTATAAAACAACAAGATATAAATAAAAACTTTGGCTAACACTTTGTATAAGTAATGGCAGGTAAAGTGCTAAATATCAAGGTTTGTAGCCCGCTCAAACTGCACAGCGGTTTGACAAATAAGTACTACGCAATCTGCCACTACTCATACAATTTACCGTTGTGTGCAATACAATAGCAACGTAAAAATAATATTATGAAAGATACTTTATACACAATAAAAATAATTTTAATACTAATTTTCACTAGCGGATGTTCCAATGCTCAGAAAAATCCAGACAAAATTTATAAAGAAAACAGAGAATGGAAATTTATAGCAAAGTTTTTAAATAGTAATGGAGTTGTAACAGATAGTTGTTTCATTAAAATGAAAGTATCTAAGCCACATTTGGTCTCATTCTTAGCAAATCAAACAGCAATTCTTTATACTTATGAGATTAACTTTAAAGAATACGAAGAAAAAACAGGAGTCGAAGAAGACGAATATGGAGTATTCATTCATCCTCCAAGACTTGGAGAATTTTCTTTTCTGCAAGTTCCTCCAATGCCGTCAATAAATTATCCATTAAATTCAATATTAGAAAAGGAGATAGAATTAAACACTCTAAAATCAGAATTTAAACCAGCATCTGGAAAAAAAATAAAACAACAATTAAAGCAAGACAATGAAAGAGATACTTTAATTTTTAAAGATCAAAGTATTGAATGTATAAAAATCACTGGACAAAATATTAATTATATCGAAGAAATAGGAACTTACAAGGCTGAATATTGGTTTAATGAAATGTACGGTTTTGTGAAAATGCGGTATATAAAACCTGATAATTCTATACTAAACATAGTTCTAATTGAAACAAATTTTTAATTATCACCATACATAGTACTGCACACAACATCAGCTTGGCGAAATGGCGGGTTAAAGGAAATTTAGAAAGTTTGTGCATTTATATCCGCAACAGCTTTTTATATTTCCTTTTTTCTTAATTTAGTAAATAATAAAAAGCTGTTGCTCAAGTTAGTGTAAAATTGATAGCTTAGGCTTTCTAATCCGCCACTATCGCCAAGCTGCGGCTCGTTGGCAACCATAAAAAACAGAATACAATGAAAAAATTAACATTTATTATTTTGATGATATGTTCATCAAGAATTTATGCTCAAACAATATGTGAAGGGCAACAAGTTGTACCTATTGAGACTTTTAATCAGTGTAATACTAATCCATGGGTACTTGTTTTTGAGGAAAACTTCGATAGAAACAGTTTGGATTTGTCAAGATGGACTTATGGTCCACGGATAAGATATTGTAATAATGAACAACAGTATTATACAAGTGGAAATAATGTTGAAGTAAGCAATGGTACTTTAAAATTAATTGCGAAAAAGGAGACTGTTTATGCAAGGGCTGTAGACTGGCTTCCTGATAATGAACATTTATATTGCGATGGAGTTGACAGGGGACAAAATAAAAGATATTTTTATTATACCTCAGCAAATATTGAAACAATTAAAAAGTTTTCATATGGGAAAATATGAAGCCCGAATTAAGATTGCCAAAGGAAAAGGTTTTTGGCCTGCTTTCTGGATGTATGGAGGAGACCCAGTTTATAACGAAATAGATGTTTTTGAATTCTGGAATCAAGATGATGTTTGGGGTAATTACGACCCTTCAAAACTATCAAAAGTTCATAATATGACTATACATTTTGATTTTGATGGAGATGGAAATAAGTCAATGTGCCATACAAAATATACAGGTGTTGATTTTTCTCAAGATTTTCATGTTTTTACTTTAATATGGGAAAAAAATAAGATTGAATGGTATGTTGATGGTTCATTGAAAAGAACTGATTATAGATATTATACAATTTTAGGACAAACAACTGGTTGCACAATAAACGCTTGGGGTCAGTACATCTTAAATAAAATTTATACAAGAGACCCAATGCATATTATTTTAAACTTTGCCATTCAGAGCGGTAGTGATTCTCCAGAAAGTTCAACAGTATTCCCAAGTCAAATGGAAGTTGATTGGGTAAGATACTATCAAAGAAATCCATGCCAAGATGTAAATATAACTGATGCAAGTCAGTATCCTTTGGATAATCAGCTTTATAATGTTATAGTTGGTGAGGACGTTAATATTAATTGTAATTATACTATTCCATCGGGACAACAACTTGACATAGTTGCGAAAAACAGTATTACTTTGGGACCTGGATTTAGCGCTGAATTAGGCTCAACATTTAGTGCAAGGATTGAGCCAACAGTGTGTGGTTCATCATTAAAAAGTGCAAGTGTTGATAATTTTCAAGATACCATTTCAACGAATAAGGATATCGAAACACAAATTACAGACAAAACTTTTTCGAATGAGGATATTCAGATATTTCCAAATCCAAATGAAGGTAGCTTTATAGTAGATTTTGGTTCTAAAAATTATCAAATTTATAATATTGTTATAACAGATATAGAAGGAAAACTCATTAAATCATTCAAAGAATTAAATTCATCTACTATAAATATTGATTTAAGCGACAATACCAAAGGTGTTTATGTTCTGTATTTGTTAAACAATCAGGATAAAAACATAACTACTCACAAAATAATACTCCAATAATATGAGAAAAATAATATTTTGCCTCCTATTGTTCTTTGGGGCTTTAAAAACATACAGTCAAGATAAAGATTACTTTTCGACAGAATTTGATGCGAATTATTATTATTACTTTGTTGGGAACAATAATTCTAATAATTTGAATTATGGATTTTCATTGCTTGTATCTAAATATATTCAAAAATTAAAATTTAGTACAGGAATAAACTATTCAATTAAATCTTATAATTCTCAAGGAGACCCATTTTATTCAATCGAAAAACGTAAATATAATTTAGAGTATTTAAACTTTCCAATTATTGCAAATATTGAAATATTTTCTCATAGGAATTTCCGTTCAAGTATTCTTACTGGATTTACGTTTAATCATATTATAGATTACAATATTACATCATTTTATTTGAACGGGGAGACTTTAACTGAAAATAACTTGTTAGATAACAGGAGATTAGGAGTAACTTTTATGCTTGGTGCTACATTCTCAAAGTCAATTGGAAATAAATGTCTATTAAATTTGTCTCCTTCTATTAATTATAAATTGGTTCCTGACCACGATAATCAAAGACCTGATTATAAAAATATATCTGACGATAAAATATCTATAGGATTTAGAATAGGAATAGAATATTTATTTAAAACAACAGAGAATGAATGATTTACGGTTGCCAACACGGTATATAGTTCATTGGCGGGGCAGTAGTATGCGAAAGCTTAGTACTTTTATTAAACTTAACTTGTAACTTGATATGAAAGTACCTTGAAATCGCCAACGAACCATATACCCAAACGTCGGCAATTTGGAACATGCAACAGAATTTGGATTTATAAAATACTTCTCACACTTTCTAAAGATGCTGACAAAAATAGGTTATTAAATGTCATTCAATCGGATTTGTCTGTTGAAATATCAGGGAATCGAAAGAATGAAAAAAATGTCGGTGCATTTATTGTTTTATCGTTAAAAGATGAAAGAAACATACTGTCTTCGACGATAGATAAATATCGGAATAGCCCTGATATACTTTCGGCATTACCAATGTTGGAGGCATCGGATGGAAAATTACAAGGAATTACAAATGAGTTTATTGTTAAACTTGCTAATGGAACGACATTTGAACAACTTGAAGATTTAGTTAAAAAAAACAATTGTATAATTATAAAAGAAAATGAATTTGTAAAAAATCAATACTTAATATCCGTTTCTAAGACGTCTGTTTTAAATTCTTTACAAATTGCTAATTTATTTTATGAAACAAGGTTGTTTGAATTTTCTGCACCAAATTTTTTTCGTGAAAAAATACTTCATTCTAATGACCCTTTGTTTGGAAATCAATGGCCATTAAAAAACACAGGACAGAGTGGTGGCATATCAGGTGCAGATATTAAAATCGAACAAGCTTGGACAATAACCCAAGGTCGTTCTGAAATTCGCATTGCAGTTGTTGACGAAGGAGTTGATTTAACTCACCCTGACTTGTTTAGAAATCTTGAAACAGGATTTGATGCGACAGGAAATGGAACACAGGGAGCACCACTATCTGGGGAGTTTCATGGTACTGCTTGTGCTGGAATTATTGCAGCAGAAAAAGGTAATGGAATTGGTATAGAAGGAGTTGCGCCAAATTGTAAAATACTTCCTGTTCATGCAAGTTTTGGATATTATGCAACAGACCAATGGTTAGCAGATGCTTTAGAATGGTCATGGCATCCATCTTTTGGAAATGCTGATGTGATAAGTAATTCATGGGGAGGTGGCGGCGAGCATGATGCAATTACGAACGCTATAAATAGTGCTGTAAATCAAGGTAGGGGAGGATTGGGATGTGTAGTTTTATTTTCTTCAGGAAATGATTATAACTCTACGGTAAGCTATCCAGCACGTTTATCAAATGTAATAGCTGTTGGAGCAACATCTGTAAATGATAGTAGAGAGAGCTATTCTAATTATGGCAGTGCATTAGATGTTGTTGCACCGGGGGGAAATAAGAATATCTATACTACAGATATTGTAGGTTTTGCCGGGTATTCAACTTCCGATTATGCTTCCGATTTTGACGGAACTTCTGCCGCCTGTCCGCACGCTGCTGGTGTGGCAGCATTAATTTTATCGGTAAATCGTTGTCTTACAGGAACAGAAGTAAAACAAATTTTAGAATTAAGTTGTGATAAAGTGGGAGGATATTGTTACAATCCGGGGAAAGCTAATGGATTATGGAATAATCAAATGGGTTATGTGCCAACATCTCCTTCAAATGTTAGGTTTAATTTTACTGTTTTAAGTTCACTTGAAAATGATTTGTATCTACAAAATCAAACTATTTCATCAGGAGCAGAAACATATAATGCTATGAATAAAATAGAAATAGGTTATAACGTTACTTCTAATATTTCACAAGGTAATTTTGTAGTTACTAGAGATGCAAATGTTACGTTGCATGCCGGAGATGTAATTGTTCTCAAACCAGGAACAACGATAACTCCGGGGCCAAATGGTTCTTTTAGAGCATACGTTGACCCTTTCTTCACTTGCACTCAGTATCCAATGGGAATAATGGCAAATAGAGATAATAGCTTATATACCGGTATCAAAGATTACGAAGTTGAATTAATTGAAAAATCACAAGCACTCATTACTGAATCTCTCATTACTGAAGATTTAATGCTTGTTGAAACATTTTTTAAAATATATCCTAACCCATCTAATGGAGATATATCCATTGAATACAGCCTAAACGAATCGGATATTGTAGAAATTAGCTTATATGATAATAGCGGAAGACCTGTTTATAAACTTAAAAACAAATCACTTCACGAAGCTGGAACTTATCAAGTAAGATTAACAGGTGTAGACCTTCCATCTGGCATATATTATTGTGTTTTACAGACAAATGATACTTTTAAAACAGAAAAAATTGTAATTATTAAATAAAATAATTATGAAAAAAATAACTTTAATAATGTCATTTATATTTATATTTGTTTCGTGCGAAAAATTTCCAAAGAATGATGAATTAATAGGAAGTTGGGTTGAGCAAACAGATAATACCTTTAAATGTAAACTAATATTTGAGGACGAAATCGTTTACCTTTTTAAGTCATCAAAAATAGATACTCTTTCTTATTGGTTAGATAAGAAACAAAAACGCATATTTTTTAACTATCCTTCAGGAGCTAGTAGTTTTAAAATCAATTTGAACAAAAGAGACAAGGAGTTAACAATTTGGGGATTGTATATGTCTATCCCGGAAAAGCCAAGTGAAACGGTATTTAGAAAAGAAGAATGAATATTTTACAAAAAAGAAAAAATGTACTGCCGATAATAATTAGCCTTCATTCGGCTTGCAAAGCCAAGAATGTGATTATTCCGGAGCAAACTGACCCCCTAATTCCGGAGCAAATTGACCCCCCTAATCTCGAAGAAAAATGACCATTTAAAGAAAGAATATATAGATTTCGTTAATTGTGATATTTTAAAACAAAAATATCATGTGCAACAAAACGATATCTATGACAACATTAAAATTAGTTATTCAACAATTATCTCAAGGAGTTTCGATTAAGTCGATAGAGCGGACGTGTAATGTCTGCCGTAACACTATAAGGACTTATGTGCGTAAAATTAAATCACTCGGATTAACATACGAGCAAATATTGAGTTTATCCGATTCGGAAATTTATTCTCTTATGCAGTATAGGGAAGATGTTAATTTAGAGGAGAATAAGCGTTATAAGAATCTGATGAATTATATGCCATATTTTCAATCCGAGCTTAAAAGATTGGGAGTAACAAGAATGGGCTTTACATTACAAAACAAATTTAATTTCAACACGTGTTGCTAAACCCAAGGATAAGCCAACGGTAGAAAATTTCGTTTATCAAGCATATACACATGTTTATGCTCCATTACGGGATAAAACATTTTATAGTTTAGCGGAACTAAATATAAACATACGGAAGCAATTGGATATATTTGTCAATCAACCCTTTCAGCGAAGAAGCGGAAGTAGATACCAACAATTTATCGAAATAGAAAAAGCCACTTTACAAGCACTTCCATTTGAAGATTTTACATATAAACACAAGGTAGAAGTGAAAGTTCAAAAGAATTATCATATTTTTTTAGGTGAAGATATTCATTATTATAGTGTTCCTTGTAAATATGTAGGCAGTAAAGTAACGGTCGTTTATGATACAAAAACAGTTTGTATTTATGTTGGCTTAAAACAAATAACTGTCCATAAGAGAGATTATCGTAAAAACGGATATTCTATTTATGTTGAACATATGCCTGAAAAACACCTTCGTTATAAAGAACAATTAGGTTGGGATGCTGATTATTTTCTCTCAATTATGCAAAAAGTAGGGGAAAATGCTACTGAAGTAACAACAAAAATATTGGCTTCCCATAATTTTCCCGAACAAAGTTATAAAGCATGTTGTGGACTTATTAGTTTATCCAAACGCTATGGAAACGAACGATTTGAAAACGCATCTAAACGAGCGCTTATTGGTCCAAGAGTAACTTATGGCATCATTGAAAATATTCTAAAAAACAATCTGGATAAACAAAGCTCCACTAATCTTCCTGCTAAATTCATACCGTTTCACTCAAACATTCGAGGAAATCAAACGTATCAATAAATCTTATAATTAAATAAAAAAAAATTACTTAAATAAAAAAAAAGATGAATAATCAAGTTAGTTTAGAAAAACTTAAAGACCTTAAATTAACAGGGATGGCAAGAGCTTATGAAGCTATTTTAACAACGCCTGTTCACGAACAACCGGGATATCCTATTGTTGTTAATCGTCTCATTGAGGCCGAACAATTGTATCGTCAACAAAAACGAACAGACATGTATCTTCGTTTAAGTAAATTGCGATATAATGCTGTTATCGAACAGGTAACATGTAGTACCGCACGCAATCTTACCACTGATCAGTTATCCGCAATATCAGATTGTACTTTTATTGATAGAGCAGAAAATGTTCTTATTACAGGTGCTACCGGTTGCGGTAAAAGCTATCTTGCCTGTGCGTTGGGACGTCAAGCCTGTTCACTCGGTTATCGGGTTTATTATTTTGGAATGAATCGTTTAATGGAAAAAATTACGCTCTCTAAAGTTGACGGAACCTACATCAAACTGATAAACAATATTGCGAAAACAGATCTATTTATTCTGGATGACTTCGGACTTCATCCGTTAGACACCATTACTCGATTAGCTCTTTTACAAATACTGGAAGATCGTTACGGACTTAAATCAACCATTATTGTATCACAACTTCCTACAGCAAATTGGCATGATTATATAGCAGAACCAACACTTGCCGATGCCATTTTAGATAGACTTTTTGCTAATGCGCATCGATTCGATTTAAAAGGGGATTCTTTAAGAGTAAAATCAAATAAAAAATAATGTAATTTTGCACCGTTTTCTATATGTTCTTTGACACCGATGGCTCACATTTTTTTTCACCGATAAGGGGTGGGGTCAATTTGCTCCGGAATCGGGGGGTCAATTTAACCGGAATAATCAGTGACAGCATATACCCTTGTTGAAAAATTATTGCCTAAAATTACGTTTGAAGAAATACCATAAAGTTTATACAGGAACATCATTGGTTAGTTGGAACCGCCGTGGAGAAAACCGCAGCGGTTCTTTTTTTTTGCACAAAAAAAGCCTTATTTTTGCTAAAAAATCACCTATTTTTGTCAAAACGAGTCCTCATACTCGTGCGCACGAGTCCACATACGCGTAAAAACGAGCATGAGGACTCATTTTTACGTTCATGTAAAGCGCTATAATTTGAAATCATTTCAAAATATCACAACCAAAAACCCTCCAAAAACACCAAAAAAAGCCCCAAAAACACCCTTTTTCAGCAAAATGGAAGGATTTTGCCCCTTTCTCGGAAAAAACGTGTAAAAGACAGTCGATGAGGGGAATAAGAGGGGGGGGATTGTAGGGAAATAACGTTCCGCGTGTATGTGCCGTTGCGAAGCAATGGCATGTACACGCTGTTGTAAGATGTTTTGGGGTCGTCTTTCTTAATCATTTCCCCAAATCCTCAGAGCTTTTGAAAATTCCATCTCAAATTCAGTATTGGGATATTTTTCGTTTAACCAATTGGAAAACCATTTGAAATCTATACATCTTTCATCTTCATTATGCGTTTTAGGCTGGAAGTATATTATTTCAATCTTCTTTTCTATTCCAATGAATTCTCCATTCAAATCAATCTTCTGAAATTCATTCAATTTCTTGATTAAATGTTCGTACTTCCTTTTATAGGAACTAGCTTGATAAATTTTGAAAATTCCTTCAATTACTTTTTTAATTCCTACTTGTTGGGCTTCGCGTAAGTAATCATCTTGTTTGATTCTTCTGGAACCAGAGTCAGTTTTAAACTCAATCAAATAGTCTTTCGAGTTTTCATCAACCGCATAGAAATCAACTTTATAGGATCGATCAGCATAATTCGTTGATTCGTGTTGAGGCTTAACTGTGGCTAAACGAATTGGGAGCTCCGGAATTATTCCAATTATTTCTACTCCTAAGAAATCTGTAAGAGCATCCTTTAAATAAAACCCTACCAAACTATCAATTCTTGGTTCAGCTTTGTAGGCTGGCAATTTCTTCCAGTCTTTCATCATTTCAAAGTATTCATTCCAATTCATATCTTGCCTTTATCATTCTTGTATTATCGACCCCAAAATGTCTTACAACTAGTTTATATGTGCACCTGCAACATCCAAAAGGTGT
>Ga0265293_10014267_pt1 | contig 10121 bp, 6 predicted proteins | sample Munlanlewell138R_FD_192505 | JGI IMG/M metagenome (GOLD analysis project Ga0265293, IMG submission 192505) | Leachate microbial communities from a municipal landfill in Southern Ontario, Canada - Leachate well 138R | ecosystem: Engineered > Solid waste > Landfill > Unclassified | place: Canada...
AATAAGCTTTTAAATCACTTGCTATATAGTGTTCACCATGTTCACTTGTATAGTTTGTAACACTTCTTGCTACAATTTTTATTCCTTGTTTATATAAATCTATTAATGAATTTTTTTTACTATTTTGTACAACTGATTCTTTAAAAAAATTTACAAAAATTTCATTTGAATCTTTTGTATCAAAATATTTTATTAATTCTAAGATATATTCAACTCTTTTTATCATCTGAGTTAATCTTTCAAGTTGATATGTTAAATCTATTGAAATACCATTATGAAGAGATTTTCTTTTTAAAGCACTCACTTGCTCATAAGATTGTTGTATTAAAACACCCAACTCCTCTAATTTTGATTTTGTAATTTCAATATTTACAAAATCTGATTGAATATTTTCTATATATGATGCTATATTTCTTTGTAATGCTATAAAAGCTGAATCTTTATTTAATAATTTTTTATCAAGCCTAATAAAATTTGAATCAAACTCTTCAGCTGCTATCCAAATAGATAAAATTTCAAGTGCATCTAAAAGTTCATTAAAAAGATGATTTTTTGTTTTTGTTATATTTTTTGAGTTATTAAATAGAGCTTTAAAAAACTCTATCCATATACTATTTTCAATAGAGCAAACCCACTTAAAATCATCTTTTTTATTAAATATAGTTCCAAAAATATAGTTTAAATCGCCTTTTTTTGGTGGATTTGGTAGGAATTTATTATAAAACCTCTCTCTTGCCTCATAAGAGAAGTAGTTGTTTGATAAAATCCCAAAATGAACAATATTTGTAGATATTTTTGATTCTATAAAAATTTGATTTATAGAGTTAGATATGTTTTGTGCCAACTCATCTTGTGAGTTAAAAAAATCAATAATCTTATTTATTGAATTTACACTCAAATCAATATCATCTTTACTTTTTGGTCTAATAAAAGCAATAATATATTTTAACTTGTCAATAATATCAATATCTTCACTGCAAATACTCTCTAATAACTTTTTAAAATTTTCATCTATATTCAAACTAAACCTCAATCTTTTTATCTAAATCATTATAATTTAAAGTTTATTAGCTTTGGCTATAAATGAGTTTATATAATTTATTAAGTAAAATACGAAATTATAAAAAAAGGAAATAAGTGATTAATATAAAATTAGAGTTAAAAAATGTTGTTGAGCAAACAATGATTCCAGAATCTAAAGCTTTTTTAGAAGAGTTAAATGAGCTAATATCAAGCAATAATGCTTGTAATGATGATATTGAAGCAAAAAAAGATATGGAGTCATTTTTACAAGAGTTGAATACTATTTTAAATGCTATTGAAAAAGATGAAATTACAGATGAACAAGCAGCTGATATTTATGAAAAAATCATTAATATGCTACAAGAGCATGAAGATGAGGAGTAAATACTTTTTATAAAGATTAATTTTATGATTTTTTATACTATATTAGACTTTATGGCGAGAAGGTAGAGGAATCGAACCTCTCACGGCGTTTACACAAAAACCGTCAATCAGGGTTGAAGCCTGTGGTGCTCACCAGATACACAAACCTTCCATAAAGATTAAAATAGTATAATAATACTCTTTAAAATAGTATAAAAGGTCTATAATGTTACTAAAATCCATTCCAAAGGTTGATAAGTTTATCACAAACAAAGCTTTTGAAGGATTATCAAAAACTTTAATAACAAAAATCACAAAAGAAGTTTTAGAAAATCTGAGAGTTGAAATATTAAATAAAAAGATAGATAGTTTTGATGAACAAACTCTTATTTCAAATGTTTTAAGAAAGTACGAAAATCTTACACAATCTTCACTAAAACCAGTTATAAACGCAACTGGAATTATTGTGCATACAAACTTAGGAAGAAGTTTGCTTGATGAGAGCCTATTTAAAAATGCAATAACAATAGCAACATCTTATAATAATCTTGAATATAGTTTAGAAGATGGAAAAAGAGGAGAGAGATACGAACACATCACAAAATCTCTACAAGCACTCACTTCTTGTGAAGATGCTTTGGTTGTAAACAACAATGCAAGTGCTGTTTTTCTAATCCTTAATACATTTTGTAAAAATAAAGAGGCAGTTCTTAGCCGTGGAGAGCTTGTTGAAATTGGTGGAAGTTTTAGAGTTCCTGAAGTTATGACTCAAAGTGGAGCTATATTAAAAGAGATTGGAACTACAAATAAAACTCACCTAAGAGATTATGAAAATGCTATAAATGAAAATACAGCTATGCTTATGAAGGTTCATAAATCAAACTATAGTATTGAAGGATTTTTTAGTGAAGTTAGCTTTGAAGACATATCAAAATTAGCACAAAAAAATGGCTTAATAGACTATTTTGATATGGGAAGTGGACATATTTTTGATTTACCTTTTAATTTAAGCAAAGATGAGCCTTCTATTCTTGAACTTATGAAATCAAATCCAAGTTTGCTTAGTTTTTCAGGAGATAAACTTCTAGGAAGTGTTCAAGCTGGAATTATAGTTGGGAAAAAAGAGTTAATAGCAAAATTGAAAAAAAATCAACTCTTAAGAATGTTAAGAGTTGATAAAATTACTTTAGCACTTTTAGAAGAGAGTTTGAATATCTATTTAAAAAATGAGTTAGATAAAATTCCAACCTTAAAAATGCTAAATACAAAGCTTGAAGTTTTAGAACAAAGAGCAAATATTTTAAAAAATAGTATAGATAACTTTATAAAATGTGAAGTAATAAAAAGCTTTACAATGGTTGGTGGTGGTACAACTCCAAATAAAAAAATCCCTACTATTGCTTTAAGCCTTGAGTATAAAAACCTAAAAGCAAATGAGATAGAAAAAATTTTAAGAAAAAATCTAATCATAAGTAGAATTGAAAATGACAAAGTACTGCTTGATTTTAGAACAATATTAGAAAAAGATATAAGTAAAATTGAAGAGATACTAAAAAAAGAGTTTAAAAATGTCTAATATTATAATAGGAACTGCTGGTCATATTGACCATGGAAAAACTGCACTAATTCGTGCTTTAAATGGTTTTGAAGGTGATAGCACAAACGAAGAGAAACAAAGAGGAATAACAATAGATTTAAGCTTCTCAAATCTTACAAGAGCTGAGAGAAATATTGCATTTATAGATGTTCCAGGTCATGAAAAACTTATTAAAAATATGATTGCTGGAGCTTTTGGATTTGATTATGTAATGCTTGTTGTAAGTTCCAAAGAGGGACTTATGCCTCAAACTATTGAGCATATTGAGATTTTATCACTTTTGGGAATAAAAAATCTTATTTTAGTAATTACAAAAAAAGATTTAGTAGATGAAAAAACATTAAAAGAGCAAGAGAAAAAAATTGTAGAGTTTTTAAATGAGTTTGAATTTAATATCAAATTTATAAAAGCTGTATCTATTTATGATGAAAAATCTATTGAAGATTTAAAAAACACTCTATTTACAATCTCAAATAGCACAAAAAATGAAGAGAACTTTTTTAGATTTTATGTTGATAGAGTATTTAGTGTAAAAGGTAGTGGAACAGTTGTAACAGGGACAGTTTTAGGTAAAAAAATTGAGCTTGAAGAGAAGGTTTTTATTCCTCATTTACAAAAAGAGACAAAAATAAAAAATATTCAAGTACATAATCAAAACGCAATAGAAGCAAATATCTCTTCTAGAGCTGCACTAAATCTATCTTCAGTTGATATAAACTCACTTCAAAGAGGAGATATTATTACAAAAAAGGGGTTTTTAAGAGGTTTTGATACAATTGATATCTCTTTTAAGTGTTTAAAAAACAAAAAACTAAACCATAATCAAACATATACTTTGTTTATTGGAGCTAAAAAAATAGATGTAAAAGTTCTACTTTTTGACTCTTTAACATCACTTGAAGATGGTTTTGCAACACTAAAAATGGATGAAAAAATATTTACTGTTTTTGGAGAAAAAGTTATTTTAAGAAGTGCAAATGATACTATTTGTGGTGGGGTTATTTTAAATCCAATATATGACCCAATGAATAAAAATCAAAAAAGAGATCTTTTGAAAAATCTTTATAAAAAAGATTTTAAAAATGCTTTTAAAATACTTTTAGAAGCTCATAAAAGAGGTTTAGGAGTAGTATCTTCAACTCAAAGATTTGCTCTAAGTCATGATGAGTCTTTAGAGTTTGCAAACTCTTTAGAAGATGTTTTTGTAGATAAAAAAGAGTTAGTTATCTATCCAATTAAAACAAAAGATGAGATAGTTGAATTTATAAAAAATATCTATATAAAAAACTCTTACGCCCTACTTTCAAGCTCATCAATAAATTTAAGAGTTCCTTGGGCTAGTATTGAGTTTATAAATAGTGCTTTAGATGATTTGGTACAAAATGGCTTTTTAGTAAAAGAGGGACAACTTTATAAAAATGCAAATATAAAAGAGGATATTACAAAAGAGCTTGAAAATATATTTTTAGAACGATTAAAAAGTGAAGATATAATGCCAACAGCACCTTATAATATCTATGATGATTTAGATATTGATAGAAAACTTGGAGATGATATTTTAAAATCACTTACAGCAAAAAAAGATGTAATAAGGCTTCAACACAATCTTTTTATTCATAGCCAAAGTTTAAATAAGATTATAAAATCTATGAGAGAGATTATCAAACAAGATGGTTTTATAGAGATTTTTAACTTTAAACAGAGATTTGATTTAAGTAGAAAATATCTTGTTTGTTATTTGGACTATTTAGATAATTTTAGTGATATCAAAAAAGTTGAAAATAGAAGAGTTTTTGCATAGGTATAAAATAAACTATTAACAATATTACTATATAATGTAAGCTTTAAATTTTAAAGGTAGATTATGAGTGATACAATAAAAATATTTAATGCAAAAGAGAATAATTTAAAAAATATAAACCTAGAGATACCAAAAAATAAGCTAATAGTATTTACAGGATTAAGTGGAAGTGGAAAATCAACTTTAGCTTTTGATACACTTTATGCTGAGGGTCAAAGAAGATATATAGAGTCTTTATCTTCTTATGCTAGACAATTTTTAGATAGAGTTGGAAAACCTGATGTTGAAAGAATTGAAGGTTTAACTCCAGCAATTGCAATAGATCAAAAAACTACTTCAAAAAACCCAAGATCTACTGTTGGAACTATCACAGAGGTTTATGACTATCTTAGACTTTTATATGCAAGAGTTGGAACACAACACTGTCATTTATGTGGAAAACCAATATCTCAAATGAGTGCAAGTGATATTATAGAACAAGTTCTATCTTTGCCAAATGATGCAAAGCTCATAATTTTAGCACCTTTAATAAATAGAAAAAAAGGAAGCTTTGCAGATCTGTTTGAATCTCTTAGAACAAAAGGTTATGTAAGAGCAATGGTTGATGGTGTTATGGTTAGACTTGATGAAGATATTGAGTTAGAAAAAACAAAAATGCACACAATCAAAGTTGTAATAGATAGAGTTACAGCAAACCTTGAAAACAAAGAGAGAATCGCACAAGATGTTGAAAAAGGTCTAAAAGAGAGTTTTGGAGAGCTTGAAATTGAGATTATGAATCACGAAGAGTTAGGAGTTGAAAAAAGCATTCACTACTCTGAACATATGGCATGTTTTAATTGTAAAATCTCTTTTGAAGCACTTGAGCCTTTAAGTTTCTCTTTTAACTCTCCAAAAGGGGCTTGTAGCTCTTGTGATGGTTTGGGAATAAGATATGCACTTGATATGAAAAAGATTATTGATGAGGATTTGGCAATTGAAGATGGGGCTATTAAAATAATCTATGGATTTAACAAAGGCTTCTATTTTAAAATGCTTATTGCATATTGTGAAAGCCAAAATATAGATACAAAAAAACCTTTCTCATTGCTTGATGAACATCATAAAAAAGCAATTTTACACGGAACTGTAGATGAGTTTGAGTTTTTCTGGAAAAGACACAAACTAAAAAGAAAGTGGGATGGAATTGTAAAATTAGCCTACGATATGATAAAAGATGAAAAAGAGATCTCTGAGTATATGACAGAGAAAAAATGTGACTCTTGTGGTGGAAACAGATTAAAACCATCTAGTCAAGCTGTTTATGTGGCTAAAAAAAGAATACCAGATATTTTAAATGTTCCTATTGAAGAGGCTCATAATTTTTTCAAAGATGATAAAAATTTCAAATATTTTAGTGAGCAACAAAAGATGATTGCAGCTCCAATTTTAAAAGAGATTAAAGAGAGAATATTTTTCTTACATGATGTTGGACTTGGATATATAACTTTAGGAAGAGATGCTAGAACAATTAGTGGTGGAGAAGCTCAAAGAATTAGAATTGCTTCACAAATTGGAAGTGGTTTAACAGGAGTTATGTATGTACTTGATGAGCCATCTATTGGACTTCATGAAAGAGATACAAGCAAACTTATAAAAACGCTAAGAGCTTTACAAGAAAAAGGAAATACTGTAATTGTTGTTGAGCATGATAAAGAGACAATTATGGCTAGTGATTTTATTGTTGATATTGGTCCAAATGCTGGAAAATTTGGTGGAGAGGTTGTATTTGCTGGAACATTAAAAGAGCTTTTAAAAGCAAAAACTCAAACGGCTCTTTATTTAAACAATAAAAAAAGAGTGGAATATCCACACAATCGACCTCAAGAAGAGTTTATAGAGATTAAAAATGTAAATATAAACAATATAAAAAATCTAAATGTAAAAATTCCACTTAGAAATCTAGTAAGCATTACAGGAGTAAGTGGAAGTGGTAAATCTTCACTTATTCTTCAAACTCTACTTCCAGTTGCGCAAGAGCTTTTAAATCGTGCTAGAAAGGTTAAAAAAGTAGATGGTGTAGAGATAGATGGTTTAGAAAAACTTGATAAAGTAATCTATCTTGACCAAAGCCCAATAGGAAGAACTCCAAGATCTAATCCAGCAACATATACAGGACTTATGGATGATGTAAGAGACCTGTTTACTAAAACAAAAGAGTCAATGCTAAGAGGTTATAAAATAGGAAGATTCTCTTTTAATGTAAAAGGAGGAAGATGTGAGAAGTGTCAAGGAGAGGGTGAAATCAAAATCGAAATGCACTTCTTGCCAGATATTATGGTTAAGTGTGACACTTGTCATGGTAAAAAGTACAATGCCCAAACTTTAGAGATTTTGTATAGAGGAAAAAATATATCTGATGTTTTAAATATGAGTGTTGATGAAGCTTTAGAGTTTTTTGCAAAAGTGCCAAAACTATATGCAAAACTAAAAACTCTAAGCGATGTTGGACTTGGATATATAACTTTGGGACAAAATGCCATAACTTTAAGTGGTGGAGAAGCTCAAAGAATAAAACTAAGTAAAGAGCTGAGCAAAAAAGATACTGGAAATACTTTATATATTTTAGATGAGCCAACAACTGGACTTCACTTTGCAGATGTTGATAGACTTACAAGTGTGCTTCACCATCTAGTAGAGCTTGGAAACTCTGTGCTTGTGATAGAACATAATCTTGATGTTATTAAAAACTCTGATTTTATTATTGATATTGGTCCTGAGGGTGGAGATAAGGGTGGAAAAATTGTAGATATGGGAACAGTTGATCATATTGCTAACAATCACGAAAAAAGCGGTTCTCATACTGGATACTATTTGCATAAAGAGTTACAACAAAAGTAGTTATAACTCACCTTTAAATGCTTTGTCTAAAATAGAGGCTTTTAACTCTTTTAGGCTTTGCATTTTTGCTTTTTGAAGATTTTTGATTTTTTCCATTTTATTTGAAATTTCATCTAGGTATGAAACTACTTTTTGTTGAGTTGGAAGTGGTGGAAAAGAAATATCTAAATTTCGAAATGTTTTCATATTGGTTCTTGGCATTTTTGCACCCATAGAATCATTATTTAAAAAGTTTACAATATTTGAACTTCTTAAATATGAAGCTAAAAAATATTTATCTACTTTGTCTTTTGGTTTTATTACAACTAATTCGGTTGTTGCACAACCTTCTAAATTTGGAACAATAACTTTGTTTAAATAAGGTCTTAATTTTGAATATAAGACTACATTATCATCAAATCTTACAGCTGTTCCCTTTACTCCTGATTCATTAACTGTTTTAAAATTAAGTATTTTTCCTGTTTGAGCTTCAATATCTTCCAAAGAAAAATAAATTAAATTTGGATATTCTAAAGTTGAAATATTTTTTCCACCAAAAATTACAATTTCACTTAATTTTTGTTTCTCATATTTCTCTTCCAACTCTACAAAAACATCATTTAAAACACTTGCCATAAAAATATCTGCTTCATCAATATTTTTTTGATGTAAAGCTATGGCTTTATCTATTTTTGCAAATAAAATATCCAACTTAGCTACAATCCTTTTTTGTTCTTCAAGTGGTGGAAGTGGAATATCTAAATTTGAAAATATAGTTTTATTAACTATTTTTACAACTGCTTCATTAGCTACATCATTTAATAATTTTTCAAGCTTAAATCCATAGTAATATCCATATTTATAATTAATAATATCATCATAAAAAATAATTGAATTAATTTGCTGATTAGTAATTACTTTCTCATTTGATAATGCAAATTTACCCAAAGAACCAATACAACACACCATTAATGTATTTTTAGGTAATAAAGTTGATTTTTTTGCTCCATCTTCTGTTACAAACTCATCAGATTCTGCTTTTTGAATATTATATGAATTTTGTAAATTAGGCGGTTTTATAAATCTAATAGTTCCATTTTCATAAAATTCTTTATTTGCTTTAGATGGTGTTTTACCTGTTGATATTTTTCCAATATCCCCTAACTTTTTCCACTCCCACCCATCAGGCAAGCTATATAATTCAGCCATTATTCGCCTTTTTAACACAATCAAAAAGTTCTTTATCGAAATAAAATAGCACTTCATCTATTTCATCAAAAATTTGATTGTAGTTGTCTTTATTTATTACTTTTTCATAGTGAAAAACTCTATTTCTAAAATTTCGTATATGATTTAGTTCTTTATATATCACTTCTCTATTTATTATTTTTTCTTTTTTTGGTGGTAAATTTGTAAATATTTTTTGTATATCTTTTGTTCTAAGCTTCATTTCATAAGGTTTTTTAAACAAATTTACCCAAAATCCAAAAGATAGTTCAGCTATTATTTTTGATTTTGAGATATGTTCTCCTCTTTTAAATAAAATATTTCTTGCTTCATCTATTTTTTTAAGGCTATCATTTGTCAAAAAGTCTTTATTTTCAAGCCAATTTTCTCCTAATTTATCTGTTAATAAGTCATTTATAGAGTTTTTAAGTGAAATTTCCAAAATAGACAAAGGAATATAAGCCTTTTTTGAAAAAACTAAATTTTCTAGATATTCATCAATTCCACTATAACTTCTAAATCTTTCTGTACTTATATATTTTTAATTAAGCTTATTTTCATATTTATTTACCTATAATCTTTTTGTAATTCCCCTGTAAGACTATATACAAGCTTTAAGCTCCGAGATATAGCTAGGGGTGATTTTTTATTCAATACTTTTCCCAATCAAAATATCTTCAACTTCATCTAGCAAATCATTTATCAAAGCATTGTTTAGTTTTATATTTTCCACAAGTTCTATTGGGCTTTTGTGCTCTATCTTCTCATTTTTATTTGGATTTTTGGCACTTAAATCAAAATCTTTTATATCATTTACATTTACTATCCAAGAATTTTCTGTGATTTTTCTATCTTTCCAAGACTCTAAAAACTCAGAAAAATGCTCTAAAACAATTGGCTTATTTTTTGTAAGCTTATATGGTGGATTTACTTCATAGTAGTAAATATCGCTTGTACTTCCAGCTCTATCAAAGAAAACAACATTTGTTTTAACAGCACTATAAGGCAAAAAAACTCCACTAGGAAGAGATAAAATAGTGTGTATATTAAACTTCTCTAGCAGCTCTTTTTTTACACTTGCAAAGGCATTGTTTGTTTGAAACAAAACACCCTCAGGAATTACAACCCCACATCTACCACCTTGTTTTAGATGATTCATCATATGTTGCAAAAAGAGCAACTCTGTTGCATTTGATTTTATTGGGAAGTTGCTTTGTATTTGCTCTTTCTCTTTTCCACCAAAAGGAGGAT
>Ga0265293_10014269_pt1 | contig 10120 bp, 8 predicted proteins | sample Munlanlewell138R_FD_192505 | JGI IMG/M metagenome (GOLD analysis project Ga0265293, IMG submission 192505) | Leachate microbial communities from a municipal landfill in Southern Ontario, Canada - Leachate well 138R | ecosystem: Engineered > Solid waste > Landfill > Unclassified | place: Canada...
TGGTTTCTCATTTTTTCAGAGATTGATAGACCAGCCGCGTCATCTCCTGCTCTGTTGATTCTTAATCCTGATGATAGTTTTTCCATTGATTTTGTTTGGTATCCACCAGTAATCCCTAATTGTCTGTGAGTGTTAACTGCCATTAGGTTGTTATTAATTCTCATTTAATATTCCTCCTTGATTTTTGTTTTATTTCTGGCTTCCATGCCATTCTTATTTAGATTATCTTAGTAATTGAAGTACTCCTTGAGGAGCTTGGTTAGCTTGTGCTAACATAGCCTGAGCTGCTTGTTGTAGAATATTTTGCTTAGTGAATTCTACCATTTCTTTAGCCATATCTGTATCTCTGATTCTTGATTCTGCTGCTTGTAGGTTTTCTGCAGCATTATCTAAGTTCTTAATTGTGTATTCAAGTCTGTTTTGGTTTGCACCTAGCTTTGAACGAATAGACGAAACTGTATTGATAGCTGCATCAACTATTCCTAAAGCATTATCAGTTGTAGTAGGTGTACCACTTGTAAAGCTAATTGTACCTAATGTATCAGCACCACTTCCTAAAGCTGTAGAGCTTACTCCAGTTCCTGAAGCTATAGATAATGATAATGTTTGTGTATCGTTAGCACCTATTTGGAATGTTCCATTAAATCCACCACTAAGTAGTTTCTTACCATTGAATTCAGTACGTAGAGCAATACCATCCAATTCTGTATTTAATTCTTTGATTTCATCTTGAATAGCTTGAGTATCTTCTGTTTCCAATGTTCCTTTGTTACCAGATTTAACTACTAACTCTCTCATTCTCTTAAGAATATTGTGAGTTTCTGTTAAAGCACCCTCAGCTGTTTGGATTAGGGATATTGCATCTTGTGAGTTCGCTGATGCTTGATTAAGTCCTCTGATTTGGTTTCTCATTTTTTCAGAGATTGATAGACCAGCCGCGTCATCTCCTGCTCTGTTGATTCTTAATCCTGATGATAGTTTTTCCATTGATTTTGTTTGGTATCCACCAGTAATACCTAACTGTCTGTGAGTATTAACTGCCATTAAGTTGTTATTAATTCTCATTTTTAATCCTCCTTGAATTTTGTTTTTGTTTTGGCATCCTTGCCAAGAATTTGTTCACTCTGGCCAGAGTCATAAGCTTTTTAATTTGCTCTCATATAATTTATCGGCCAAACAGTTGAAATCTTTAGCAGTTTTATAAATTATCTGTGTCTGGTTTAATAGTATTTTTCTCTAGTGGGATAGTTAAAATAAACTCAGTATACTTACCTTCCACACTTTCACATATTATAGTTCCTTTTAGTCTTTGAGTCACTAAGTTGTATACTATATTTAATCCCAACCCAGTGCCTCCCTTTCCTCTGGCTGTGGTGAAGAATGGTTCGAAGATTTTATTTAGGTTTTTATTTTTGATTCCTTTGCCGAAGTCTTTGTAGTGGATAGTTGCTTCCTTAGATGTTTTGTCTATGGTTATGATGATTTTACCTTCTTCGTATTCTTCATAGCCATGAGATATGGTGTTTATTATGAGGTTCGTTAGAATATGTGCTATATCACCTGGATATGTAGTTATCTCTATATCATTAGAGCCTTTTATTTCTAAAGATATCCTTGTTTTCTTAAGCTCTGGATGAAGACTTAGTACAACATCTTCAAAGTATTTTTTCAAGTTAATGGTTTGTAAATCTCCAGTTGACTGGTCAATTGCTATCTGCTTAAAGCTTCTAATTACCTTTGAGGCACGATTAATATTTGATTGGATGATATTATTGGTGTCTGTAGAGCTTGATAAATACTTTTCAAGTTCGGCTTTTTTTAGGATGTTATTATTTAGCTTTTCTATAATGTCTTTAGTATTTTCAACTAAATATGTAACACCTGTTAAAGCAATTCCTATGGGTGTGTTTATTTCATGAGCTACTCCACCGACTAAATCTCCTAGAGCACTTATCTTTTCTCTTTCTATAAGATATCTTTGGGTTTCTTTAAGTAAATCTAAGGTTTCCTTTAGTTTATCATTTGATTGCCGAAGCTCTAATGTTCTTTCTTCTATCCTATTTTCTAGGTTAATGTTCAAATCTCTTACCTCATTTGTCCTTATAATCAAATCTTTTTCTATTGCTTTTCTCTTTGAAATATTTAATAGTAGGACTATGATTATAATAATTAAAAATAGCAAGAAGCTAGCTGTAAGGTTTACAATAAGTTTGTTTTCTTCATAAAAGGAAGGCGGTCTATTTACAATAATAGAGTCTTTAGGTATGCTTGATTCTTTTATATCGAATTCCCTTAGTTTTTCATAATCAAAAATATATTTATTAGGGCTTTTTTCTATAATGGGAATACTTTCCGGATTCTCTCCCTCTAATATTCTCGAGGTCAATTCTCCAGCTTTCTCTCCTTGGTAGAATCCACTGGCCACATATCCTCCTATAGTTCCACTTTCTATATAAAAGTCCCATGTACCGTAAAATGGAGCCTTAGTATTTGAAGATACGAGCTTAGCCACATCCTGAAAGCTGAAAATATTACCTTGACTATCCTTTACATAGGAAAGAGCTAGTATAATAGTCTCTTCTCCCATTTTACTTACTTTCTCAATTATTTCATCCATTGAAAAATCTGTAGCATATTGAAAGGTTATGTCTTTATATTGAAGGCTTAAGGCCCCTGCTTCTGCTCTGTTGTTTTTTCCTGTTTCATTGCTATCACTTATTACAAATATGTTTTTAGCTTTATTATGAAAGGATAAAGCTAGATCTATATTCCTCTTAATATCTATGGTTTCTATTACGCCTGTTGTATTAGGCAAAAGGGTTTCAGGAATTTCCACATCATTAACTCCACAAAAAACTAAAGGAGTGTCTGGAAATATTTCTGCCCCCTGTTCGGTCATAAAAACAAGAGCATTCACATCTGAGGTAATTATGGCATCAAAGGAATAATTCTTAAACTTGTAGCTAAATAGCTCTTTTAACTTATTGTAATACTCATCATCGTATATTCTTTTTGTGTCCATATACTCTACATAGATATTTGCTTTATCTTGTAGCACTGATTCTATTCCTAGGACTATGTCGTCTGTCCATTTTAAGCCTTTATTATATGAGTTTATCACTAATATGTTTTTCTTGGTCAGACTATAGCTTTCTCCAGTTGCGTAGGAGCTATGAAATAGCATTAGTATTATTAAGCAAAAACTCAGAAATAGGGTTATTCTTTTGGGCACTAATATCACCTCTATACTCTCTCGCTTTTTGCTTTAATATCCAGGAACTCGTCCATGTTTTCTATAAGAATATCTACAAGCTTTGGATCAAAGTGTCCTCCTCTTTCCCTTTTAAAATACTCGAGAATATCACTTATCTCCCAAGCTTCTTTATATGCTCTTTTAGAGCTGAGGGCATCAAAGACATCGGCTACACAAGCTATTCTACCGTATAAATGTATTTCTTCTCCTTTTAGTCCCCTTGGATATCCTGTTCCATCATATTTTTCATGATGGTCTCTAGCTATGATTGCTGCTACCTTTAGTATTTTCCTGTTAGAACCTTTTAATAGATTGTAGCCTGTCATTGAGTGTTCCTTAATTATTTCAAATTCCTCTGGTGTCAGTTTGCCAGGCTTGTTTAGTATAGCATCTGAAACAACTATTTTTCCGATATCATGTATTGGAGACGCTATTTTAATTACTTCTACCTCTTCTTCAGGCAAGCCGCATTTAGATGCCAAAAGTTCACAGTATTTTGACACCTTTTTGATATGATTTCCTATATCCATCGACCTACCTTCTGTAACCTCTCCTAATGTATAGATTATTTCTTTTTGAGTATCTTCTATTTCCTTGTTTAGATATAGGTTATCAAAGGCTATGGAAACGTTATTGCAAAACAGATTTATTAGATTCTTGTCTAAGGGATTAAGTTCTTTATTTATTTCTGTATAAATAATATTTTCTGCTCCATTTTTACTTCTAAAATATGCAATATATCTACCTTCTTCAAGAATACTTTCTTTTTTTGTTAAGGCTTTTTCTACGAAAGAGATAATATTAGGCTTTAAAGCATCTCTTATGTTTTTTTGAACCTCATTTATATAGTTTCCTGCTGCTGCTAAAATTTTAAAATCTCCTGTAGTCAAATCTCTTGTTGCAGCAAATCCTGCTGTACTATAAAATATAGTATTTTTGCTAAGGTTCATTATGGAAATCATCTGGGATAATACCGCAGATACGAATTTTCCTAAGGATTGGAGTTCGAATATTTTAGGCGAAGATTCAATAAGCTTCTCTAGTGCCCTCCTATTTTCTTCTATGACTAAAATATCCTTATATGATCTTAAGGCTGTGACAATAGTAGTAAAAAGCTTTTGAGAAGTGAGTTCTGTTTTTTCTTTGTAGTCATTTATATCGTAGTCAATTATCACCTTTCTTTCAGGTGCTTGTCCCGGATAGCCTGTCCTAAGCACTATTCTTACAAGGTTATTTTTAAGCTCTTCTCTTATGTATTTGGCTACTTTAAGCCCTGCATTGTCTGTCTCCATGACTACATCTAATAGTATAAGTGCTGTGTCTGGATTTTCTATTATTGCTCTCTTTGTTTCCTCACCTGAAAATGTGCTAATAAAGTCAATTTTTTTGCCGAATAGCTCAAAGTCACTAAGAACCATTTTTGTTATCTGATGTACTCCTTCTTCGTCATCTGCAATTATTACTTTCCATGTTTCTTGTGCTCTCTTATCCTGTAGAATCGGGTTTTCTTCCGCAAAAAACATAGCTTCAGTTTCAATATCCATTTTCTCACCTCTATCAGTTTATTAATTTCTAAAGATTTAGATTTTGCATGTCTACTTTACTAGAGCTTAGACTTTCTTAATAGTTGACCTAATTCCGAAAAATCTATTGCTTTGGATTGTGCAGCATCTTTATTTTCTGCCATTATATTTTCATATATCTCTTTTCTGTGTATCTCTATATCCTTTGGTGCTTTTATACCCAATTTTACCTTCCCATCCTCAATTCCCGTAATAATTATTTCAATATTATCATTTATAACTATACTCTCATTTATCTTTCTGGTAAGTATTAGCATATATTACTCCTCCTTACCTTTATCTTTTGCATTTTCTAAGATAAAATGCTTGGTAGTGTATCTGTTGTCTTCTAATACTATCTGCTTTCCTAGCATTTCCTTTATATTGATAATTACAGGTCCTAGTAGATTAGCTGTCATTTGTGTGATATCTTCTGGTATGACTACTATTGAGTAAACTAATACTTCTTTTTGTTCTTTTATTTTAAGCTTTTCTGTAATATGTTTTGGCAGGTCGAACTCATAATCATCTTTGAAAATAAAAGGGTCTATTATAATAAAAGCTAGTTCTGGCTCATCTATTGATTGAAGCCATTTAAAGGGTACTTCTTCATCTGGACTGTCAATTATTATGAATCTCTTTTGGTCATCGAATCCTGGGATACCGTCAATAAAGTTAATGACTTTTTTGGAGTCAATTTCTATTTCTCCAAAGTATTTTGTTGTTAGTTTCATATTTTCCTCCTTAAATAAAGATTCTTCGCTAGTGCTCAGAATGACACTCATACTCGTTTCACTCTGAATATTTTAAATTAGGGAATGGCTAATGCCATTCCCTATACTCTATTATCTATATACTTGAAATTAATTTGTGGATACTGTTCCATATATATTTCTGCTTTACCTGGATGATAATCTGCTACTGGTCTCCTTGGGGTGAAATTGTATTCCACTCCCCCTATTTGCCAATCAATATTTAAATGACCTGTTACCTCTATCCTTGGCCTGCTAGTTGGTATCATGCCAAAGTTAAACTCATGCTGTTTAGGTGTTGAGTTTTTAAGAGCTATCTCTGGAATGGCTTCAGGCATTTTTCTTTGTATCATAGCCATTCTATTTCCATCATCTACTATTCTGGCTATGCCTTCTATAGCCTGTTGTCTGCCCATCTGTGCATATTCAGCAGCTACCTGTGACCACGGTTTTCTTCCTGCTTCTGCAAAGGGTTGAGATTGATCTATAAGTACTTTAGGTAGTTGTCTATCCACTATCATTTGTGCTTTTATTTGCCTTATAGATTGTTCGCCCTTAGGCTGCCTTACGTCCAGATATGCATTTGTTGTTTTGATACCTATTTGACCTTTTATTGTTGTTATTGATAAAGGCAAGCTTATCACCTACTATCTTAAAAAATCTATTAGGCTTGGCTGTATTATTCTGGCACCTGCTGACATAGATGCTAGATATACACTCTCTGCCATTTTAAAGTTCATGATAACCTCCGCTATGTCTGCATCTTCGTTTTCTGATAGCAGTCTAGTGAAGTTTATAGCGTCTGAATCTAGTCTTTTCTGTGTCATTTCCAATCTATTAGATTTTGCACCTATCTCTGCTCTTACTTGTAGAGTGTTTTTTAAGATATCTTCTACTGCACCAATATTTTGTCTTAGTGCATCTGTGTTTGGTGGATCAGATTCTAATGCTCCAATTATATCATCAAAAACCTGTATGACATATGATTTATCTGCTGAATTTGGTGTGCCGTCTCCCTCAGTAACACTACCTGCTTTATAGTTATCAGTATCTTTAGTTGTTCCAAAAACTTTAATCCCCACTGTATTTACTGCAATATTCTCCGACACACCCACATTATAGGTTGAAATATCTGTGCTCGAAAGGTCGATATTATATTCCCCATCTTCATTTAATAAAGGCTTATCTGTCTTGTATCCTGAAAACACATGACGTCCTGCATGAGTAGTGTTAGCTGCCTGAATTACTTGATTTTTAAGTTCTTCCATCTCTGCTCTAATGGCTAACAAGTCGTCATCTGAATATGTACTGTTTGCTGCCTTTATTGTTAATTTACTTGTTCTTTTCATTACTTCCCCGATTTGGTCTAGTGAATCCTCTGTAGTATACATCCAAGCCATAGCGTCTCTAAGGTTAGTTTTATATTGCTCTATTTTAGATTTATCTGTGTATAGCTTCAAGCTTTTCGATACTCCTATTGGATTATCTGAGGGAAGCTGAAACATTTTTCCTGATTGGTATTGCTCTTGAAACTTGCTCATTCTTCTCATATTTTTATTTAGATTGGTCATCATGTTTCTGACTAGCATACTGTTTGTTATTCTCAATTCATTCTACCTCCCTACAAGACCTAATCTGTTTACTGTTATATCAAATATAGCATCTAGTGTACTTATCATTTTTGCTGATGCAGTATATGTTTTCATAAATCTAACCATGTCTGCCATTTCTTCATCTGGATCTACAGAAGAAACTGACTCTATTCTAGTTTCGATGCCGCTTAATATAAGTTTTTGGTTATCTTGCATTCTTATTGCACTCTGACTATCTACACCAAGTGTAGATAGTATTGATGTAATATAATCCTCTGGAGTCCCTTGGGAATGCTTGCTTCCACTAAAGAAACTCTTGCTTTCTCTAAGCCCTATTATATCTAAAATATTGTTATTATCATCTGCCTCATTGGAATACTTTCCTGCTGCTATATTATCTAAGCTTTCTATTATTCTAGGATCTATTTTTATCGTTGCTGCACTTATAGGTATTTCTGTTGGTGGAGCCGTTGAGTCATCCATTGGTTGATAAAACAAGTTAATTCCACTTGCACCGTTGGCATTATATCCTAGGCTATGTACCTCATTTATTTTCTTAGCAAATATATCTGCAAAGTCATTAAGTCTTTCCACATAATATGGTATTCCACCGTATTGACCATTAACCCCTGATCCATCTCTTACATCTAATAGACCTTTGATTTCTCCTGATTTTAGTGCTAGCTTATTTCCGTTTTCCCATTCAACCTGCACAAGCTTTTCACCACTTATTTCACTTACCACAGTTCTTGGTGGGTCTTGTAATCTGCTTAGATTGGAATGTTCTACTAAAGACGCTCCTCCTATGGATACCTTTAGCTTCCCGTCTTGTTCAGTTACCTGTACATTTACTAGCTTAGATAGTTCACTTATTAGCAAGTCTCTTTGATCCCTTAAATCATTAGCTTTATTACCATCTATCTCTAGCTTATATATCTGTTCATTTAAATTTCTTATCTGTGAGCCTATATCATTTACCTTTTTAACCTGAGCATTTATTTGATAGTTTACATCTCTCTCAAGGTTATATAGCTTAGTGGCAGTTTCATTTAGATGATTTGTCATTGATATAGCCTTTTCTCTAACTGCAACTCTATAAGAATCATCGCTTGGGTTCTTGCTTAAGTCCTCTAGAGATTTAAAAAAATCATCTACATATTTACTTAAGCCTTCGTCCTCTGTTTCCTTCAATATGTGCTCTATATCTAAGAGTGTATTTCTCTTTATCTCCCACTCACCTAAAGGAGCATTTTCTGTTCTATATTTATAGTCAAGGTATGAATCCCTTACTCTATCTATGGAAGTAATATCTGTACCTGTTCCTACAAATCCTATACCTGGCAAGCGATGTGGAACAGTGGCATTTTGAGTGGCTATTTGTCTAGAATAACCTTCTGTATTTGCATTTGCTATATTATGATTTGTAATATGTAGTTTTCTCTGACTAGTTAACAACCCTGAAACTGCTGTATTGAATCCTATCCAACTCATTTATTCACCTACCTCCCTACTATTCCCATTCTGTTCACTATTTGTTCTACCATTTCATCTATGGCATTTATAAGCCTTGCGTTGGCATTGTATGCGTGCTGAAATTTAATCATTTCTGTCATCTCTTCATCTAAGGAAACTCCAGATAATGAATTCCTTCTATCATCAATTTGATTTATCACCATTTCATGAGCATTCTTCATTGTCATAGCTTCGTTGGCAGATATACCAAAATCAGTTATTATGTCTCTGTAGTAATTGTCTGGAGTAGTTCTACCATCATTAAAAATTCCTGAATATCTTAACTTAGCTATATCTTCTGCTATTTTCCCGTCTCCAATTTCTCTGGGCTCTGTATCAGATATAACCCCACTTGAAACTGCTATTTCACTTAATGAGTCTATGGCATCGCTTAGCTTAATATTCCCTGCCCAAGAGGATTTACTAGTGTCCTGCTGTTCAAAAAAAACTTTCCCATGTTTCCCAGTAAGAGTATATCCTTCTTTATGCAAAGTATTTAAAGACTCCGCTATTCCCTTTACATACTCATCAAGCTGTTTCTTTATAGTAGGTATTATATACTTGTATTCTGTCACATCAGCTATGTCTTTTTCTTGGTCATAGTTACCTCTAGCATATATCAATCCTAGGAGTTCTCCACCTCTGATATCTCTTTCCTCTGACAGCATTTCTCCAGTATCTGCCCAGTGCACATCTACAAATGGGCTTCCATTGTTTTTAGCTTCTAGCTGTCTGAAGCTTCCATCTGATACTATATGATTTCCACCAAGCACCACATTTACTGAACCATTGCTGCTAGTATAGGTGTCTGCTTTTATAATCTGTGACAATCTATCTAAGTATCCATTTCTCGTATCTCTATAATCATTGGCTGTGGAGCCCATAGCCTCTGCTGTGGTTATTTTAGTATTTAGCTCTGCTATTCCCTTAACTAGTTGATTCGCTTCTCCTACCATATCTTGAATGTTTTTATCTAGATTAAATTGCAGGCTTTCTAATTGATTGTACATATGATTAACTGAGCCTACAAACTCAATAGCTCGCTCTCTCAATAGTCCCCTAGCTGTTAAACTAGCTGGAACCTTGGATACTTCTTCCCAGGAGTTCCAAAACTTGTCCATGACTCCCTGTAAGGCATCCTCTGAAAGCTCTCTCACTATACCCTCTACCTGGCTAAACACATCAGATTTTGATAGCCAAAATCCAAACTCTGAGGCTTCCTTTCTAATCTTCATGTCTAAAAAATCATCTCTTATCTGCCTGATTTCCTGTACATCTACTCCTGTTCCAATATAATTGGAATTACTTAGCCTTGAGTATCTTGATTCAGAATGAATTGCCTGCTGCCTTACATACAAAGGGTTGTCAGCGTTTGCTATATTATGTGAAATTGTATCTAAGGATCTTTTATTAGCATAAAGTCCCGATATCCCTATAGATAAACCTCTA
>Ga0265293_10014270_pt1 | contig 10119 bp, 10 predicted proteins | sample Munlanlewell138R_FD_192505 | JGI IMG/M metagenome (GOLD analysis project Ga0265293, IMG submission 192505) | Leachate microbial communities from a municipal landfill in Southern Ontario, Canada - Leachate well 138R | ecosystem: Engineered > Solid waste > Landfill > Unclassified | place: Canada...
CATCAAGCGTCTCCATGAAATCCTCATCACTCTCGCCAGGAAATGCAACAATTATATCTGTTGAAATACTTACGTCAGGGCAGACGCTTCTTAACTTTTTGACACGATTTAAAAACCACTCTTTTGTATAGCCGCGCTTCATCTCTTTTAGCACTTTGCTAGAGCCGCTTTGAAGCGGCATATGCATTGATTTACATACTTTAGGGTTTTTTGCAAACTCCTCTATAAACTCATCATCCATATGCAAAGGGTGCGGAGAGGTAAAGCGGATTCTCTTTAACTCCTCAATTTCACTAAGACGACGAAGAAGTTGTGTAAAATTAATCTTCTCATATTCTCCAGAAAAACGGCGTCCATAATTATTTACGTTTTGTCCTAAAAGAAAAAGCTCTTTAGCTCCCGAGTCAACTGCTCTTTGTGCTTCACGTAAAATAAGCTCTGCAGGAATAGATATCTCCTCGCCTCTAGTTTTTGGAACAATACAGTAGGTGCAAGATTTGTCGCATCCAATTGAGATATTTATATAGGCTTTATAAGGGGATGTCCTAAAATCATCAAAAGCAAAGGAACTCTCATCATAGTTTATATCTACTTCAACTGCCCTATCCTTATGTAAAACTTCCGTAATTTTAGAGACGTTTCTAGCCCCAAGAACAAAACTTACATAAGGCGCTCTTTTAATAATCTCTTCGCCTAGGTGTGATGCAGTACAACCGCAGACACCTATCTTCGCGCCCTCTTTTTTCTTTTTGTTGAAGACGCCGAGTTCTGAAAAAAGCTTAGAAACAGGCTTTTCTCTTACCGAGCAGGTATTTATTAAAATAAGATCTGCACTCTTTAAGTCATCAGTAATCTCATAACCCTCTTTTTCTCTTAGTGCTGCAATCATATGCTCACTATCACGAGAGTTCATGGCACAACCTAATGTCTCAATAAATAACTTTTTTGACATTACAAAAACTTAATTTATAATGTGAACTTGGTACATGTACTCATTATCAGCAAGTCCGTATTTGACCTCATTCATATAAAAACTTTTACCTTTTGCTTCAAAATAGTCTTGAAGCTCTAATAAATCTTTGTGTGAGTTTTCTCTGTCAAAATAAAAAATTACACTCTCTTGTTTTTCAAGAGTAGCCTCCATCTTATCTAGTTCAGCCTTTTTAGGCTTTGTTGTAATATCTGTTCTTGCAAATTTTAAATCCATTATCTATCCTTCTTTTTAAGTGCTATATTTTCTTGCATTATAGTAAAACTCTACTAAAAATCGTATTAAAGCTATTTTTATGACTATTTTGGTATAGTGTCACTCTTCATAAGAAATCCCTAAAATACTTTTAACACTGTTTTTTTATGAGACAATCTTGCACAGGATATAATAATGGAAAAAATTCTAGATATAGTTGAAGCAATCGCACATGAAAAAGGTCTTAAACCTGAAAATGTAAAAGAGGCCCTAAAAACAGCATTTATTCAGACCGCTAAAAGGGTAATAAACCAAAAATTTGCTTTTGAAGCAGTAATAAACAAAGAGACAAAAACTATTGATCTTATTCAAACAATAACGGTCGTGGCAGATAATGATGAAAAACTCAAAGATGAAGATTTAGCTCCTGCATATATCTCTATTACCGAAGCAAGAGAGTATGACGATCAAGTAGAACTTGACGATCAGCTTCAAATTCCACATGATTTAGAAGAGTATGGAAGAACTGCAGCCTCAACGCTTCACCGTGAGATTGAGTACCATGTTCAAAGACTTGTTGAAGATGAAATTTTCAACAAGTATAAAGCTAAAATCGCAACGCTAGTAACAGGCAGAGTAACTAGGGTAGATAAAAATAATGCAACCTATATAGATATCGATGAAGTTCGTGCTGTTTTACCGATGAAAAGTCGTATAAAAGGGGAAGTTTTTAAAGTCGGAGACCATTTAAAAGCCGTTGTTCGCCGTGTAAATATGGATAAAGAAAACGGTATTCAAATTGAGCTCTCACGTACCTCTCCAAAATTTTTAGAGGAGCTTTTAGCTCTTGAGGTTCCTGAGATTGCAGATGGAACTGTAGTTATAGAAAGAAGTGCTCGCATCCCAGGGGAAAGAGCCAAAATAGCACTTATTAGTATGCATCCGCAAGTTGATGCTGTGGGTGCAACGGTCGGAGTCAAAGGGGTTCGTATCAATGCAGTGAGCAAAGAGCTTATCGGTGAAAATATAGATTGTATTGAATATTCTAGCATCCCTGAACTTTTTATATCAAGAATTATGAGTCCTGCAATTATCTCTAGTGTTGAGATTATAAAAGATGAAAATGGCGAAGCCAATAAAGCTATAGTAACGCTCAACTCTGATCAAAAATCAAAAGCAATAGGTAAAAGTGGTATAAATATCCGTTTGGCATCTATGCTTAGCGGTTTAAATATTGAACTACTTGAGAGCGATAAGCCTAGCCAAAACGGTGAAATAAGCGAGCAAAAAGAGGGTGTTGATGCTCTTAAGGCACTCTTTAGCTAATATTATGCCCTATAATGAGCAAAATCTCATTAGTTATTTTACTCTCTCATCATATATGGATTTAATTTCAAAAGAATTAAATCCGCTATCATATTTCCAAGCAGCGTTAAAAATGCAGTTATCATTAAAGTTCCCATGATTATCGGATAGTCACGACTTAGTGCACTCATATAAAAAAGCTGCCCCATTCCCTCTATCCCAAAAATTGACTCAAGTATAACACTTCCTCCTATAAGCCCGGGTAGCGATAATCCTAAAAGAGTAACAATCGGCGGAAGCAGATTTGGAAGTATATAGTATCTAAAGAGCTCTTTTTTGCTCAAACCGCGAGAAAGTGCAAAGTAGTAATAATCACTCTTTAGTATCTCTAAAGTCAAGGAACGTATATAGATTATCATGCTGCCAAGCCCTACAAATATCATAACTCCAACCGGCAATGCCAGATGCCATGCCATGTCAAGATAGTAGGCAAATCCCTCTTTTGGTTCTACCGAATGCAAGCCGGAAATAGGAAATATTCCTAATGTCAAGGAGAATAAAATGATAAAAAGAAGTGCCAAATAAAAAGAGGGCATGGAAAAAGAAATAAGAGAAATTTGGCGAATCAGGTAGTCGCTCTTTTTTTCATATCCAAGTGCCGCCTTTATACCCAAATACAAAGAGATAACAAACACTGCAATAAGTGCCGTTATATTCATAATGAGTGTTACTGGAAGCCGCTTTAGTATCTCAGTGCTTACATCTTGACCGCTCACAAAAGAGATACCGAAATTTAGACTAAATATATTTATAACCCAATCAGCGTACTGCTCAAAGAGCGGTTTATCAAGTCCATATACCGCTTTAAGTGCGGCTATTGCTTCCTCTGTCATGTTTGGATTTAGCTCGCCGGCTGCAAAAAAACTATTTGGTGCCCCGTGGATTGCCAAAAAAGAGATAATGGAGATTAAAATTAACATAAAGAGTATGTAAAATATTTTTTTTATTAGCTTATTCATTGTAAAAATTATATCTTAAAAAGTTAAAATCAATATCCGCTAGATACTTCAGATGCAGATAAAAAAGTTCAGCATCAACAATTAAAAGAGGTAAAATAAAGCAGATTTCAAAATAATCATACTCCACACAGGGAATATGAACGAACCTTCCGGCTTTTTGGATTAAAAACTAAAGCTTATCGTAGCGACTACATTCTCTTCATCAGAACTAGAATCAGTGTCATGATTAAAATCAATATACGCGACACTTAAATCAAATTTCTCAAATGATTTATTTAGTCTTACCAAATAGTTAGTGCCTATGTTGTCATAGTCGCCGTAACTAGCTGCAAGCCCTATATCATACGGCAATTTGACTGAAGCACCGACTTCCCAATAATCCTCAGGGTCTAGGTCATCAGTCTCAATACCTAAGCTATATTTTGCGCTAAGACCAAACTTTTCCCACTCTTTACTTAATCCAAAATATGCCTCTGCAAAGTTATACTCATCTGACATATTTGGATAAATGTACTGTATTACTCCAATATCAAAACCGACTCCTTCGAGTTCGCTTGCGTATCCTGCATAAATATCTGCTTCCAAAGAATTTTTATCATCTGAAAAATCCACATTTGATCCCCAGACGCCAGCATATAAATCTTTATAATCTAAATCAACTCCGCCTTGTACTGCTGCAGAGTTATGGCTTTGAGTCATTCCTCTCCATACATAGTTGCTTGTAATTGACATGTTTGCACTTATACTGATATCAGAACTCTTTTCTTCTGCAAATGCCATGGTTGCGATAAGAGCTAACGATAAACTAAGTTTTATTGATTTCATTTTATCTCCTTTTTGTGATGAAGAAATTATGACATATGAATTTTATTATTGTAAAAGATAACTGATTAAAAATAGAGCAGTAAGAAAATGTGCGGCTCAACTCCGGCTAAAAGAGTCAAGCCATATATAGATACTATTTTTTAGCTAAATCCCAAGCAAGAACAGTTTTGCCCTCCGAGGTTGTCTCAGCTGCTGCCATGCCCATGATATTATATCCTGCATCCACATAGTGAACTTCCCCCGTAACACCAGAAGCCAAGTCACTCAGAAGATACATCGCAGAGTTGCCGACCTGCTCTGTTGTTACATTCCTCTTAAGCGGAGAGTTTATCTCATTCCAATTAAGAATCTGTTTGAAGTCACCTATCCCGGCTGCCGCCAAAGTTCTAATTGGTCCAGCAGAAATGGCGTTGACTCTTTGACCTTTTCTTCCAAGCTCAACTGCCATATATCTAACGGTAGATTCAAGTGCTGCCTTTGCTACACCCATAACATTATAGTTTACTATATATTTTGGTCCGCCTAAATACGATAGGGTAAGGATTGAAGCATTATCGCTTAAGACACTCTCTAAACAATTTGTCAAATCTATCAAGGAGTAAACAGAAATATCCATAGCGATTTGAAATGCCTGTTTTGTAGTTTTCATAAATGGCTGGCTAAGGGCTTCTTTTGGTGCAAATGCAACAGAGTGAACAAGGAAATCTATCTTGCCGAAGTCCTTCTCTATTAATGAAGCAATATTTGACATATGCTCCTCATTAGAGACATCTAATTCGTACACTTTATCGCTGCCAAATGATGCAGCTAAAGGCTCAACTCTTTTTTTCAATGCATCGTTTAAGTATGTAAATGCTAACTCCGCCCCCTGCTCATGGCACGACTTTGCTATCCCATATGCTATTGACTTATCGTTTGCTAAACCTACTATTAAACCTCTTTTACCCTTCATTACCATTATACTTTCTCCTATAATTTTATTTATTTAATTCCTGTGCATACTCGCACATTGTACAAAAATGTTCTGCATAGAGTGCGGCACCACCTACTAAAATGCCATCAACGCCATCAAGAGCCAAAACTTCCTTAGCATTTGTAACTTTAACGCTTCCTCCGTAAAGTATAGGAGCTAAAGATTTTTTCTTTAACTCTGCATGTATGGCTACAATATCTTCTGAAGTCGGGGTAAGTCCCGTTCCTATCGCCCAAACTGGTTCGTAAGCTATTATAAGATTTTCGTATGTCACGTCTATTCCCTCATACTGCTTAGAAATATACTCCATCATTGTTTCAAAACCAGCTTCTCTTATCTCTAGCGGTTCCCCGACACAGTAAATAATCTTAAAACCTAGCTCCTTATAAAAATTGAACTTTTTTATAAGTTCCTCTTGCGTTTCACCTAGAAGATGTCTTCTCTCGCTATGACCTATAAGAATAGTTTTTATGCCAAACTCTTCTAACTGCTCATAGCCGATTTCGCCTGTAAATGCGCCGTTGATTGTGGGATAGGCGTTTTGAGCACCAACTACTACTGCTCCCGTATGTGAAGTTAAACTTGAAGTTGCAGGAAAAACGAAAACTTCACTGGTAATGCTATTTTTTCTTACATAACTCTCCACTTCACTTATATATTTGGCAGTTTTTTCTCTTGTAAGATTTGTTTTTAAATTTGCTGCAATAATCATATTTTAACCCTCTTGAATAACCAAAGATGCTACTCCTGGTAAAACTTTGCCCTCTAAGAGCTCCAAAGAAGCGCCGCCGCCTGTCGAGATAAAGGTAATCTCATCATCCACGCCTATTCTTTGAACCAAATCCGCCGTATCGCCGCCGCCTACAACAGTTGTAGCATAGCTGTCGGCAACATAGTGTGCTATCTCGTTTGAGCCTCTGGCAAATTTATCCATCTCATAAACACCCATGGGACCGTTCCATAAAACAGTCTGAACATCACTTAAAACTTCTTTGTAAAGTCTAACTGTTGCAGGTCCTATATCAAGACCCATCCATCCACGTGGAATCTCCTGAACCGATGTTATTTTTATGGCAGAATCCTCTGCAAACCTTTCCGCTGCAACAACATCAACCGGAAGATAAAATTTAACACCTAGTTTTTTTGCCTCTTCCATGATATATCCCGCATCTTCAAGCAGATCATCTTCAACAAGTGAATCGCCGATATCATGTCCTAACTTTTTTAAAAACGTAAATGCCATTCCCCCGCCGATTAAAACTTTATCAATTCTAGGCAGAAGATTTATAAGCGCTTCAAGCTTGCCTGAGACTTTTGAACCGCCTACTATAGCAGCAAAAGGTCGAACAGGATTTTGTATCAACTTGTCAAAAAATTGTATCTCTTTTTGAAGTAAAAACCCTGCGGCTTTATGTTCAGAATCAAAAAAATGAGTTATCCCCTCAACAGACGAATGCGCACGATGGCTGACTCCAAATGCATCATTTATATAAAAATCCACCATTGAAGCCAATTTTCTAGATAATTCTACGTCATTTTTTGTCTCCCCCGCTTCATAACGAAGGTTTTCCAAGAGTAAAACTTCTCCTGATTTTAACTCTGATGCTCTTAGCATTGCATCTTCGCCGACTACATCTTTTGCTATGGTAACTTCTCTTTTTAGAAGATGCTGAATTCTTCTAGCAATCGGAATCAGCGAATATTTTTCAACCACCTGACCGTCTGGACGTCCAAGGTGAGAGCCTAATACAACTGCACAATCTTGATCGAGGCAGTAGTTTATAGTAGCAAGTGCAGAGCGGATACGACGATCATCAGATATATTTCCAAACTCATCCATGGGTACGTTAAAATCACACCTGATAAAAACTTTTTTACCGGCAAGGTCTAAATTTTTAATATTTAAAAGTTCCATATTTTGCCTATTTGCTAATATGAAGAGCCATATCTATAAGTCTTGTAGAGTACCCCCACTCATTATCATACCAAGCCATAATTTTTACCATATCATCAGCCATTACTTGCGTTAAATCCTCTGCAACTATAGCGCTGTATGTACTCCCGATAAAATCTTGAGATACTCTCATCTCCTTATCCATTAAAAGAAGCCCTTTTAGATTTGTATCTGCCATTTGGTTAAATACGGCAGTCACTTCTTCTTTTGTAGTTTTTCTTTTAACAATTACGTTCAAATCAACCATAGATACATCTGGCGTCGGTACACGCACGCTCTGTCCGTGAAGTTTTCCAACTAGTTGAGGAAGGACTAAACCGATGGCTTTAGCAGCTCCCGTTGTTGTAGGAATCATATTGATAGCACCTGCTCTTGCGCGACGCTTGTCTTTTGAATGTTTGACATCTAAAATATTTTGATCATTTGTGTAAGCGTGTATAGTAGTCATAAGACCTTTTTCAATCCCAAAAGCGTCATCTAGAACTTTTGCTATAGGACCGAGACAATTTGTAGTACAAGATGCATTTGAGACTATTTTTTGTCCATCATAAAGATTTTCATTTACACCCATAACGAAAGTCGCTGTCTCTGAGTCTTTTGACGGGGCAGAGAAAAGGACTTTTTCAACACCGTTATCAATGTGCACTTGAGCTGATTTTTGAGTTAAAAAAACACCCGAACACTCTAAAACCATCTCTGCACCGCACTCAGCAAATTTGAGGTTTTTTGGATCACGATCACTAAAAACTCTAATCTTTTTGCCGTCAATTGTAATGTTCTCATCATCAATTTGCACTACTTCACTGCCAAATCTTCCATGAACGGAGTCATTTTTGAGAAGATAGAGCATCATATCCATGCTTGCCATGTCATTTATAGCTACAATCTCTACATCATCTCTTGTTGCAGCAATTCGAGCTACGCAGCGGCCGATTCTACCAAATCCATTAATTGCTATCTTTAGTGCCATGCTATTTCCTAATTAAAATAAAATTGGGTAATTTTACCTAAACTTAGTTATAATTCGCTTTAAATATGGATACAATCGCACTTTTTGGCGGCTCTTTTGACCCGCCGCACATCGGTCATGAGGCAATTGTTAAGGCTTTGAGAAATTTCAAAGATATTGACAAAGTTATAATAATGCCAACATTTTTAAGTCCGTTTAAATCAAAATTTCACGCTCCTGCATCTCTTAGAGTGGCGTGGTTAAAAAAGGTTTTTGGCAAATATAAAAATGTTGAAGTCTCGGACTATGAAGTTCTTCAAGAAAAGCAAGTAACAACCATAGAAACGGTTAAACACCTTTTAAAAAGTTATAAGAAAATATACCTTGTAATCGGTGCCGACAACCTATCTTTTATTGAGAGATGGAGTAGGTATGATGAACTTAAAGAGTTAGTGTCATTCCTTGTAGTTCCAAGGGACAATATTGAGATTTCAGAGCATTTTTTAAGATTGGATGTTGATGAGAAAATATCATCAACCAAGCTTAGAGATAACATTGAAATCTCAAAACTGCCAAAAAAATGCGCAAAAGAGATATATAATTTTTACAAGGAAAACTATTGCAAAACAGAATAGAAAGAATAACCGAGGTCTTAAACAAAAATAAAGCGGAAAACGTGGAGGTTTTTGACCTTAAAGACAAAAACTACTTTGTAGATTATGCCATTATCGCATCATCACTCGGTTCAAGACATACGATGGCTCTTTTAGATCACCTAAAAAAAGAGCTCAAACCCGCAGAAAAATTTATCAACGTAGATGAGAGCAGTGACTGGATTGTCGTTGATTTAGGTGATATCCTAATCCACATAATGACACCTGAGTACAGAGTTAAATATGATATGGAGAGCTTTTTAAGCACATTGGCTAATGGCAAAGAGGGGATGCCTCTTTAAACTTGAATTGGCGAAATAAAAAGCTATAGAGAGTTAGGTTTTTAATCTTTTTAGTAAAATATCTGCTACACGAAAAGCATTCGCGTATATCGTCCATGTGTAGGGAACGCTTCCTCCTGTTGGCATAAAGCTAGCATCTGTTACATAAAGATTTTCTAACGCATGTGCTTTACAATTTTTATCAAGTACGGAGGTTTGAGGATTTTCTCCAAACCTACAGCCGCCTGCAGCAAGGTTTGACGGAGGTGCCGAGGAGATATTGTAGCTTATCTCTGTGGCGCCCATCTGTTTTAAAACTTCTACCGCCTTTTTTGCCAACTCGTTTCCGACTTCTCTATCATGTGGATGGCTATAAAGATGTATCGCACCTACTGGGATACCATACTTATCTTTTACATCTTCCTCAATACCTATAAAACACTCATCCGTAGGAAGCCAATCATTAAAAACTTCAAAATTTAAAACCTTTGAAGTCGTAAGCTCCTTATGAACTTTTTTCGCAAGAGCCTCGCCCCAGACAATTTGTCCATTTTCATCATAAAAGGCTCTTTTTATGCGAGGAATTAAATTTTGATGTTCAAACAGAAAATCTATAGTTCCTCCCTTAATTTTTTTACCACTCTTTTTATACTCATACCATTGTTGCAGGGAGCGATTGAAAAAAAGTCCGACCTCCATAAGCTCTTTTTGTTCTACTTCTGTAAGCGTTTGAAAACGAAATCGTCCCTCCCCTGCTCCCCCTGCGGAAAATATAAGATTTTTTCCCACTTGATGCTCATTGTTGGCTAAGCCATAAGGAAAAAAGTGATTTTTTGAGTTCAAAAGCAATCGTGAGCTCTCTATTGCTTGTGCAGCTAAAACAAAGATTTTTGCAGAGAGTTCATGCGTCTTAAAATCGACATCATAGTAATGCGCTTTTGTAACCTTAGTCGCATCACTCTCAAGTCTATAAA
>Ga0265293_10014271_pt1 | contig 10119 bp, 8 predicted proteins | sample Munlanlewell138R_FD_192505 | JGI IMG/M metagenome (GOLD analysis project Ga0265293, IMG submission 192505) | Leachate microbial communities from a municipal landfill in Southern Ontario, Canada - Leachate well 138R | ecosystem: Engineered > Solid waste > Landfill > Unclassified | place: Canada...
ATTGTCCGACCTTTCTCGTTTTCCGTTCACGACGAAACAGGATTTGCGCGATAATTATCCGTTCAAGATGTTCGCCGTGCCTCGAGACAAGGTCGTGCGCATTCACGCATCGAGCGGCACCACCGGCAAGCCCACGGTCGTGGGTTATACCGCCAAAGACATCGATAATTGGGCCGACCTGGTCGCGCGCTCGATCTGGGCCTCGGGCGGGCGTCCGGGCGATATCGTCCATGTCGCCTATGGCTACGGCTTGTTCACCGGCGGATTGGGCGCGCATTACGGCGCCGAGCGCCTGGGCTGCAGCGTGGTGCCCATGTCGGGCGGCCAGACCGAGAAGCAGGTGCAGCTGATACAGGATTTCGAGCCCTCGATCATCATGGTCACGCCTTCGTACTTCTGCAACATCCTCGATGAGATGGACAAGCAGGGCCTGGCTCCCCGCGACAGTTCCTTGCGCATCGGCATATTCGGCGCGGAGCCCTGGACGGGCCAGATGCGGCAGGACATCGAACAGCGCGCGGGCATCGACGCGGTGGACATCTATGGCTTGTCCGAGGTCATGGGGCCGGGCGTGGCGATGGAGTGCGTCGAATCCAAGGACGGCCCCGTCGTATGGGAAGACCATTTTTATCCGGAAATCATCAACCCCGACACGGGCGAGCCCGCGGCCGGCGGCGAGCCCGGCGAGCTGGTGTTCACGTCGCTTACCAAGGAAGCGATGCCGGTCATCCGCTACCGCACGCGCGACCTGACGCGCCTGCTGCCCCCGACTTCGCGCAGCATGCGCCGCATCGACAAGATCACCGGCCGCAGCGACGATATGCTGATCGTGCGCGGCGTCAACCTCTTCCCGACCCAGATAGAGGAGATCGTTCTCAAGTTTCCCGAACTTGCCACGCATTATCAATTGGTGTTGACACGCAGCGGCAATCTGGACGAGCTGGAGATCATTTCGGAAGTGAGGCCCGATTTCGATCGTCTGAGCGTGGCCGATCGCGAGCGGCTGGCCGCCAAGCTCATGCATGCCGTGAAGACCTACGTCGGCATTTCGGCGCGCGTGACGGTGCACAGTTCGGGCTTGGTCGAGCGCAGCCTGACCGGCAAGGCCCGGCGCGTGGTGGACAAGCGCAATCGGCCGTAAATGCGGGGCGTCGGCGCATGACGCCGCCGGCCGCAAGGCGCGCGAACCCGCCGATAATCGGCGGGTTCAGGTTTTATGGGTTCGCCATGTTCCGCTCGGCGGGCTCGCGGTATGATTGAACTGTGTGCGTCGGTGAATGCCAGTGGCGCAGGTGCATGGTTAATGGATTCAGACCGTACGATGATTCAACACATACCGCAAGGCATAGCCGGCATAGGCACGGACATCGTTCGCATCGAACGCATCCAGCGCGCTTGGCTGCGTCACGGCGACCGTTTTCGCGACCGCTTGCTGGGCATGCAGGAGCGCGACGTGTTCGAACGGCGCCGGGCGCGCGACCTTCAGCGCGCAATACGCTATCTGGCCACGCGGTTCGCCGCCAAAGAGGCCTTTTCCAAGGCGATAGGCCTGGGCATGCACATGCCGATGGCCTGGTCGCGCATGCAAACCCTAAACGCGCCGGGCGGACGGCCTCAGGTGCGGCTGTCCGGGGCTCTGGAAGAATGGTATGAATCGCGTTTCGGGGCGGCGCACGTATCGCTTACCGACGAACACGACATCGCGGCGGCATTCGTCATCATCGAAGCGCGCGCCGACGTCCGCCACGGCTAGCGCGCAGCGGATATTCCCACTAATCAAGCCATGTATGCGACTGATGGAACGTTATGAATAAAAAACCCCATTCGGCCTCGAGCGCCGTTCCCGGCCCGGTCATGGTCGACGTCGAAGGCACGAGCCTGACGGACCACGAGCGCGCCCGACTGCGCCACCCCTTGGTAGGCGGCGTGATCCTGTTCGCGCGCAACTTCCAGGACCGGACTCAATTGACCGCCCTGTGCGAGCAGATTCATGCCGCGCGCGACGAACCTTTGTTGATCGCCGTGGATCATGAGGGGGGCAGGGTGCAGCGGTTTCGCTCGGACGGCTTTACCCACATTCCCGCCATGCGCCTGTTCGGCGATCAGTGGGAGCAGGATCCGTTGCGCGCCATGCGCTTGGCGACCGAATCGGGCTATATATTGGGCGCGGAGTTGCGCGCCTGCGGCTTGGACATGAGTTTCACGCCGGTGCTGGACCTGGATTACGGGGTAAGCCAGGTCATCGGCAACCGGGCCTTTCATCGTGATCCGCGCGTGGTGGCGATGCTGGCCCGATCGTTGATACAAGGACTGCTGCATGCCGGCATGGCGGCATGCGGCAAGCACTTTCCCGGCCACGGCGCCGTGGAAGCGGACTCGCATCATGAAATCCCGGTGGACGAGCGTGAGCTCGACGATATTCTGTCGGAGGATGCGGCGCCCTATGACTGGCTGGGCGACATGGTGTTGCCCTCGGTCATGCCCGCCCACGTGATCTACGCCAATGTCGATCCCCGGCCAGCCGGCTTTTCGTCGTTCTGGCTCCAGACCATCCTGCGCGGGCGGCTTGCCTACGACGGCGTGATTTTCTCCGACGACCTGACCATGGAAGGGGCGACGGTGGCGGGGGACATCCTGGCGCGCGCCGACGCGGCGTTGAGCGCGGGCTGCGACATGGTGTTGGTGTGCAATCGTCCCGACCTGGCCGACGATCTGCTCGCGCGCCTGACGTTCGAGCACAGCGACGCCAGCGTGCAGAGGATACGGCGGCTCATGCCGGCCCGGCCCGCCCCCGATTGGGACAGCCTACAAGCGGATGCGCGTTATCAGTATGCCCGACGACTTCAATCTCAAATCCTTTCTGGCTGACCTGCCGCATTTACCCGGCGTATACAGGCATATCGACGCCCAGGGCGAGGTGCTGTACGTCGGCAAGGCGCGTGATCTGAAGAAACGCGTCGGTTCGTATTTCCAGAAGACGCCGTCCAGTCCGAGGATCGCCCACATGGTGGCGCGCGTCCAAAGGCTTGAGGTGACTGTCACGCGCACCGAAGCCGAGGCTTTGCTGCTGGAAAACAATCTGATCAAGCGCCTGAAGCCGCGCTACAACATCCTGTTCCGGGACGATAAATCCTATCCCTATTTGATGCTCAGCGGGCACGACGCGCCGAGAATGGCGTATTACCGGGGCAGTACGAGCGGCAAAGGCCGTTTTTTCGGTCCCTATCCCAATGCCTGGGCGGTTCGGGAAACGATGCAGATCGTCCAGAAAGTGTTTCGCCTGCGAACCTGTGAAGATAGCGTCTACGCCAACCGGTCGCGTCCATGCCTGCTGCATCAGATCGGACGGTGTTCCGCACCCTGTGTCGGCTTGGTGTCCTTGCAGGATTACCAGGCGGACGTGCGGCGCGCGATTCGCTTCCTGGACGGCCACGCGATGGAAGTCATGGAGGATATCGAGGCGCGCATGCTGCAGGCTTCGGAAACCCTCGAGTTCGAGCAGGCGGCGGTATTGCGCGACCAGATGGGCGCGCTGGCGCGCGTCCTGCAGCAGCAGTCGATGGAGCAGGTCGGCAACGACGACGTGGACGTGATCGCAGTCGTGACGGCAGGCGGGCGGTATTGCGTGAACCTGGCGATGGTGCGGGCCGGGCGCCACTTGGGCGACAAGTCTTTCTTTCCGACGCATGCGCAGGACGAAACGCCGTCGGAAGTGCTGGCGGCGTTCGTCGCGCAGCACTACATGGACAGCAAGCTGCCGCCCATCCTGGTGTGCAGCCATCGCTTGCCCGATCCCGGATTGATGGACTTGCTGGCGCAGCAGACCGGGGTCAAGGCGCGTGTGCTGACGCGGCCCCAGGGCATGCGCAAGACTTGGCTGGAACAGGCTTTGAAGAATGCGGAACTGGCATTGAACCGTTCCCTGACGGAGTCCAGCGCCCGGGTCGCCCGCACCCTGGCATTGGCCGGCTTGCTGAATATGGACATGGATGAAGCGGCGCTGGATGCCTTGCACATCGAGTGTTTCGACATCAGCCATACGTCCGGCGAGGCGACGCAGGCGTCGTGCGTGGTGTATCGGCATCATGCCTTGCAGCCTTCGCTGTATCGCCGCTACAACATCGCGGGCATCACGCCGGGCGATGATTACGCCGCGATGCGCCAGGTGCTGAACAGGCGTTTTGCGCGCGTGGCCGATGGATTGGCCGACATGCCCAACGTCGTGCTGATCGATGGCGGAAAAGGACAGGTGGAAGTGGCGCGGCAGGTATTCGGCGAGCTGGGTCTGGATATCCAGACCCTGGTCGGGGTGGCCAAGGGGGAAGGGCGCAAGGTCGGCCTGGAAACGCTGGTCTTTGCCGACGGCAGGCCGCCGGTGGCGCTGGGCGTGGAATCGGCGGCCTTGATGCTGGTCGCCCAGATCCGCGACGAAGCACACCGCTTCGCCATCACGGGCATGCGCGCGCAGCGCGCCAAGGCGCGCAACGTATCGCGCCTGGAGCAGATCGAAGGCATAGGCGCCAAGCGCCGTCAGAGGCTGCTGGGACGCTTCGGCGGTTTTTCCGGCGTGGCCGATGCCAGCGTAGACGATCTTTGCGGCGTCGAGGGAATCTCCCGCGATTTGGCGCAACGCATCTATGACGCGCTGCGATAGGGTAGTATTCCACTTATGCCTATGAATTTACCGATTGCGCTGACTTGGTTGCGCGTTGCCATGATCCCGCTGATCGTGGGCCTTTATTATCTGCCGCAATCATGGATGGACCCGACGATGCGCGACGCCGTGGCCGCCGCCGCGTTCATCGTGGCGGCCTTGACCGATTGGCTGGACGGCTGGCTGGCAAGGCTGTGGAAGCAGACCTCGACCTTCGGCGCGTTCCTGGATCCGGTCGCCGACAAATTGATGGTGTGCGCGGCCTTGTTGATCCTGCTCGACCTGGATCGGGTCGATTCGTTCATCGCCCTGATCATCATCGGCAGGGAGATCACCATTTCCGCATTGCGTGAATGGATGGCGCGTATAGGGGCGAGCGACAGCGTCGCGGTGAACTGGCTGGGCAAATTCAAAACCGCGTCCCAGATGATCGCCATCCCGTGCCTGTTCTATTGGCAACCGCTGCATGGTATTCCCCTCGGCACGGTCGGAGGGATTCTTTTGATCATCGCGGCTATACTTACCGTGTGGTCCATGTGCTATTACCTGGCCAAGGCCTGGCCCGAAATACGCGACAAGGCTCAGCGCTGACGGCGCATTTCCCTTTTCCGGTGCTTTTCTCCGGCATAGTGCAAGAGCGGTTTGACGATGATGAGTACAGCTACGGCAGAGGCTTTTCCCGATCTTCCCGAAGTCAAGCGCAGGGACTGGACCATTATCGGCGTCGTCGGCATCGCGCATGCCATGTCGCATTTTTTCCAACTGATACTGCCCACACTGTATATTTCGCTGGCCGCCGAATACGGCTACGACTATGTCCAGCTGGGTTCGCTGGTCTCGGCGTTCTTTCTGGTGTCCTGCCTGGGGCAGGCTTCCTCGGGTTTCGTCGTGGACCGTATCGGCGGCGCGCCGGTGCTGCATTTCGGCCTGGCTTGCTTTGCCCTGTCCGCCGTGCTGATCGGCGCGTCCACCGGCTATGTGACATTGCTCATCGCCGCCGTCATCGGCGGCATCGGCAATTCGGTATTTCATCCGGTCGATTATTCCATACTCAATCAGCGCGTCAGCCCGCGCCGCCTGGGGCATGCGTTCAGCGCGCACGGCCTGACGGGAAATCTGGGCTGGGCGCTGACGCCGGTATTCATGTCGACCATCATTTATCTGGCCGACTGGCGCGTGGCGGCATTTTCCGCCGCGGTGCTGATCGGCGCGGTGCTGTGGCTGACCTGGCTGGCCAGGCGCCTGCTGGCCGGGCCAACGCAGCGGGTCCAGGCGCGGGAAGACCAGGACGAAGAGCAGGCGTCGGGTAGCGCCTCGGCCGGCGGCAAGGGCTCGTCGGTGCTGGCGACCTTGTCCGAGCTCGTGTCGCAGCCGGCCCTATGGGGCGCGTTCCTGTTTTTCGCTTTTACCTCGATCGCCTTTTCGGCCGTGCAGAATTACACGATACCCCTGATGGGCGAGGTCTATGGCATCGATAAAGTTCTGGCGGGAACGACTTTGTCGGGCTATATGCTGGCCGCGGCGGCGGGCATGGTGCTGGGCGGATTTCTGGTGGGAGCCAATCCCCGCACGGAACTGACGGTGGCCGCCGCCCTGGTGGCCTCCGGGTTGACGCTGGTCTTTTTGGCGATGGGCTGGCTGCCGCCCTACGGAGCGGTGGCGCTGGTGGGAGTCGCGGGCTTTTGCTCCGGCGTGGCCGCGCCCTCGCGCGACATGCTCATACGCCGGGTAACGCCCAAGAAGGCGGTCGGAACGGTGTACGGGCTGGTGTATTCGGGCATGGACGTGGGCGCTTCGCTGGGCCCGGTGCTGTTCGGCCTGATGCTGGATGCCGGCCTCAGGCAAGGTCCCTGGTTCGGCGCGGGCGCGGCGTTCGCCGTTTCCGCTTTCCTGGCGATATGGGTGGCGCGGACGGCGGCCAAGCGTAAAGAAGGCCTGGCGTAAATGGCTTATTGCCTGGGTTGACGGGCGGCCTTGGGCGCTTGCGGCTCGCTGCTGCGCCAGGGGTTGATGTCCAGGCCGCCGCGCCGTGTATAGCGTGCATACACCGTCAGCGCGGACGGCCGGCAACGCTGCCGGATGTCGCAATACATTCTCTCCACGCAATGCTCATGGAATTCGTCGTGCCGGCGTAGCGACACGATGTAGGCCAGCAATCCGGCACGGTCCAGCTGCGGGCCGGTGTAACGGATCTGGACCGAGCCCCAGTCGGGCTGGCCCGTTACCGGGCAATTCGATTTCAAAAGATCCGAGCATAAGGTTTCGGTGACGACGGGCCCGCCGGGCACGACGGCCAAAAGATCGGGGTCCGGCTGATAATGGTCGATGTGAATGTCCAGGTCATCGATGCAGATGCCGTCCAGCGGCGCGCAAAGCAAAGGCTTGCGCAGGCCTTCGAGGTCCAGCTCGACCTCGACCCGTTCGCTGCCGGCGGCGCGGCGCAGATCCTCGAGCAGGATGCCGGCGAGGTCCCGGACGTGGTCGAAACGGGTTTCATTCAACGAGTTCAGATAAAGCTTGAAGGATTTCGATTCGATCAAGAAAGGGGTGTCGTGATCGAATAGGAAGCGCCCCATGGCGACAACCGGCTTGCCCTTGGGATTCAGCCAGGAAAGCTCATAGGCGTGCCAGATGTCTTGGCCGTGCCATTGCGCGGGCAGGTCCAGCGCCTGCCGGTTGTTTGCCCGGGGCAGGGGAAACAGCAGCGATGCGTCGTAATGCCGAGGATAGCTGACTTCGTGGCCCAAGGGCGCGTCATGTAGAGAAGAGTCGTGCATGGAAAAGCCGGTTTTGGAAACAATGGGGGTATTGTACTTCCCACTGTTGGTTTCCCATATTATGAAAAAAAGATTTTGCCATGCGAAATGTTGATGTTGCGTCGCATGAATCTTCTTTTCACAGCAATGAATTATATTTCATATTATAAGAATAATTTTATATCTACTTGATAAATATTAAAAATATTTTTTGTCTTATATAAGATATAAGTGTTGTTTGCTTTGCAACATGGCGTAGAATTTCCTCAACGGTTCGAGTTTGTTTTACTTTGTTCTTACTTTGAAAGGAAACTTCCATGACGAGAGAAAATGCCATACGCGAATTGCAAACATCCTGGGCGGAGGACACACGCTGGCAGGGGATCAAGCGCGGCTACGGCGCCGAAGAGGTGGTGCGCCTGAGGGGCTCGGTGACCGTCGAGCATACGCTGGCGCGCCGGGGTGCCGAAAAGCTTTGGCACTTATTGCATACCGAGCCGTTCGTCAATAGCCTGGGGGCGCTGACGGGCAACCAGGCGATGCAGCAGGTCAAGGCGGGGCTCAAGGCCATTTACCTGTCGGGCTGGCAAGTGGCGGGCGACGCGAATGGCGCGGGTGAAATGTATCCGGACCAGTCCCTCTATCCGGCCAACTCCGTGCCGCAAGTCGTGCGTCGCATCAACAACGCCTTGACGCGTTGTGATCAGATCCAGTGGATGGAGGGTAAAAATCCCGGCGATACGGACTATCTGGATTATTTCGCCCCCATCGTGGCGGACGCCGAGGCGGGCTTCGGCGGCGTGCTCAATGCCTTTGAGCTGATGAAGGCCATGATCGAGGCGGGCGCGGCCGGCGTGCATTTCGAGGATCAGTTGGCATCGGTCAAAAAATGCGGCCACATGGGCGGCAAGGTTCTGGTTCCCACGCGCGAGGCGGTGGCCAAGCTGGTGTCGGCGCGCCTGGCGGCCGACGTGCTGGGCGTGCCCACTGTGTTGCTGGCCCGCACGGATGCCGATGCGGCCGATCTCGTCACCAGCGACGTGGACGAAAACGACCGGCCCTTCATTACCGGCGAGCGCACGGTCGAAGGCTTCTTCCGTACCCGCGCCGGGATGGATCAAGCCATTTCACGGGGTCTGGCTTATGCGCCGTATGCGGATCTCCTGTGGTGCGAAACGTCCACGCCCAACCTGGAGTACGCGCGTACCTTTGCCGAAGCCATACACCGGCAGTTCCCCGGCAAGCTCTTGGCATACAACTGCTCGCCTTCGTTCAACTGGAAGAAAAACCTGGACGACGATACGATCGCCCGGTTCCAGCGCGAGCTGGGTGCCATGGGTTACAAATTCCAGTTCATTACGCTGGCCGGTTTCCACGCGTTGAACTACGGCATGTTCGATCTGGCGCACGGCTATGCGCGCCGCCAGATGAGCGCTTTCGTGGAGCTTCAGCAAAAGGAATTCGCCGCCGCCGACCTGGGCTTCACCGCCGTCAAGCACCAGCGTGAAGTGGGCACCGGCTACTTCGACGCCGTGACCCAGGTGATCGAAGGAGGACGGTCCTCGACCACGGCTTTGACGGGATCCACCGAAGAACAGCAGTTCCACGAGGCCGAAGTCGCGTAAGGCGGTTCCGGTCGCCTCCTGCAAGCCGCCGGCCTATTGATCTACGTCAATGCGCCGGCGGCTTGCTTCGTTGTAGCCTAGCGGTCATGCGCACATTCTCCATTTTTTCCATTCCCGCGGACATGCCGGCCTCGGAACGGCTCAAGCGCCGCCACATGCTGGCGCGCATGGGCTTGGCCTTGCTCGTGATGATGCAGGTGATGATGTTCGCATTTCCTGGTTATCTGCGTTCGCGCGCCAGCCCGACGGACAACCTGGTTCTCTACGATCAGGCGCTGGTCCTGATGAATTGGATCAGCCTGGTTCTGACCGTTCCCGTCGTGCTTTATTGCGCGTGGCCCGTATGGCAGGGATCCTGGCGCCAACTGCGCCGGGGGCGGATCGGCATGGACGTTCCCGTTGCGTTGGGCATAGCCGCGGCTTTCCTGCCCAGCGTGTACGCAACCTGGGCGCATCGAGGCGAAGTGTATTTCGACTCCGTCACGATGTTCGTGGCTTTTCTTTTGACGGCCCGCTATCTCGAGCTTTGCGCGCGCCAATCGGTCACTGTGGACGGCTCGCACGGCACGATCGAGGATGCGCGACGCGCGGTCACGGGGCGCGCCGACACCCTGGCATTCTGGTTCGTCGCCGTTCAGCTTGCCCTGGCGTTTCTGGCGGCAGGGGGCTGGTACCTGTACATATCCCCGGAAAGGGCGCTGTCCGTCATGATCGCCATGCTGGTCATGAGCTGTCCTTGCGCCATGGCGATGTCGGTGCCGACCGCCGTGGCCTCGGCCCATGCGGCGTTGGTGAAGCGGCCGGCGGCGTCGCCCGCCGAGGTGAACGGCTTGGCGGCCGCGACGGACCGGGTGGCGCGCCAGAACCTATACGGCTCCGTGGCTTGGCACTTGCTCATGACGCCCTTGGCGGCGGCGGGCCTGGTCGCCCCCTGGGTAGCGGCGGTGACGATGTTGCTGTCCTCCTTGGCGGTCGTGGCCAATTCCCTGCGCCTGTTCCGCGGACATTCCCGCGCCGACGCGCCCGCCTGGAACAAAGCGGCGGCCTGAGCGCGCCGTCGCGTTATGGAATCGCTGTTTCTTCT
>Ga0265293_10014273_pt1 | contig 10116 bp, 12 predicted proteins | sample Munlanlewell138R_FD_192505 | JGI IMG/M metagenome (GOLD analysis project Ga0265293, IMG submission 192505) | Leachate microbial communities from a municipal landfill in Southern Ontario, Canada - Leachate well 138R | ecosystem: Engineered > Solid waste > Landfill > Unclassified | place: Canada...
GAAACAAAAGATGAATATAAATTTGTAAATTATGATTCAAATACAAGATATAAAATTTTATTCAATATTTATAAAAATATTTCATTAGATGATAATATTTTTAATTACATAATTTAAACATATATTTTTTTATAATAATTAATGAACAATATAGAATTCGAAAAATTTGATGATGGTTTTATATTATTAAGAAATTTTTTAACGAAAGAAGAGCAAATAGAAATTTCAAATATATCATTACAACTTGAAGATAAGTTTGTTCATATTAATAGAAATAGATATAGAATATATGATGCTGTACATAAATATCCTCGTAATGATTATTTATTAAATATTGTTTCAAAAATTTTAAAAACAGCAATTGAATTAGATAATACATTAAACGAATATAAAGATTTATCAACACATTTATTATTTTTAAGATATTTTGATAATTCAAGTTTAGGATTTCATCGAGATGATGATGAAAATGATGGATGTGGATTAAATCCAGTTATATCATTATCCATAGGAAACTCGTGTAGATTTACTTATAAAAATGATGGTGATGATAAAAAAAATCATATTAAATTAAATAATGGTGATGTATTATTATTTGGTGGTAAATCTAGATATATATTACATAGTGTATCAAAATGTTATAAAAATTCGCCTGATTATATTAAAAATATTATTGGAAATAATAGATTAAATTTAACATTTAGATACGCACCTAATATAATTGGTAGAGAGTTTGAATTTAGATCAATTGATAATTATGCTGATAAAAAGTAAATATTTTTTTATAAAAAATTGATTATTGTAATATATTATTATATATAATGTTAATTATATATAATAATAAAACATTATTTTTTCAAAATGAATCGTGATATTTTTACAACGAACCCATTTAATATACTCACACAATCAGATACGGACACAGATTCGGATTCTTATTCGAATTCTTATTCGGATTCAATTGATATTGATGAATCAGTAGAAGACGAAAACAGTGTTCATAGTGATCGTAGTGAATGTAGTGAATGTGGACGAGATTTTACATATTCTGATTCTGATATTAATTTAGATTATGCATATAAATGTTGTAAATGTACGTATCCTATTTGTAGTTCATGTTACTCAGCTTTAGATACTAACGAACAGTGTATAACATGTAATTCTTATTTATGTGATGATTGTAATTATAGCGATCGTGAAAGCTGTGAATTTTGTAATAGTTTATTATGTAATGCATGTATTCTACCAGAAAGACCTGAAAGATGTATTAGATGTAATAAAGAAAAATATACATGCCAACAATGTAATTATGTATTTTCAATTTGTATTGATTGTTTATAATTTATTTATAAATGTGTTAGAACACGTTCAAGAAAAACTATATTATTTTGTTTTATAAACTGTTCAACTTTTAATGGATTGATCAATGTATGAAATTTTATATATTTTTTTATATTAAAATTAAAATCAATAAAATTATCATCACAATTTTCTTCACAATTGAAATTAAAATTAATATTAATTAATTCATTTGAATTGTTTATATTTTTAATTTTTTTCTTACAACAAAATGAATTATTAATATATTGTACTATATCAAAATATAAAATATGTTGATATGGATATGTTTTAAATAATACATCACCATTTGAATAACATATAGAATATGGTGTATATTCATCCTCACAATAAAAATGAATTTCAAATGATTTACATGTTGGATTTTGATTTGCAACTTCTAACATAAAACTATAAAATCCATTACATAATTCATGATTTTCGTAAGTATATCCATATATTTTTGCCGATGTATAACAATTATTTTTAAAATCATTTAATGTCATAATGTATGGGATATTATTTTTATTATTTTTTAAATAATCATCAAAAAATCCTTTTGTTGATAATATATCAATCACATTACGATCTAATTTATTAACATCAAATTGTAAATCTGGTTTATCAACATAAATACATCGAGACATCACACCCATCTATTAATAAAATATATAAATAAAATATAATAAATGTAAATAAATCAATTTTTTATATTTTATTACAACGTATAATGAAAATATTTTTTAAATTTATTTTTAAAATTTATTTTAGAAACTTTTTTAACATGTCCATTTTCATAATATTCTATATGTTCGTTATCATCATGATTATATAATTGTTTCATTACCCAATTTTCATAATATTCAATCCATCTACCACACAATTTATCATCAATGTAATTACATTTTATTTTAATTTGTCCATTTTCATAATAATTAATCCATTCACCACACAATTTATCATCATTGTAATTACATTTTAGTTTAACATATCCATTTTCATAATAATCAATCCATTCACCACACAATTTATCATCATTGTAATTACATTTTAGTTTAACATATCCATTTTCATAATAATCAATCCATTCACCACACAATTTATCATCATTGTAATTACATTTTATTCTAAATTGTCCATTTTCATAATAATCAATATATTCACCATATTTTTTATCATCAATGTAATTACATTTTATTCTAAATTGTCCATTTTCATAATAATCAATCCATTCACCATTTAATTTACCATCAATGTAATTACATTTTATTTTTAATTTGTCCACAGTCATAATACTCACAATATTCACCAGTATATGTAATTTCATTAAAATCTAATTCCCATAATAATGCTCGAACAATTGATTTAAAAAAGTTGATACCATTCGAACGTACATTTTCTAAATCATTATCAAATTTAGAAAATATAACTGTATTTGTTTCAAATATATGTTTATAATCATCACAATTAGAATTTGTTACACTTTCAACAGTAATATTAGGATCATATTTATTAAAAATTAATTCCGTATATAATTTATTAGCACGATATATTGCATTTGTTGTATCTGTAATATTTTTACGATTCATATTAGTTTTCGTATCTCTTAATAATTTCATAATAATTACGAAATCACCACATGATTTATACACGTACAATGGATCAATTATATATTTAGAATATAATGAATGTATTGAATTATGTATAGTGTTATAATTCATCTTATTAAAAATATATTATTATCAACATCTATAGCAGATAAATAAATCAATTTTTTAATAAATAAACGATTTCATTTTAACAAACAATTTCATTGTACTGTCTTCGTGTAAATTTTTCACTTGATAAATTCATAAATAATGGATATAATATTTTTGACGCACCATCAATTTCATCACATGGTGGGACGATCCATGGTCTTTTATTTTCATAATATTCATCAATTGATATCCATCCGGGATCACATCCATGAATTTGTATTTTTTTACCTAAATATGTTTTATAAAAACTTCCCGCCATACAACGCGTAAGCATATGCATTGACGCTTTACCATAATTTGTATGCATATGTCTATCATCTTTAGAAACTTTAATTAATCCTTCTCTAGCATGAACATTAATAATAAATGGATTTGTTTCACTTTTTTTAATCAAATCAAATAATGTTTTGATTAATAATGTCGGTGCAATAATGTTAATACGAAATATTTCTTCCATTTCATTTTGTTCAAAATCAGTAATTCTCATATTCCACGAATTTACATATTCACTATTAAGATATTTAGAATCATTATATCTATTTGTTTCTTCACTTGTAATTTTATTTTTAATTTTTTCTCTACAACGAATTGTTTGCGATGCAGAATTAATTAAAATATCAAGTTTTCCATATTTTTGTTCGATAAAATTTTTAAGTTTAATTAATTCCGATTCAATATTATCAATATCAAAATCAAGTGATTCTGGATATACAACTAAATTTTTAATCCATTTTTCATTTGAATATTGTTCATAAATTTCATTCATTTTTTCTGGGTTACGCGTTGTTCCGATAACAATACATTTTGCTTTTAACAATTTTACAACGATTTGATGTCCCAGTTTTGTTCTAGCACCAGTTACTAATGCAATTTTATTTTTCTGAGATGTAATTAAATGTCTATATTTTTCAAATTTATCACCGCATGCAATACATGAAAATACATAATTATTATGAAATGTCGAAACAACTTTTGAACAACCATAACATTCGCGTTTATAATTATTAGGCAATGTGATATGTGTGTTTGTTTCAATAAAACTGTTTGATCCATTCGCTTGTAATGATTGAATTTTTTCATAATTCATCAAATCAATACATGATTGAAACATATGTCTTGTAACAACATTATTCGTTTTTCTATTTAGAGCACATTCATATAAATATTTTTCAGTTTCTTTATTAAATTTACGATATTTTCTATAATTTTCTTTCTGTAAATATTTTTTATACACGACATTAATTATTTTTTTAATCATACGAAAACGTTTAATAAGAAAATTATAAACGAATGTAAAATAAATTTTTCGAATAAATTTATAAACGAACGTAAAATAATTCATATTAATATTCGTACTCATTTATTACACAATTAATGTAATGTAAAGTAAAGTAAAGTATTTATACTAAAATTACAATTACAATCAAATAGATTAATTATTATTTCAATTTTTTAAATTAATCGAAACAATTTATGTAAAATAATTTATGTAAAAAAAATTGAATTAATGATATATAACGCATAAATTTAATAATTGAAAAAGTAAAAATGACACAAATGACACAAATGGCACAAATGACACATTTCGAAATGGTTGGTGAATTTCATAAAACATTTGGTCATCCTATAAATACAATCCCACAAACAAATATATTTAATGAAAAACCTAATGTAGTTAATTTACGTGTAAAATTAATATATGAAGAAATTAATGAATTATTAAATGCTATTAAAAATCGTGATATTATAGAATGTATTGATGGTGTATGTGATATATTGTATGTTGTATATGGTACATTTCATACAATTGGTATAAATTATGACGAAGGTTATGGAAATATTAATTATAATAATTATTTTTTAGAACAAAGTAAGCTTAAAATACAATACAAATGCTTTACACACCATGATTTATGTATAAAAACAATGTATGGAAATGATTTTTTTAAAAATAATTTAATTAAATATATTGCCGATTTATTAAAAGAAATAAATTTTTATAATGATGTAAATTTCTATAAATCATTATATATTTTTACGAATAAATTGTTTGATATTATTATATTATGTCATATGATGGCTAATGTATTAAATATTTCATTAGATAAATGTTTTGATGAAATTCATAAATCAAATATGACTAAAATGTGTATAAATGAATATGAACTCGAAAAAACATTAGAAATGTATGAGAAACAAAATATCAAGGTAAATTATACGATATGTAGTGAAAATAAATCACAATATATAGTTAAACGCGACAGTGATAGTAAAATATTAAAATCTATAAATTACAAAAAACCAGATTTTTCAGATTTAATAAAATTTATTAATGGAACATTTATACAATTAGATATTAATAATTAAAACTATTTTTATTTATTAAAATATATATGATCGTTTTTTTAATTTTAATATGTGAAAAAAGATATAAACTATATGAATATCAATTTATTACAATAAGTAAAATTTTAAATCAAAATAAAAAATTTGATTTTATTTTTATTAAAGGCGATTTAAATCAAGAGGAAGAATTTATTTATTGTAATAATACAAAAATATTAACAGCAAAATGTGGGGATGATTATCATTCGTTGCCAAGTAAAGTATATCATGGAATGAAATATATTATGCAAACATTTGAAAATGTAGAAGGAATTTTTAAAACAGATGATGATATTATTATAACTAATCCAGAAATGTTTTTACATAATATATATACAAGACGAAACAATGATTATTTTGGATTGAAATGGGCACGGTGTAGAAATAATGATAATACATATAAGGGAATGGTATATCCTGTAATTCGTCCATATATGGGAGGATTAGGATATTATGTATCTAAAAAATCAATTGATATCATTTTAAACAACAAAACAATATATGATAATCATTTTTTCGAAGATATATGCACATATTATGTATTATTTACAAATAATATTAAATGTACAGATGTAAGAAAATTAGCACGAATTATGTGGGCATCAACGCCTGAAGATATAATAAAAAGATTAAATGAAATAAAATCAGATTCATAAAAAATATATTTTTTTTATTTTTTTTCAAAAAATTGATATTTTAAAATTATTGAAAATCTCATTAATTATTTTTTTATTATACGAACACAATACTGTACGCGAGAGATTACAAAAGAAATCATGTCTCAACGCGCGCACAAACTGTGTGATCAAATTCTTCCATTTGTTGTCTTGTCTAGACGCGTGGCTGAAACATACAGCACGATCGAACACCTCATTCGAAACAAGCCGATAACAGACACCGATCTTAATGTCGAACTTGACGAACCAGACACGCCCAACACGCCGGACAGTGTGTGTTTCATCGACGTACATGCACACGCGTGTGAAGAATGAATCATGCGTGCTCTACGTATGTCATTTATGTAGTGTGTATATTTTTTTATTGTATATATTCATGTATAATCACACACACATAATCGTGTATATACAAATTTTTAACTTTTTTTATTTTTATTAAACGAAATTATCTATGTATAATAAATAATTTCGTTTGTTAAATAATAGTTCATTAAATGACGATTCGTTAAATAATATCGAAACAAATAATTATGATTTTGTAAATGATTTTGATGTTGTAAAAAATACAAAAAATGAAATGTATAATCTTTTAGATGTAAAATTACGTAATATAAATGAAGAAATTAACAAAATGAAAATTTTAATCGAACAATTAAAATTAATCCCTAACATAATTAAAAATTAAAAATTTTAAAAATTAAAAATTAAAGAAAGGGCAACAACAATCGTTTTTATCATTTTTATCGTTTTTATAATTCGATGGCATATTTATACGTTCGTTAAATTGTTCATTTTGTTCATCATATAGTTGCTTATTATAGCGTATTGTTTTTGATTGTTCTAATAATAAATTCGCTATAATTTTAAATACTAAATTAATATTATGTCCATTCTTTGCACTTGTATCTAAATATATAATATTATATCCTTTTTTAATATATTTAGATATAAAATTATCAATTTCGATATATTCAACATTTGTATTTAAATCGCATTTATTTCCACAAACAATAATAGGTTTATTTTTAATATCATTATTTTTATCATTAATTTCTATTATTTCTTTAATCCATTTATCTAAACTATCAAAACTATATTTGTATGTTTTATCAAAAAATAGAATTACTCCATTTGCATTTTTATAATATGAACGTATTATTGTTCTATATTGTTCTTTTCCACCCATATCCCATATTTGTAATTTAACGAATTCATTATTAACATATATAACTTTAGTCATAAAATCAACACCTATAGTTGATGCATTTATATATGGATGAAACGTATCATATATATATTTATTAAAAACACACGTTTTTCCAACAAATGTATCACCTAATAATAAAATTTTAAATTTGTATGTAAAATTTGATAAGTTTTTTATTTCATCATTCAATTCAATAGTTTCAAAATTATAATTCATTTGTTCTATTATATTATTCAAATTTGTTGTAACTGTTGTATCTGTCGTATCAAACGCGTTCGTTAAATTATTTGAATTAATTTGTTCATTCATTTATCACGTATATAAATTATCAAATACATAAAAATGAACAAACGAATTAATAAAAAATGAATTAATAAATGAATAAAGTATTATAATATAAAATAATATAATTATATAATATTCTTAATGAATAATGTAAATAATCTAACTAATTTAATTACAACATTAGATAATTTTTATGTTAAAATACATAATGGTGATGATCCAACTGAATTTATTAATTTTATTTCAAATGATTTCAAACAAAAATATCAATCAGAATTATTAGAATTACATACAATCGGTATAAATGTTAATGTTCATATTATACAACATTATCGAGTATATTCATTATTAAGTTATTATAAATTCAAATACATGCATTATTATTTTAATTTTAAACAACCACATAATCATATAATTATTAAAGCATTATATGATAGTCAAAATGTTAATTTAAATCCAATAACAAATGCTAATGATTATGATTTTACGTGGAAATTAATATCAGGTGCAATAAAATTGATTGATAATAATGGGCAAAATATGAATAATATTATTATCGAACAAGCAATAAAAATAGGTTTTGATATAAATAAATCCTATGAAGAATTAAAAAATACATATGGTGAAAATGTTCCAAATTATATTAAATCACAATCTAATAAACAAAATGTAAATTCATTAACACATGTTGTATATATTAAATTATCTAAATTAGTATTATCATATTATAAAACAACTAATGAAGAATTAATAAATATAATAGAATTATATACATTATTAAAAAAATATAATTTTGATTTTGAAAACACACCATGTGTGATATTTGTTAAAGATAATAATATTATTCTAAATTTATTATTTGAACAAAAAATTGATAAAATGATGAAAAAATTTAAAAAAGAAAACAAAGAATCGCTTGATATTAATATTGATGAAAATTATATTAATAGTTATATATCTGAATTTAATAAATTAGATGTATTAAATAAAGAATTAAGAGAAACAAATATAAAAGATATTATGAAAGAATATTATACAACTAAATTATATATTAATTATTCGTCAATTGATAGAATACAGTTTATAATGAATTTAATAAAATCAAAAGAAGAATTATTTATATATACAATATTTGAAGTTAAAAATATTATTTCAAGTAAAAATTGAATTAATATTCAATTAAGATAACGAAAATAATACAGTATATTATATTGTATTATGCTTTATTACGACGAAGTTGAAATAGAGGATTTAACATATGATGAGAATAATAAAACATATTATTATCCATGTCCATGTGGTGATAAATTTTTCATAACCCTTGATGATTTATTAGATGGTGAAGATATTGCTATATGTTTATCATGTACATTAAAATTAAAAATTATTTACGACGAAGAAGATTTATTTACGATGAGATATGATTTATTAAAAAATTGAAAAATAATTTATTTATATTCACAATAATTGTTTTTATTATATTAACTTTTATTTTTAAAAATAATGAAGTGTAAAAAAAATAATTTTAATACAATAACTGATGATAATATTACATTTGCAATTATTGGTCCCGTATCAGCTGGAAAATCAACATTTTTAAATGCATTATGTTCAAATACATATAGTGATATGAAAAGAAAAAAAACAACAATGCTACCACAGATTTATAATATAACAAAAAATGCGAATAAATATGATACAATTAAAGATATATATGATAGAAATAAACAATCAAATAACGAAATATTAAAACTTAGAGAAAATAATGAATTTAAACAAGAAGAACATTTTAAAGAAATTGTACATTCGATAAAACCATTAAATGATTTTATTGAAATAAATAATAATTATACATATTCAATTTTAGATATGCCTGGATTAAATTGTGGGAATAGTGATAATATGTATTTTAATTATATTGAACAAAATAAAAATATTGATGTATATATTTTAATTTTTGATATTAATTCAGGATTAAATACAACGAGTGAAATTGAAATATTAAATTTAATTAATTGTACAATTAAAAAAAACAATCATGGTTTTGTTCATATAATTCTTAATAAATGTGATGATTTTGAAATTGATAATGATGGTAATATATCATTTGATGATGAAATTGAAGAATTATATCAAAGAAGTATTGATACAGTTAATAAAATATTTGATACTATTGATGTATCGATAACACCATTATGTTCGTCTAAATTATATGTGTATAGAGTTATTAAATATAATATTGAAACGATTGATGAAAATCAATTAAATAATATTATTAAAGATGAATGTGGTAAATCACAGTTAAAAAAATTAGATAGTATTAACAAAAAGAAACAATATGTAAATGGATTAATAAATAGTAAAAAAACAACATTATACAATGAATGGATGCGAAATACAGGATATGATTTATTTAGAAATACAATAATAAATAAAATTTTAAATGAAGAAAATATTTCATTAA
>Ga0265293_10014274_pt1 | contig 10115 bp, 10 predicted proteins | sample Munlanlewell138R_FD_192505 | JGI IMG/M metagenome (GOLD analysis project Ga0265293, IMG submission 192505) | Leachate microbial communities from a municipal landfill in Southern Ontario, Canada - Leachate well 138R | ecosystem: Engineered > Solid waste > Landfill > Unclassified | place: Canada...
GACAAAACCAGGATTTAATATACTTGCATTTGTTACGATATTATAATTGGCATAAGCAAATGTAGGATAAGTATTTATTGTATAATCAGTCTGAAACCCAACATTACCCAATTCAAAATCTCCATTATAAACTAAATTTGAATCTATTAGATAATAAGCTTCTACCGTATATACCATATCATTACCTACACTGAGAATAGGATTTGAAATGCTTGTATCTGAAATTCCATTCGATGGACTCCATTTATATATAGAAGCATTATTATTAGATACACTTAATGGGATTTGGGAGAAGGAATTAGAAATTAATGAGTCACCTTGAATTATACTTATTGAACATGTGTCTGATTCAAGGAGAAATATTCTAAGATTAAAGGAATAAACATTACTTGAAATAGCTATAATACTGAAAATAAGAAAGCATAACTTTTTCATAATCTATTATTTAAACACCTCTATAACACCTACTCTATCGATATTTTTAATATTATTCTTTGAAATAAATCTATAAAAATATGTTCCTGAGGGTGAATTGGTTTGCATTGGATCCCAAAAATCAGAGAATTTACTAATATTCTTTCTCTCATAAATTTTCTTTCCCTGCCTATTAAATATCAATAATTCATTTGAATGAAAATCTTTGTATTTTAGTAAATTATTTATTTCAAACACATCGTTAATTCCATCTCCATTAGCAGTTACTGCATTTGGAAAAGAAATACTAATCACTTCTAAATCTAAATAAATCAGACTATCACAATTACTTACAGATAAAAAACGATTCACATAAATTCCTGTTTCTTTTTCATTAAACCCATTAGAATTATAAGTTTCCCCCTTATAAATACTGGCTTTAATAGTATCAGAATATATTGGATTAGAAATTAAATTAAGAAAAACAGTATCTAACTTCCCTGATGAATCTGAATAAAAATAATAATTATATCCAGGATTATTATAAACACTATCATAAAAATAATAAGGGAAATCGTTTTCACAAAGATTGATTTCCAACATATTACCATTTATTACAATAACCCTTATACTATCAACTGCCCTGCATATTTTTTTTAGAGTTATATTATCAATTGCAAAATCGTTTGCTCCTGGGATAGTATTCAAATCAATCATCCGTATTGATGCTATTGTATTTGCTCCACTATACCATACTTCTTTGAACTCATACCAATTACAATTATTATAAAGCAATGTTAAATCACTTCCAATTGGCTGAGTGTTTATTTGAAACTGTAATATTGGATTTTGAATCGGTGTTGAGGTTGCACATATATTTAAACAATCCACAGAAAATTGGTAATAGGTATTAGGCTCTACAACTACATCTTGCTTGTAGAAATATGTATTTTGTGTTATTGCTCCATCTGCTGCCATATAATTTCCACCATTATTACATGAGACAAAACCAGGATTTAATATACTTGCATTTGTTACGATATTATAATTGGCATAAGCAAATGTAGGATAAGTATTTATTGTATAATCAGTCTGAAACCCAACATTACCCAATTCAAAATCTCCATTAAATACTAAATTTGAATCTATTATATAATATGCCTCAACTTTATAATTCATATCCGTAATTACATTAAGAATTGGATTAGGAATTGTTGTATCTGAAAGCCCTAACGATGGACTCCATTTGTAAAATATAGCATTTGTATCGGACAAACTCAGTGGAATTTGAGAATCTTGTATTGCTAATATTACATCTCCTTGAATTATACTAACAGAACAAGTATCTGATTCAAAAAATTGAATACTACTACTATAACCCTTTACAGAAAGCAAAATCATTAAAAAAACAAATATCCAAAATACTTTTTTCATTAAATTAGAGTCAATAAATACTGATATGCAAATATATAAATTATATTTTAATTTCCCCAAAAAAGGATATAAACAATGAAATTGGTGATTTAATAAGATATGAATTTAGAAGAAACATTATCAAGCTTATTTAGAATCAATTTAAGTCGTTCTTCCGAGGTTTCATAATATAAATTTCCAATAATTGCTTCCTGAAATATACTTGAATTTTTAATTTCTAATAGTTTTTCAATTAAATACGATTTCACCTCAAAATCATTTTCATTAATTAATATATCATCCCAATCTGTTCTATTATCTAAAATATAAGTAATATCCTCAAAATCATGACTTGTTCTTGGATCTTTCTCTCCCCTATCTTCAAAAGCAGTAAATTTACTTGCAAGGAAGAAAGTTATCAGAAGACTGCTTAAAACCTTTCTTATTTAATTCAACTCTAATATTTTCTAATTCAGTATAAGTTGCAACTTTAACAGTTAAATCAATATCTTTTGTTGGTCTCACATCATCAGCAGCAGGATCATTTACATACATACTAATAATAGCTCCACCAACAAAAATAATCTTCTCATTTAATTCACCTAATGCAGAAGCAATCTTTTTAATAATTTCTATATTAATTATAGTATTCTTCATTTTGTACCAATCTGATTTTTAATTCTTCTAATGCAAATTTAATTTCTCTTTTATTACCTATTCTAATCGCATCTATCAGTACCAATAATTCATACAGATTATTATCTGCTTTACAGGCCTTTGGGAGATTTGGATAGAGTGGTTCAATCGAAAAGCCCTTTGTATCACCATCTAAACATGGCCAAACATACACATCTTCACTTAAAATCAAATCAGACAAAGGAGGTGCACTATGAGCAGTTCTCATACCTCTAACGAATGAACTTGGCTTAACAGGATAGACATATTTTAGACCATAAACTAAAAAATCAAATAAAGAGGATCTAAGGACCCTTTTCCTATTATTAGAAATTAAACCTGCAATTAAACTTCTATTAAGAGATTCACTTACCTCACTTTGACTTATATATAACTCATTAGCAAGATCTTTAATCAACCAATCATCACCTTTAATAGTAATTACTTTCAATAAGACAACAATGTCATGAGGACGCATTCCTCTATGTTTTTTCATAATCTATATATTTAATATCGCGATTTGCGATTTGCAAATATATAAAAAAATAAACGACCTGAAAAATAAATCCTCAATTAATAAAATCAAAAATCTTATCCGATTCTATTATTAATATAGTAATTAACCCTAAAATAATAGAATGCAAATTGGATAAGGTTTAGTACAATTAAGGCTATGGATATACCCATAATACTCATAATCATTCCCATATAATCGAAAAGGAAGTAGCCAATAATACTTAGAATTGCTCCAACAAAAACCTGGATATATGTTTTCTCGAAATAGGTCATAAAATTCATCATAAGTAAATTTAAAGATGAAAGTATCTGACTAACAAGTAATAGAGGTAAAATAGGAAGAATATCAGAATAATTCTCAGGGAAAACCCCTAACCATAGCAAGAAATAAACCCCTAAGCAAATCAAAGTACCTAATCCAGAGAAGCCAATAAGAATAATAAGAATATAGCGATTGGTCTTACGCCTAAGCACCAATAAATCTTTCTCCTTCATAAACAAAGGGTTCCATATAAAATTAAAGCTCTGGTAAATAATCAGCAAGATACTTGAAATAAGAAAAGCAAGATAGTAAATCGACATTCCAACCTCACCTGAATATTTAAAAACAAAATACTTATCCCCAAAGCTCAAAACAGCATACATAAGAGCCGCAACCATAACAGGAAGTCCAATCTTTAACCCTTTTTTTAAGAAATACAAGGAAAACTTATATCTAAACTCCCTTATAATCATGAAATAAAACCCAATACAAAGAATAATTTCAATTAAATAAGTATAAGCAAGACGTTGGAAAACAGCATCCCCATCCGAGAAATAAATCACTCCAATAGCCACTAAATTAGTTAGGAAAAACCTTAGCAAATTAAACCCCTGTAAAGAAGAAATTTTCTCAGAAGAGACCAAAAAGAAAGAAAGATAGTTGGCAATAACCATTGAGAAAATAGCTACAAAAACCCAAATTCTATACGTTGCATAAGAGTTAATATCTGTACTTTGAGAAGAATTTAAAAAAGAAAAGAAATCCTTATCAATACCCGAAACCAAAATTATAAAAATGGATAAAATCAGCAAAAAGAACATAGAACTCGTAAGAGTAAAGAGCATAGAGCCTTTTAAAGTAGAATCCTTATGATTATCAGCATAAAGCTTAGTAAGAGAAACATATAGCCCAAAACCCAAAATCTGAGTCATAGTCATAGCAAAAGAATAGAGATACCCATAGAGACCATACTCTTCTTGGGTCATAATATAAAGAAATACAGGAATTAACAAGAAATTAGCACCCCTAACCAACACATCAACCGAAAACACCCTCACAAAACGAGAAACAATAATATTATCCCTAAAATATTTATCAAACAAAGCCGAAAAACGATTCATAAATCAAAAAATAAGTTTTGGCAAAAATACAAAAAAGAAAAGAATTTCAACCCATATAGATATAAACCTGTGACCCATTCTGGGTCGGATAATAATTAATCGTATTACACCTTATTTAATATAAATATTATTTAATCCGGAATCTTTTACTCTTTCTTGGATTTTTTTTAATAGGTCGGTTCTTACCATCATTAGTTCGTTTTTTAGGCTTGGGGAGTTTACTTGGACGTAGAGGCAGGAGTTTTGAACATAGATTTTAGTGGTCATCTTTTCTATATATGCTCCTGTTATATCTCTCCATGCTTGGATAATATCTCCTTCTTTTATGGTGATAGGGATATTATAGTAGTTTAGGAAGAAATCCAAGAGTTCGGATATCTTCATCTCGTTGGTTTCTCGTTTTTTAGTATGTGTTTTATATAGGTAGTTACCACGTTTGCTCATAATTGTAAATCTTATGTTCTATGTCTATTCTCTTAAATATATCCTCTATTCTGCCTATCTGTGTATCAGTCAAAAACACCTGCCCAAAGCGTTCACTCCCTACTAAATTGATTAATTGCTCTATCCTTGTTAGGTCCAATTTATCGAATATATCGTCTAAAAGCAGGATTGGTCTTTGTCCATTTTGTTTGTAAAGGTACTCAAATTGTGCGAGTTTCAGGGCTAAGAGAAAGGTTTTTTGTTGCCCTTGGGATGCATATTTCTTAATATTTACTCCGTCTAATCCAAGAAAAATATCATCCTTATGTGGTCCTAATGAAGTGTAGCTTAACACTCTGTCTTTCTGTCTATTTTCTATTAATATATTATTAAATTCATTCTCATAGTCCATAGTGATATAGTCTATGGATATTTCTTCCTTATTGGAGGATATTAGCTTATAGTAATAGGTAAAGGGTTGAGAGAAATCCTCAATAAATTCTTTTCTTTTCTTATATATCTCTTTCCCATAACGAATTAGCTGTTCATCCCAAAGAAAAAGGGAAACCTCATCGAAGTGTTGGGTTTGAGAGAAATATTTAAGCAGACGGTTTCTTTGCTCTAATGCCTTATTGTATTGAATTAGAGAGTCAAGATATAGTATATCGGCTTGGGAGATTACAAGGTCGATGAATTTACGCCTAATCTCGCTTCCTCCAAGTATTAACTCCTGATCCGATGGGGTTATCATAACTAAGGGGATCTTTCCTATATGCTCTGAGAATTTGCTGTATTCTTTATCCTGGCATTTAAATTGTTTCCTTGCTCCTTTGACTAATGAACACGAATATTTCTCCTCTTCCTTGTTTTCAAAGCTATAATAACCATGTATGGAGAAAAACTCCTCGTTATTTCTAATATTTAAATTATCCTGAGTATTAAAATAACTCTTGCAAAAAGACAGGTAGTATATTGCATCTAAGATATTTGTCTTCCCAACTCCATTTTCTCCTACAAAGCAGTTCACATTAGGACAAAACTCCATATCCAAACTCTCTATATTACGAAAATTATTTACCTTTAAATGTTTTAAATGCATTTTTTATTTTTTACCTTTTCACTAATCTCCTCCATTAACCACATTGGGGTTGAGGTTGCTCCTGTAATTCCTACCTTATTTGCGGTTTCCAACCACTCTTTTTTAATTTCTTCTATTTCGGATATAAAATATGTATTTGGGTTTGCTTCTTTGCAAAGATTATAAAGATATTGTCCGTTTGAGCTTTTCTTACCACTTACAAATAATACTACATCCATTTCTTTTGCAAACGCTTTTAAATCAACTGTCCTTGAACATACTCTTTTGCATATTGAGTTCTTTATATTTAACTCATTAATATAATTAGGGTTATTCTCTTTGGCTCTTTGGATTATAGTTTGAGAGATTATTTCAAATTTTTCTTTCGACATTGTGGTTTGGGAGAACAGGTAAATTGGTTTAGTAAAATCCACACCGACTAAATCCTCCTGAGAGCTGATTACTATTGCATTTCCATCGCATTGCCCTACCAAGCCTATAACCTCTGCATGTCCTTTCTTGCCAAAGATAAGGATTTGACCATTATTATCCTTTGCTTCTAAATATGCTTTATGTACATCTTTTTGGAGTTTAAGAACTATTGGGCAGGTTGCATCAATTATCTCTATATTATTCTCCTTGGCTAATTGATAAGTTGAGGGTGGTTCGCCATGGGCTCTTATCATAACCTTAGTATCTCTTAGCTCTTGCATATCCTCAATACTAATAGTTTTTAAGCCCATTTTCTCCAATCTCTCTACCTCCATATCGTTATGCACTATCTCTCCCAAACAATAGAGAGAAGATGAATTAGACAACTCTTTTTCAACCAAATCAATTGCGGATACTACTCCAAAACAAAAACCTGAGGACTTTTCTATTATTACTTCCATATTTTTGACTTTAAAATATTAAGACAAACTTTGATTTTCCTTGCTTGCCAACTCTAATACCTCTTCGTATTCCTCTGCACTTAAATCGTTAAAGAAGAACATTACAGGGTTTACCGCTCTATTGTTTTGATGTACTTCGTAATGAAGATGGGGAGTTTGGCTTAACCCTGTTGAACCTACATATCCAATTATATCTCCTCTTTTAACCTTTTTGCCTTTTGTGGTATTGAATTTAGACAGATGAGCATAGAGGGTCTTAAAACCATATCCATGGTCTATTGTAACTAAATTACCATATCCCGAGCTTCTATCCGATTCTACTACTACTCCATCGGCTGTGGCATATACGGCAGTTCCTGTCTTTGCAGTGAAATCAATTCCTGTATGCATTCTCTTTATCTGCAATATTGGGTGGAATCTATATCCAAATCCTGAGCTTAATTTTGATTTCTTTTTATCTAATGGCAGAATAGCTGGTATTGATAATGCTCTTTCTTTCTTATTCTTAGCCATCTCAAAGACTTGGTTAATAGAAATACTTTGAGCATATAGTCTTTGGGTTAATTCATCTACCTGCTTAGTTGTATTTATTATTAAATCACTATTGGAAGAGGTGAATAATTCCTCATACTGAGTATTTCTATTTAATAGCTGATTTCTCTTTTCCTTGGAAAATGGTTCTGACATAAATACCATCCTATATACATTATCATCCCTATCCTCAATATCTTCTAACACCTCACTCATTTGCTTTACTCTTGAATTGAGTTGTTTGTATTGCATTTCATAGGTATTTAGCTGTCTTTTAAGGATTTTTTCCTCAGGCGAATCGATAAACATATAGAATAAGACAATAAAAACAGATGCCATAACCAATCCAAACCCAACGGAAAATGATATATTCTTAATCCTATCTTTAAGAGAGTGTTTCTTAATCTTAAAGGTAAGAGAGTTGTGGTCAAATACGTATTTTATCTTCTTCGACATAGGTTGCAAAGATAAAAAAAAGTAGAGACATAAACCCTATGCCCCTACTTTTTATCTTAATAATTTATAATTCTATGTATCTAATTTTTATGTTTAAAATTTGACACTTAAACCAAGACCCGCAACCTTAGCACCATCAAATCCCCATTCAACATGCATACCAATATTTTCGGTAAAGAAGAACTTAAATCCCATCATAGACAATGGAAGAACTCCTGTAAGAGATGCTCCTGTAAAACCTAAGTCTTCAATATTTTCTGATTCATCTTCAACAGAAAAACCAAAATAACCAATCATAAGGTTCACATAATACGAAACCCTTGAATTGAAATTATAATTATACTGAATTTTACCCCCAGCATAGAAGGAAGAAAACTTAACAGCTACATTTGAGCTATCTGCTTCAAAACCTCCCATTCCAAACTGATCATTAATATTTTGTTCAGAAAATTCTAATGAAGTGTAACTTCCAACAATACCCACTGAAAAAGAAGATTTAGTTCCTGACCAAAAACAGTACTCTGCATTTAAACTTAAAGGGATAAACTTTGAAGACATACCTGGTATAATACCAAATAATGAAGCTCCTGTACCTAAATCCACACCCATTGTACCTTTTTCAAAAGCAATATCGCTTCCACCTCTTCTTCCTCCTTTTCTTCTTTTTGACTTCCTTCTCTTAGGTGCCATAACCGAGCTTGCCTCGTCATATTGACTAAATACTGCATTTGCTCCATAGTTTGGATTCTTGCCAAAGTGATTGGCATTCAGCAATAATGAATTTGGATTTTCCTCAGCCTCTGCTGATACAAAACTTGTTGCCATTAAACATGCAACCAAAATAGTAATAATGTAATTCTTCTTCATAATTAAACTTTATTGTTAATGAATTATTAGTTTACAACGCTGCAAATATAAGAAAATAATTTAAAACCAAGAATTTTGCTGATAAAAAATTAATTATTATTTTTGTTGAGGAGTTGATGGGCAATAAAAAACACAGAAAATAAGTTATTAAACCCTATAAAAAGAATTAAATAAAAAAACATATATGCTAAACTTTAAGAGGATAACCCCAGAGGATAGAGAAATCTTTGAGTCATTTTACCCTTATAAAACCATACAAAACTGTGAAACCTCATTTGCAAATCTTTGTGGATGGAGATTTTTGTTTAATGGAGAATATGCAATAATTAATGGAGCACTTATAACAAGGGTGCATTACGAATTAAATAAGGATATTTGCTACCATTGCCCTATTGGACAAACCGATAAGGTCGAATTAGTAAAACTCCTTATCCAAGATTCAATAGAAAATAATTATACTATGAGGTTTATTTTGGATTGTAAGGAAGTTATTCAAGTGCATTTCAAAGATGAGTTTGAGGTAGAGGATAAAAGAGAGTATTATGATTATCTTTATCTTAGAGAAAATCTTGCAAGCCTAAGCGGGAAGAAACTCCAAGCCAAAAGAAACCATTGCAATAAATTTGAAAAGCTTTATAACTACGAATATAGAGAGATTAAGGCTGAGAATATGGAGGAATGTATTAGCTTTACAAAACGTTGGTTAAATTATAAGGCAGATATAAATGAGAATCCAGACCTTGAAGGATATAGAAATGAATTAAAGGTAATAGAGTATTTTGCAGAGCATTTTGATAGTCTTGGTTTAATTGGAGGAGGACTATATGTAGAGGGAGATTTAGTTGCCTTTACCCTTGGCTCTAAGATAAATAATAACACCCTTAATACCCATATCGAAAAAGCAAATATGGAGGATTACGAAGGAGTTTATGCGATGATTAACCGCGAATTTGCAAGACATATTCCAGAGGAATTTATTTATATTAATCGTGAGGAAGATTTGGGAGTTGAAGGACTTAGAAAAGCGAAACTAAGCTATCATCCTGTGAAACTTATAGAAAAACAAATAGCAACCCTAATAAAATAAAACTATGGAAAACTCAGAATTATTGGCAAAAAGGTTTTGGAATCAAATATTTGGCGATGATTTTGAATTTCTCGACTCTTATTTCAAAACATATTATGAAAAAGAAAACCTAATAATAGATATTGATAAGGAGAATAATGAAGTAAGGTATATGAGCCTAATTGTTCCTTACGATTATAATTATTATGGGAAGATTATCAAAATAGCCTATATCACAGCAATTTCCACTAATCCAAAATATAGGGGGATGGGGATGATGAAAAAGAATATGGAAGAGGTTGAAAAGCGATTGAAAGAAAAAGAAATAATAATTTCATGCCTAATCCCTGCTAATGAGACTCTAAGGCAAACCTATAATAGATATGGTTATGTAGAATGT
>Ga0265293_10014275_pt1 | contig 10115 bp, 6 predicted proteins | sample Munlanlewell138R_FD_192505 | JGI IMG/M metagenome (GOLD analysis project Ga0265293, IMG submission 192505) | Leachate microbial communities from a municipal landfill in Southern Ontario, Canada - Leachate well 138R | ecosystem: Engineered > Solid waste > Landfill > Unclassified | place: Canada...
GTGTACTGCTTGGTGAGGGCGAAGCGCGGTTGCGTGAGTATGCGCTGCAGGTCCAGCGCACTGAGTTCCTCGAGCTCCACCCGGATGGGGAAGCGGCCCTGCAGTTCGGGGATGAGGTCGCTGGGCTTCGCGACGGAGAAGGCGCCGGCGGCGATGAACAGCATGTGGTCGGTGTTCACCGGCCCGTAGCGCGTGTTCACCTGCGTGCCCTCGACGATCGGCAGGAGGTCGCGTTGGACGCCCTCGCCCGAGATATCGGCCCCGCCGGCGCGTTCGCCGCCGGCTACCTTGTCGATCTCGTCGATGAACACGATGCCGAGGTTCTCCGCCCGGTCGACGGCCTCGCTCGCCACCGAGTCGTGGTCTATGAGCTTGTCCGCCTCCTCGTTCTCCAAGATCCTTGCGGCCTCGCGCACCGTGGTCTTGCGGCGGGTCTTGCGCTCTGGCATGAAGCGCTTGAACATCTCCTGCAGGTTGATGCCGGCCTCTTCCATCCCCGGCATGGGCATGGTGGCGGTTGGCTCGTCTTTCACCTCGATCTCGATGGTGCGGTCCGCCAGCTTGCCGTCCTTCAGCAGCACCCGCATGCGCTCGCGGCTGTCGCTCGACCCGCCGGGGATGAGGGCGTCCAAGAGGCGCTCCTCGGCGGCCTGCCTGGCGCGGCCCATGACCGCCTCCTTCTGCTCTCGTTCCACCATGGCGGCGGCGGCGTGGACCAGGTCCCTCACGATGCCGTCGACGTCCCGCCCGACGTAGCCCACCTCCGTGTACTTCGTGGCCTCGACCTTGAGGAAGGGCGCGCCCGCCAGCTTGGCGAGCCGGCGGGCAATCTCGGTCTTGCCCACGCCCGTGGGGCCGATGAGCATGATGTTCTTGGGGGTGACCTCGGTCTGCACCTCGAGGGGCAGGCGCCGGCGGCGGTAATGGTTGCGCAGCGCCACCGCCACCATGCGCTTGGCCTTCTCCTGACCGATGATGTGGCGGTCGAGTTCGGCGACTATCTCGATGGGCGTGAGGTCGGCTTTCCGCTTGACCAGCTCCGTCGTCATCGCGGCTCCTCCGGATAGGGGAACGACACGGGGTCGGCGCCCTCGATCGGCTCCGCCTCGGTTTCGCCGACGGTGAGGACAGTCGCGTTGCCGCTCGTGTAGATGTCGATCTCGGCGGCGATGAGCAGCGCGGTCCGAGCGATGTCGGGGGCCGGGAGGTCGCTATGGCGCAGGAGGGCGATGGCGGCAGCTTGAGCGTAAGGCCCGCCGGACCCCACTGCGGCCACCGGTTCGTCCGGGGCGATGACGTCGCCCACGCCCGAGAGGGTGAGGATCTGCTGGTCGTCGGCCACGATGAGGAGCGCTTCCAAGTTGCGCAAGGCGCGGTCCGTGCGCCACTCTTTGACCGTCTCGACCGCGGCCTTCACGAGGTTCCCCTTGCTTAGGTCCAGGTAACCCTCGAACTTCTCGAGCAGCGTAAAGGCGTCGCTGACCGCCCCGGCGAACCCGGCAACCACGGCGCCGTCCGCCAGCGGCCTGACCTTCACGGCGCCCCGCTTGACGATGGTCTCGCCCATGGTCACCTGGCCGTCTCCTGCGATCGCCGTGACGCCGTCTCGGCTGACGGCGACGATGGTAGTTCCGTGCATTCGGTTCACCCGGTGAGCGTAGCACCTGCGTCGTCACCGTCCGGGAGCAACGGCCGACCTGGTGCCTCGGCCGGCGAACGCCGCCGCCCACCGCCACCGAGGGCCTGGCACACGGTCGCCAAGGAGCCCCCAAGCGATAGCATGGCGTCCATGTCGTTGGGCCACACTTACTCCAGTGGTTGGGTCGAGGTGATCGCCGGGCCGATGTTCTCGGGCAAGAGCGAGGAGCTGATCCGCCGCGTGAAGCGCGCGATGATCGCCCGGCAGCGCGTGCAGGTCTTCAAGCACGCCATGGACGACCGTTACGCGCGGCTGGCGGTGGCGTCTCACGACGGGCGCACCCTGGAGGCCGAGCTGGTCTCGGGGTCGGCCGAGCTGCGCGCACGGCTGCTCGAGGACACGCAGGTAGTGGCGATCGACGAGGCGCAGTTCCTCGACGCGGGCGTCGTGACCGTAGCGGAGCGCCTGGCCGATAGCGGCGTGCGCGTGATCGTGGCCGGCCTGGACCTCGACTTCCGCGGCGAGCCCTTCGGCCCGATGCCCGAACTGATCGCCCGCGCCGAGGTAGTGGAGAAGCTCACGGCCATCTGCCGCTGCGGCATGGCCGCCACCCGCACGCAGCGGCTCATCCTGGGCAAACCTGCCCACTTCGACGACCCGACCGTGCTGGTGGGCGCCTCGGAGAGCTACGAACCGCGGTGCCGGTCGTGCCACGTGGTCATGCGCAACGTGCGTGAAGTGCCGCTGTTCGAGGAACGGCCGCGCGAGGCAAGCGGTTGAGCGACGGCACGGACGACGCCGCCAAGGCGCCGCTCGAGGCGCGTTTATGGGGAGAACCCCGCTTCTTGCACCGTGGCGTGAAGGTCCGGCCCGCCTCGGCCAAGGCCCTGGCCCTGCTGGCGTACCTGGTGACGCAGGAGCGGCCCGTGGCGCGCGACGAGCTGGCGACACTCCTGTGGGGGCCCGGGAGGCTCGCCAACGTGCGGCAGGCCCTCTACCAGTTGCGCACCCTGCCGGGCGCCAGGGAGTGGCTGGTGGACGGCGGACCCAAGATAACCGTCCTCGCGGTCAGCGACATCGAGGGGCTGGAGGTAGCGGCCGATGACGCGCCGCTCGAGACGGTCGGCGCCCTCGAGGGGGAGGAGTTCCTCGCCGGAGTGGGCGACGGCCTGCCCGACCCCTACCTCGACTGGTTGGAAGGGGAGCGTGCGCGGACCGCCGACCTGGTTCGCGGCGCGTTGTCGAGGTCCGTGGCGGAACTGGAAGGCGCAGGCGACGTTCGGGGCGCACTGGCCCTCGTCGACAGGCTACGGAACCTCGACCCCTACGATGCGTCAGTCGAGAGGTCGGCCATGAGGCTCACCTACCTCGCGGGCGAGGCGGAGAAGGCCCTGGCGGGCTACGCCCGGTTCGCGGCACGCCTGAACGCGGAACTCGGCGGCGAGCCGGATCCGCAGACCAAGGAGTTGGCCCTCAAGATCGAGCGCGGCGAAGCGCTGGCGACGCTGTTGTCTCCGGCGACGCTCAGCGACGGCGAGCGACGGATCGTCCAAGCCTTGGCCCTGGCCCGCGGGGCCCTGAAGGTGGACGGCCTGGCCCGCGTGCTCGAGCGGCCGGCGTTCGACCTCGCCGCCGACCTTGCCAAGCTGGAGAGCCGCGGTTGCGTCGACGGCCACTTGAGCGTGAGCCCCGGGTTGAGAGACGAGGTCCTGAAGGGCCTGCCGGCGGCGCTCGGGCGCCTGCTGCACGAGCGCATCGCTACCGTCATGCTGGCCGAGAACGCCGCGGACCAGGGTGCCCTGGCGCGTCATCTGCTGGCCGCGGGCGAGCACGTCGAGGCGGCGCGCAGGGGCCTGAAGGCCGCGCATGAGGCGCTGGAGCGGGGCCGACAGACCGACGCCGTCGACCTCCTCTACCTGACGCTCTGGGCGTCGGCGAACGAGCCCGGGTTGAGGCTTGAGGCGTGCCTCTCCCTGGAGGGCATCGCCGCCGGCCGCGCCGATTTCGGGTTGCAGGAGGCGCTGCTGGCGGAGGTGGAGCGACTGGCCTGGGAGTCCCAGAGCGACTCGGCGCTGGCCGAGGCCAACGTCAGGCGCGCACGACTGCTGCTGGCGCAACGCAACGTCGGAGCTGCCGTCGAATGCGCGCTCACGGCGCTAAGGGTCGCGTTGCGGATCGGCGATACGGGCCTGGTGGCGCGTTCCAGGAACGTGGTCGGAGCCGCGCACTTCTTCGCGGGTGACTTGGACGGCGCCGCCCAGTCGTTCACCTACAACCTGGAAGCGGTTGACGAGGTCGAGCGCTACCGCGCCCACAACAACCTGGGCAGCATCCACGCCTTACGCGGCGACCTGGACGCGTCGCACCGCCACTTCGACGAGGCGCTCACGCTTGCCCGCCGTAACGCCAACCACCTCGACGTGAGCGCGACCCTCAACAACCTCGCCGCCAGCGCCGAGCGCCTGGGCGACTACCCAAGGGCCGAGAAGCACTTGCGCGAGGGGCTCGCGCTGGCCAGGCACAAGGGAGGAGGGCGCCACGAGGCGGAGATGCTGGTCAACTTGGCGGTGGTCTACGCCCGCCAGGGGCAGCTCGGGCCTGCCTGGAACACGACCGAGGAGGTCGGGCTGTTGGCGGCGGAGCTCGGCGACGAGCGGCTGGCCATGCGCGTCGCCGAACAGCGTGCCGAGGTCCTGACGCAGTGTGGTGACCTCGAGGCGGCGGTAGCCGGATTCGACTCCGCCCTGGCGGTGGCGAGGGAGCTGGGCGACGAGCGCAAGCTGCTCGCCCTCGGGGCTCAGCAGCTGCTCGTAAGGGCCAGGCTGGAGCCGACGCTGATGCCCGAGGCGGCCGCCGCGGCCACCGAACTCGAACGAGCGCGGCTTCACGGCATGGTCTCCTGGCTCAGGCTCGAACTCGCGCTGTTCGCCGCCGACCTCTCGTTCAGCGCGGACCAGCTCGCACTGGTAGGGGCCGCCGGCACCACCGGCGTTCACCAAGAACTCGTGGGGGAGATCGTGAGGCTGCGGTTGGGCCTGCTGCGTGGAGCCGACGCGGCGGTCCTCGCGGCCTCGGAGGAGGCACTTTGGCGTCTCGTGGGGGCCGGGCTGATACCACCCACGAAGGTGTGCGGCACCGAGGTCACCTCACGGCCCGAGCGTGTGACGATCGTCGAGCAGCCCCTCGCGCTGTTCCTGGCGCGAGCGCTCGAGGCAGTGCTCGAGGGCCGGGCGACCGGCGCCACGCCGGCACCGGTTGACGCGGCCGTCGCGGTCCAGCTGGAAGAGCAAGCCGCGGGCCTCCCGGCGAGACTCAGGCGCACGCTGCTCCAGGCACCCCTGAGGTGGCACTCCGGCCTCCTGTCCCTGCCGGCCGCCGAACGCCAGGAACCGTGACGATGACGTGTGGTTGCATGACTCGCCGTGCGCACCGCCGTGTAGTAGCCGCGGTTGCCGCAGCTTTGAGTTGGCCCCATCCGCCGTACTTTTGACACCCCGTTGACACCCTTTCGACTACGCTCTTCTCGACCGTTAACGCGCCAGGTGCCAGCGCGAGCACGCTGGTTCCGGCTCTGCCACTCAAGCCGTGGCGCAACGAGGGAGTAGCGTGAAGGACAGCAGTCATAGGTTCTTGTTGAAGGTCTGGTGCGAGTCCGGAGAAAGGCCGGGATGGCACGCGGTTCTTAGGGACGTCGTCGACGGGACGTTGCACGAGTTCACGGCTACGGAGGCGTTGGTCAAGTACCTGACCAGCCTCGACGGGATGGCCGGCACCGCACAGCTCGAGGAGGAAGTCGAATGAAGAAGAAGTTCGCTCTCGGTTGCCTCATCGTGGCGATCGCAATCATCGTCGTGGGTGGCGGCGCCGCCTACTTCTACATCATCAGGCCCCTGACCAACACGGTCAAAGCCGCCACTGAACTCGGCCGCATCACCGAGATCGAAGGCCGAGTGAGCAACAAGCGGTCGTTCACGGCCCCCACGGACGGAGAACTGAAGGCGAGCGACGTGGAGCGCTACCTCAACGTCACGCGCGCGGTGTCGGCCGGCCTCAAGGGCAAGGCGGCGGAGTTGGAGAGCAAGTACTCGCAACTCGTAGATGACGACAGCAACCCGAGCGTCCGCCAGGTCATCAACGCCTACGGCGACATCATCCGCCTCGTGGTTCAGGCGAAGGAGTTGCAGGTCAAGGCGCTCAACGCCGAGGGCTTCTCGCTGGCCGAGTACTCCTGGGTGCGCCGTGAGGTGTATCAGGCCGCCGGCATCGGCTACCACGCACTCGACCTGACGGCCCTGTCCGAGGGCGAAGTAGACGAGACGCAGAACGCCGGCCTGCAGGAAGCCCCTCCCAAGAACGTGGAGCTGGTGGCGCCTTACGTCGACGAACTCGACGAGTACATGCCGCTGGCCGTGTTCGGTCTGTGAAAGGCGCCCTCACGCCAGACCGCCCTGCGCGCGCCGCCCGGCCGCCCGGCCGCTTCAGGGGGCCTCTCGGCGTAGTCCTCGCGAGCTTCCTCGCCTTCGCCTGGGCGCCCAGCGCGCTGGCACAGGGCAGCGGAACGGACGCCGCCCTCGAAGAGTTGGCGCGTCAGCGGCGCCTGCTCGAGGTCGTGCGGGAAGGAGTCGACGGGTCTCGCTTCGATCTCGACGCCCTGCGGCTGGACGCCGCGTTCATGGACGCCACGGAGATCGGCGACGCCGTGGCAACGGGCTACGGCTTCGAACTCTACCGGGGCGTGCTGCGGGGGCCCGAGGGGACCCTCGTGTCGGGCGCCGGCAACGCCTTCGACCTGTCGTTGCTGTTGGCCACACTGTTGCAAGATGCCGGCTACGATTCGCGCATCGCCGTCGGCACGCTCGAGGCCGAGGACGCCGAGCGGCTGCTCGCTCGCGTCCTGGAGCCGGTGGAGGCGCCCGGCGCCACCGCCATCGGCGGTGACCGCCTAGCGGAACTGGCGCAGGCGGGCGGCGTGAGCGAGGCCGGACTCGTGGAGTACGGCCGCGCGCTGACCGCCGTCGACGTCACGTCCAGCGACCGCTATCAGGAGTCGGTCGCGGCGAGCGGCGCCCTCATCCAGGCGCTCGCCGGCGCCGGCTTCGATCTGCGGGGCGCTACTCATGCAGACCTGGTGGACGAGGCAGGGGAGTACGCCTGGGTCGAGTACCGGCTCGGCGCCACGGACGAGTGGGGCGCGTTACACCCCGCGTTCGGCGCTCAGCCGAGCCCGTCCGCGGTCGTGGCCGAGGAGTACCTCGAGGGCTCCGTCCCAGACCGCTTCCAGCACCGGCTTCGGATCGAGGTCGGGATCGAGAGGAAGCGGGGCGAGGTCTTCACCGAGGAGCCGCTCATGACCCCGTGGGAGCGACCCGTGGCGAACATGCTCGGCGTGAACCTGTCGGTGGCCAACTCGCCGCTCGGGCAGAGTGCCGGCGCGACTCTGCAAGAGATCGCCGGCAGCATCGGCGACACCATGTTCTTCGTGCCCCTGCTGAACGGGGACATGGCGCCAGGAGCGCGTGCCTTCGACACCATGGGTAACCTGTTGTCGCCGGAGGACGCCGCCAGCCCCATGGCGGGCGTGTTCCAGACGGGGGCGGGCAAGCTCAACCAGGCGACGGGGGCGTTGGGGGCCCTCGGGAACGACGGCCCGGCGGACGACGAGCCTTTCGCGCTCACGGCGCAGTTCGTTGACGTCATCCACGTCGCGCCAGGAGGCGAAGAGAGCCGCCAGAGGCGCTACATCTTCGACCGGCGCGCCGGCGACGCCCGCGCCTTGGGAGGTACGGCCCTGCTGGACGAGAGCGTGCTGCTGAACGGCATCCTGTCGAACATGGAGATCATGGTCACGGGAGGCTCGCTGCCGCTGGACTTCCTGGCGCTCGACACGACCGCACAGGGCATGCTCTACGTCGAAGCGATGGAGCGCCTCGTCCGGCAGCCCGACGCGTCGGCCCTGGAAACGGCCTTCGCCGACGTGAGGGGCCGCGATCAGTTGCTGCTGATGGCGCTTTTCGAGGCCTCGGCGTCGGGCGCGGGCGGTGTCGCCTACCGGGCAGAACCGACGGTGGTGTCGATACGGCAGGCGCTTACCGTCGGCGACTCGGTCGGGGTCGAGATAGGCGTAGACATCATGTTCAGCGGCCGCAGGTTCCTCGTGGACGGGCCGTCCGGCGTTACGGAGGATCCGGACGCCGCGGTCCTGGCCGGCGCCTGGGACACCATGGTCGAGAGGCTCTACATGCAGAGGTTCGATCCTGCGGTCGCCAGCGCGTACTCGGTCTTCGGAGCCGGGGCGCCTCTGGAGGTGGTGAAGAGCGAGGACGAACTCGCGGCTTCCGGTGCGCCGGCGGCGGCGCTTCCAGCCATGCAGCGGGACTTGAGCGCCGGCAACGTCCTGGTCTACGCCGCTGCCCAACCGGGCGGGGACGCTGCCTTCGGTTACTGGCGGATAGATCCTCTGACGGGCGCGACGCTCGGAATGGGAACCGGCGGCCACGGCAGCGCGTTGACCGAGTTCCTCGTCGAGTTGTCGCCGAGCCTCGCGCTGGCGGCCGCGCTGGCCGTGCCGGGCGCCGCCCTGTGCGCCACCCAGAAGGGTGACGACCTCATACTCTGCATCTGTGACATGGTCACGGGGATCGCCATCTTCACGGGCATCGGCGTGGGCATCGCTGCCGCCTTCGGAGGCGCCACCGTCTTGGTGCAACAAGGAGTTGCGGTAGGCTCGTTCCTGGCCCTGGACCTTGGGGTGGGCGTTCCGTCGCTCTTCCTCGGTGGGCCCTGCACGTGGGTCGATAAGCTTATCGGCGACGGCGGGCCACGGAGTTGCATCCTGGCCTGATGGACGATTGCCCCTACCCGCGTAACGCCGCCGGTCGTCCGGGGTCCGTGGACGCCGAACGGCTTCGCGTTCGAGTCTCACCCGCGCCGCGAGGAAGCGGCCGCACCTTCAGTTGAGGAGAACATAGTGGTCGCTACGAGTCTGGCCCCAAGAACGAAGTCGGCAAGGTTCGGGCTGGTTACCAGGCCGTGGCGCCGGGCGGCGTCGATGCTGCTGCTCTCCCTGGCGCTGGCTGCGGGCGCCGCTTACGCCCAGCAGTGCACCTACGAGGTCGAACCCAACGAGACGCCCGCCACCGCCACTCGACTCACGGGCGCCGGACCGCAGATGCTCGGCCCCGCCTGGGGCAACTCGGTCGGTGGGTTGTGCCTTACCGGGGACGTCAGCGCAAGCGACCAGGACGCCTTCCGCTGGGACGTCTCCGAGGAGCAAGCCGCCCATCGCTGGGAGATCGAGCTGGTGGGCCCGGGCGGAACCCTCACCAAGCTGGACCTGTTCCGCGTGACGTTCGCAGAGAACGGCTCGGACGTGACGGCGGTGGACAAGCTCCTCGACATCGGCACGCAGGGGGGCGCCGCGGCCGTCTCCGAGCAGTTCCTGGTCGAGCCCGGGGCCTACTTCCTGGGCCTATCCAACAGCGGCAACGGCGGCGAGTACGTAGCCAACGTCCGACCCGTGAGCGTGCTGCGGTACGGCGACGCAGATGAGCGTTACGACGAGCTTTCCCGCTCCAGGAGCTACACCGGCGAGTTCGGCCTGTACGGCCCGGTGGACGGCGAGCTCGAGCAGAAGTTCAGCCTGGGCGAGGCCGAGGCCGGCCGCGTCTGGGGGCTCGAGCTGTGGGCCGCGTTGGGCACCGCGCCGAGCCTCCGGCTGGAGGGCCCCGGCGGCGTCATCGCCGAAGGGAAGGCCGGTGCGGACGGCCGCGTGCGGCTTCCTGGCCTCGGCCTGGGGGTCGGTGATTACGTGGCGCGGGTGGTCGGCGCCAGCGGCATGATCCGCCTGCGCCTGGAGTCGCAGGGCATCCGCGGCGACGGCGTGGCCGTCGAACCGAACGACGATTGGCAGACCGCCACCGTGTTCCCGGTGGCGGGAGAGATGCGGGCGACGCTTCACGGGCGTGACTACTTCCGCATCGACGTCCCCGAGGACGGCGCGGGGATCTACGATTTCGACTTCGACCCCGACTCGGAGCTGAGTTACACGTTCATGGACGCCGCGGGCACCAAGCTCATGATGTCCGGGCGGGGCAGCGTGGGCGGCACTCGTCATGGGCTCTCGCTGGTCGAGGGAACGTACAGGTTATTAGTCGAGGGCACAGACGGCGTGCAGTACCGGATGGCGCTGAGGCCGGCGGCGGCCATTGGAGACGAGCTCGAGCCCAACGACACCCCGGCGGGCGCCAGCCCCATCCCGGAGAACGGCAAGGTGCGCGGCCAGTTCGACGGTTACGAGGCCGACGTCTACCGCCTTGAGGTGACGGGCGAGGCGCAGCTCTACCGAGTGCAACTGGTCGGACCCACCGCCACCCGCCTCACGCAGCAGACGGCCAGGGGCCAGGAGCTGGCCAGGGCCTCGGGCACGAACCGACTACGCCTGGATGACCTCGTGCTGTTGCCCGGGACTCACTACTTC
>Ga0265293_10014276_pt1 | contig 10115 bp, 4 predicted proteins | sample Munlanlewell138R_FD_192505 | JGI IMG/M metagenome (GOLD analysis project Ga0265293, IMG submission 192505) | Leachate microbial communities from a municipal landfill in Southern Ontario, Canada - Leachate well 138R | ecosystem: Engineered > Solid waste > Landfill > Unclassified | place: Canada...
GCAAGGGAGCCGCGGCCTGTGCCTGGCTTGCGCCCAACAGGAGAGCACCAAGCAAACTGAATCGAACAAGGGGACGCATCATCATTGACTCAACTCCTGGAAGCGGGCCTTGGCTTGCGCGTTATCAGGCTCGGACAGCAAGACGGTTTCATACCAGTATGCAGCGGTAGCAGGATTGGGCTTGCTAAAGCAGGTGTTGGCCTGGTGATCTTTGGGGTCGTATTCACGGGCGTAAGCCATGGCGATTTTCACATCACCGGACTGTGCCTTGTTCACGTACAAACGCTGGGCCACGTCACACTGTTCCGCTTTTTTGGCTTCTTCAATCACAGCCAGCCATTGCTCGGAGGTTTTGCTCTCCTTGACGCACTCTTGCACAAATTGCAGGCCGGGACGGTCTGCCAACTTGTCCATGGTGCAATTGTCTGTTTCCACCACCGCAGGCCTGGACTCTGGAGCATCGGGCACGGCCGGGCTGTCGCCCTTGGCGGATTGGCTGTAGAACCAGTAGCCTGCTGCGCCTGCCAAAATCAACAAAAGAACAAGCAAGACGATCCATTTGCCCATGCCACCTTTTTTGGCGGGAGGCGCGACAGGAGCCACCGTCTCCTTCTTGGGAGCAGGTGCTTCTACCTTGACCGGTTCGGGCTCTGGCACAGGCTCCACTACCTCAACCACCGGCGGTGTTTGAACGACAGGCTCCGGTGCGGGAGGTTCGGGCACAACCGCTGCTGGCATGGTCAACTCCATGGCCTGGGCATTGCCACCGGCCGTGGAAGGCAAGATCGCCTTGTCCAGCTTCAGCGGACTGCGGCCCAGCTCTTCGCCACTGCTATCGGCCAGGGTGATCTGATACGCATCACTGGCATTGGCCAGCAGCGAATCCACAATGTCAGCGTTCAGCAGGACGGCAATACCTTCTTCATGCTCGGTCCAGCCTTGCTGCGGCAACCAGCGCAAGGACGCATCCCAGCTTTGGGCCGAGTGCAAGTAATAGCTGTTCTGACTGCGCTGAATGGCGATCGAGTATTCGCCCAGGTCCAGCTCTTCATCCAGATCCCGCACATACAGACGAGCGCGGCCAGGGACCGCGGGCTCCAAAGCCTGCAAACTAAATCTTAATTTCATGCCACGCTCTTATCGGTAAATCGTTCCAGAATGCGTCCCAAGGCCTGGTTCTGTTCCAGGCTCAGTTCGCGGCCACCTTCATAACCGGCGTTATGCAAAGTGGTATGGGCCAAAGCGGCCAGCCATTGTTCAAAGAAAATCGCGCCGTGATCCTGGGGCTCTGCCGGCAGGACCGGCATGCCATCCTGGGCGAAGGCTTTGGGACTCTTGAAGAAGTCGTCGCTGCCGCCTTTCAGGTAGAACCAGGTCACAAACTCGCTGATCGCCATGGCCACATTGCAAACCTGACGATCGGCCAGACGCTCGCGACGCACACCGCTTTGACGACGCTTGGTCAGCACAGCCAGCAATTTGTCGCGCAAGGCCCAACGGTCCGAGGCCACAATCAGCTCTTCAACCAGACTGGAGAGCAAATCCACCGGCATGCGCAGCACGTTCTGATTGGTACGGCTGGCAGGCAGCTCGCGCAACTGGCTGACCCAGCTGCGGTACACCAGATCGGCGTACTGCTGCTCGAAGGGCTGCTCCTGGGTCAGAACGCCCGGCTCGTCCGGCTCGGACTTGCTGGACCCCAGGCTCAGGAACAGATCCCGCAAGGTGTCTTGTGGCAAGTGCAGCGCAGCCAGCAGCTCGCCCACAATGGCGCGGTAAGCAGGCAGTTCCTCTCGGAACTGTTTGGCCAGGGCTTCCTTGACCACCGACTGCCGGTCGCCGTCCTGGCTGTACCAGGAGTGCAGGGACTTCTTGACCAGGCTGTCATGCAAGCTACGGAACTGTTCCTGCAAGCGCATCAGCTTGAAGTCCAGGCCACCGATTTGAGCCACATACGCACGCAGACGCTGCATGCCGCCATCGTTCAAGGCCAGCATGGCATCCCAAGCTTCGGCGGGATCGCTTAATTGCTGTGCCAGTAGAGGGTTTTCGACAAAGCTACCGCGCATGCGCCCCATTTTGTCAGCCACGGATGCCGTAATGGATAGCTCCCGGCTTTCGGTGTCCAGATCAATAAAGGGTGTGGGCATACCGGGCTTGCGCACCAGGAAGGTGTTGGAGAAGGGCTGATCCGGACGCCATTGCTGCAACCATTCGCAGTGGCCGAAACGCTCTTTGAAGCTCATCTTCATCAAGCCGTCCCAGCTGTCGCGCACCTGGGCATCGTCCTGAATCAGGGAGGCGCCGATACGTTTGTCGAACATGGTGATGGCCCACATCAGCCCCACTTTACGGTTCTGGCGTTCCTGCGGCGTGGCACCCTGAGTGCGATGGACCCAGCGTGTCAGCACGGGCTCTACATCTTTCACATCGCTTTGCTTGTCCGAAGCGGTACACATGACCAGGCCATTCATTTCCTGCTGGTCGGTATAGCGTTCAAACAGATAAGCCACCTTGCCGCGCAGAATCAGTTGCGAAGCGGGGTTGCCACCGCTGCTTTCCGAAGCGGCACCGGCATCCTGCACGGACCGAATATTCAGGCGACCACGATAACCGGGGAAATCCAGCAGATCGACCTTGTCCACGCCGCCGCCTTGGGTCTCACCAATCAGGGGGAAAGTCAGCTCCACCGTCAACGCCGCCAGATGAGCCAAAGGCACTTCCACCGCTTGGGCGGCAACGACGGGCTGGCCATCCTGTTCACGCACGGGCAAGACGCTCAGACTTTTCTCGGTGGGGCTGCCCAGCGATTCAAGCACATCCACGTTCATGATGCTGTCTTGCTGTACAAAGCCATCGCCTTCGCGACGGATCAGCGCTGTCAGCGGTGCGTAGACCTTGCTGGGGTGACCCAGAGCCTGCAGCACTTTAGCCAGGCCAATATAAAGTTCGCTCAGCTCAGCCTGCTCGCCCCACAAGATGGAAAACAACTGTGCCCGGTCTTCCAGACGCAAGGAGGGGGCCAGATTGATGACCTCCGGCCAGTAGGTGCTATCCAGCAAGCGAGTGGTATTGCCAAAGCTGCTGCGCACGTAATCCCACAGGGACACGGCATCATCGGCGCTCAAACCAGCATCATTAGCACCAGCAAGGCTCTTGAGCGATTCGATCAAGGCCTTGATGCGGTCTGCGGCAAAGGTGTAGCCGATCTGTTCCTTGTCAAAGTCATTGAAATAACTATTGACCAGGATTTTCACCATATCGACTTCAGAGAAAATCTGCAGTTCGACGGGATAGGCATCAGGGCCTGCGGTGGCATTGCGGCTAAAGCGCGTCACCAGACCCGTGGCTTCCTTACCGCCCCCTGGAGGGTTCACGTGGCGCAGGAAGTCGATGGTTTCACCGCCGTAATTGGTTTCCAGGCGGCCATTGCCACCCGCGGCAAGACTGGAAATCAGATAAGACTTGCCCGCCTGCGACAGACCAAAAAAACCAATCGTCATGGGGCGGCCCGAGACCACACCCAGACTACGGGCGGTATTGCGGGCACGGCGCAGTTCCAGCACCAGGCTATCGGCCTGTGCGTTCAGGCGCTGCGACGAAGCGCGCGCCTGCATCACCCAGTCAATCGCTTGTCCGGCACCTTGGTATACGTTCTGCCAGTCCTGGCACAAATCCTGCTGTAAGGTCGTCATGTCCATCATTTGAGCACTACGCTCCCGCTATCGAGCCAATATGGAGAATCACCCAGGCCTGCTTCCAGCATGGTGTTGAGCTGGATACGGACGGCCCCTTTGGGCACGCCACTCAGTTTGAAATCTCGGGGTGCCGAGTTCTTGATCTTCAGACGATCGCTGATCAAACGGCGCCCTTGCCCACCTTGGGAAGCCTTATCCACCATCAAGGTCACTTCCATGGATGGCAGTTGGCCATCATCGTCGGGCGCATCGGCCATCTGGCGACGCACCTTCTCGTTCAAGTGCAGGTAATACAAGGGCGAGGCGGGCCAGCGCTCCACATCCAGCTGTCGATAACCCAGGCGCAAGTAACTGCCCTGCATCAAGAGGTGATAACCATCGGAGTCTTCGCTGCTGACACTTTCCAGCGTCACCATTTCCTCGCGGCTATCGGGGTCCATCTGGAGCACGTCCTTGTAGACGATGTCCTGATCCTTGATCTGATTATTGGAGTCAATAATCCCGATGTGGCGCAAAGTGGAACGCGGGCGCAGATTCGATACTTTGAAATTGAACTGGTCAATATTCATGTTGTAGCAAAGCAGGCACAACATGGCGCCTACCGAGGCCGTGCTCTTGGGATCGTCAATTCGACCATTGGTATGGAAGGGATACCAGCTACCGGTGCGGTAATTATGCAAAGGCAGCAAACGCGCTGGCGATACCGGCATTTGCGAGCGCATATAGGCCTGGACACCCGGCAGACGCGAAGGACGTCCGGCCATCAGCACAATGTCGCAATCGTAGTAGTTCAGCACCTCACTGAAGGCGCGCAAGGGGTCGTTGATGTTCAGGGAACCGCTGACCAGACCTTGGTGCAAATGGGCCAGATCAAAAGGCTGTTCAACCTTGGCCAATTCCAGATCGACGCGTTGACCGGCATGTTTGTGCAGCTCGTCCAGAACGTACTGAACGACCTTGCTGGAGACCCGTGGCAAAGCATCCGCCGAACCTGCCGAAGCATGGGACAGCGGTGCGTTGGCCTGATCGCCCTGCAAATGCTCGAACTCCAGCAGCTCGCCCCACGGCAAGGACTGGACGGCGCGCGGGTCTTCATGCGGATCGTAGGCTTCGTAGCGTTTCAGGAACTCCAGGCCCAGTGGTACAAAAACCTGCAGGGCCAGTTGCTGACGCAAAACGGCTTTATCAGCATCGGCTTTTTCATTGCCGCACAGCCGCGACAGGAACACATCCGTGTCTTGCACACCGGCATGGCTCAAGGCGTCTTCAAAAGCAGGCAGCACATAACGCTGAATGACGTCCAGCAAGATGTCATCCCCAGCCACGCGGAAACTGTCGCGGAAACGCTGCTTGGGCGAGATGGTCAGATTGCTGCCACCGCCCGCCCCTGCCGGGCGACGCAAGGTGTAGTCGCTGATCACGATATCGGTGGTACCGCCACCAATATCAATAATGCCCAGCGTCAGGGTTTCCCGATCTTCTTTGTAGGGAGCGGCAACCGCGTCAAAGAACTCGTCAGCATGGCCTGCAAAGTTCTGAGTAATTTCGGTAAACAGGTAGACCAGTTGAGAGCTGGTGGCTTCGTCCCACTCCACCCGGAACTCGGGCAGAGGCACAAGCAGGTTCTCCGGCATACGGCCCGACTCGGAAGGCTCCAGACCATAAGGGTCTTCTTCGCCTTGATACCAGTCCATGCTGGTCCACAACAAACCAATGGCCTGACGCAAACGCTCGGCCAGCAGGCTGCGCTCTACCAGCGGCATGCCGGGCGGCACGGTCAGAACGATATTACTCAAGCGACGTGGCTTGTTGGAGTGGCCTTGGCGTACCCGCTGGGCCGGGCTGTTGATTTGTAGCAGCGCCTGGGCCAGCACCTCGGTCAGCATGAAGGTCATGACCGAACTGCGTGAATAGAAAGGCTCGAACACCGGCAGACGATCATCTTCGTCCAGGGTGTACAGGGCTTCGCCACGCTCGTCGATATGCAGGGAGAACGGTGCCGCCAAGGCACGCGGTTCTGCATCGGAGCGGTCGTACTGCTGACTGAAACGCCAGCCGTGCTTGTATTCGTTTTCATCCCACAAGTAACGCTTGGGGCTGGATAGCCCGGTCGTACCCTCGGTGCCGCGACGGCGGGCAGCCAGACGCGCGGCCTCATCCCCGACACGCACCAAAGTGGGCCAGGAAAAGGCGGTGGGACGTCCGCTTTTCAGGGACAAGTGGTTCTTGCCGAAGTCCGTCTGCGCAAACTCCACGCGACTTTCAAAAGGCTTGCTGTACACCTGATGTGGATGCGACAAGTCCCGCAATTGCAGCACATAGTTCTGCCGCAAGCCGGAATCGTCCTGACCGTGGTTTTCAATCAGAATCCCGCAAGTGCGCGAATTCCCCACGTCCAGCACCAAATCAACAGGAATGACCTGCTCACTTTGCCAGTTAGCGGCCAGCACCTTGATGTCCGGCAGACGCACCCAGGCCTCGGAGCGGCCATCCACACACTCATGCGGCGGCGCAAACAGGCTGAGCAAATTCAGGAAATGCAGCTGTGCCGAGTGCAAGGCGCTGACATCTTCACCAAAATCGATGTTGCGTGTTTTATTGACGTTGTCTTTATAGACTTCCAGCAACCATTCCTGAACCCAGTCGCGGTTCAGGAACCAGTCCATATGCGCGCTGTCGCAGGCAATGCGGAACAAGGCTCCGGCATTGATATCTTCACGCAAGGGGGCCAGGTAGGCCGCGCCCTCGGTCAGGTCCACCACACTGGTATCGCAGGCAAGCGTAATACGGTGCGTATTGCCGTCGCGATCAGGCGTTTCCAGGCGCACCACGCGCAGGCGGCTCCAACTGGCCGGGCCATGGTCAAAGCGATGCGGCGCCACAAAGCGCACATAGGGCACGGGCAGCCACAGGCCATCGAACAGGTCCAGGGTACGGCTCAAAGAGACATCACATTCCTGATCATTGCGGCCACCACCCTGGTACACCCCAACCTCGCCTTCGGGCTGATGGAACAGGGTTTGCTCCTGACCAAACTGCAGGCCTTCAAACAGAAAGCGCCAGTTCTGGCCGTTCGTGCTGAAGAAAGAATGGTTCAAGGTGCCCAGCTTCTTGCTGCCCAAAGTGGGAGCATTGATGTCAAAACCGAAGTCCATGAACTGGACTCCGGTGTTTTCAATCAAGGTAACCAAGCCATCGTGTTTGAGTAATTCAGGCAACATAAGATTCAAGCACTCATCATTCGGATTGCTGCAAGATCAAAGGAAAGGCATTGGAGCCGTACATGCCCGCGCATTGGGCGGCAGCGCCCGCCGCACCGGGATCGCACACAATCTTGGGCATATCGTAAGCGGCATTGTCCGTGCACTTCGCGGCGGAATTGGCATTCAAAATCAGGCGGCCCTGCTCAGACGAAGCAGACACGGGGGCTTCACACTGAACGCCGTCACCCCGCTTGATCTGCACATTGCCGGCACCGTCTTTCAACTGATATTGCAGTTGCACGGGTTTGCCGGTCTGACTGTCTTGCACACCCATGCGGGCAGCCCACTGGCCATTCAGGAAATCCATCTTGCCGGACTGCAAGGCATCGGGCGGCACCACCAAGGAACCAGGCGGGGTAGCAGGCGTTGTCGGAGCAGTCGGGTTGGCATCCAGTGCTGGGGGCGCGGCAGGATCAGCAGGCGGGTTTGCCGGGTCTTGAGGCAATTCAGGCGGCTGAGGATTGGCGTCTGCGCCGGGTTCGGCTGGCGGTGTAGGCGGCGTGGCATCAGGAGCCTGCCCCGCATCCGGAGCACCCGCTGCGGCAGGAGCTTCCGCCCCCGGAGCGGCTGCCCCTGGTGCTTCAACACCGGGAGCGGTGCCAGCACCCGTAGCGCCTGGAAGCACTGGAACGGTGCCCGTGGGGACAAGGCCTGTCGCATCCACACGACCATTCGGTAGCAAGGCGCCCGCATCCAGTTTGGGCAAGGACCAGCCCAACCAATTACGGACTTTCTCGGGTAAATAGCTGCCTACGCTGGAGGTGAAAGAACCCAACGGTGTATCGGGCACGACCGGCGTGGTGCACCAGCGCAAACCAAACAAGAGCAAGGCCAGCAACAAGAGCAGAGCCAGCAAACGCCACCACCAACGGGACCACCAACTGGCGGCCACCGGGGCCACAACAGGGGCGACCACGGGCTCGACAGGCGGCACTACCGGCGGGGCCACCACGGCTGCGGGTTTAGGCGCTGGCCTCAACGGCAATAAGGGGTCCTGGTTCTGATCCGCACCATGGTGCAGAAACCCCCAGAAGGTCAAAACGGGCTTGCCGTTGACCAGATAAACAAAGTTGTCGTCCGGGAAATAAAGCACGCGGCGCAGCAAGCTGGAAAACAGAGCCTTGTCGCCCAAAGCCTCTTGCTCTTGGGCATCCATCGTTGGGGCCATCTCGTTCAGCCGGGCCTGAAAAGCACTTAATTGCTTCAAGCCTTCTTCGCGTTCTTGCTCGGTGGCTGCAGTCCAGGGCACAACCTGGCCGGAGACCGGGCTGTACCAATCCAGCGTGGAACCCGTTTCATTGCTTTGCGGAATCGCCAGATGGTCAGCAAAGTTGCCTGCCCGACGGCGCAAGGCTTCTCGCAACTGTAAAGCGGAGCGAAATACCGGTCGACCGCCCTCACCTAAAGCCATGAAAGCATCGGCACGGCCACTGCGCAGTAAAACCCCTTGCTTCATTGAGTTCCCAAAAGAAAAAAAGAAACATAGTACAACAAATAGGAAGTATCAAAGCCTGTGGGAAATGCCCATTCATAGGGCTTACACAAGGGAAAAAACGAGCTTTGAACCTTAAAGATTGCTGAACACAAAAAAGAACTCAAGGTCGCTTTAGTCCTTGTGTTCTAAATAGATAGGGAAATAAGCAAACAGGGTTACGGCAAAAATATAAAAAATGTACGACTCTGTACATAAAACAAAATGGTTATTCGCCAAATAGCCAAGACACTGATTTTTTTAATTAAAACAAAAGTCCAATTCCGACCTCATCTGGCGTCCAAACCTGCATCGTGAAAATGGCGCCTGACCCTGCCCGCTTGCCAACGAGCTTCACCAGATACGGCCAAGCCGCCAAAAAACCACCACCCCGGTCATTCAGCTTGTTGTCATAGTCCTTTCACCTTGAGCCACTAGCATGAGCGCTACCCCTACAACTCAGCCTTGGCGCTATTGATCACTATGAGCAAACATATCTCAGACAAGACAGTACGTAACGTCAGTCAGAACACCCCTTTCAGTGAAATTCTGGAAAAAAGCCTGTCGCGCCGTGCCGTGATGCGCGGTGGTTTGGCGGCTGCCCTGGCCACCATGACCAGCTTTGGCCTGGCAGGCTGTGACAGCAATAGCACAGGTGGCAATTCCACTGATAACAGCGGCGGCGAGAAGCCGAACCCCGGTCCCGGCCCTGATCCGGAACCACGAGCAAGCGTCAAACTGGGTTTTGAATCCCTGCCCACCTCCATGACCGACGGCTGTGTGGTCCCCCCCGGCTACATCGCCCACGTATTGGCTCCCTGGGGCACGCCCATCAATGACAACGCCCTACCCTGGGACAAGAACGGCAATAACAGCTCCAACGACTTGCTCAACTCCATGGGCATGCACCATGACGGCATGCACTTTTTTCCGCTGGAGGGCAGCTCTACCGAGGGTTTGCTGGCCGTCAACCACGAATACATTGACTCAACAGCCCTGCACCCCAATGGTCCGACATTGGTCAATGGCAAGCGCCCGGCCGAGGAAGTGCGCAAGGAAATCAACGCCCACGGTGTGGCCATCATCCATATTCGCCGTAGCAATGGCCGTTGGGACATCGTTCAGAACTCGCGATACAACCGTCGCTTTACCTCTGCCACTGCCATGAAACTGGCGGGCCCCGTGGGCGGTACGGACTGGGTCAAGACCCCCTTCTCGCCCAACGGCACGCAGGTGCGCGGCACCAACAATAACTGCGGTAACGGCACCACACCGTGGGGCACGTACATCACCGCCGAAGAGAACTGGGCGGCCTGCTTTGTCAACACCGGCAATCGCCCCGCACACCAGCTGCGCGTCGGCGTATCAGCAGGCCCCACTGGCCGCTACAAATGGGAAACGGCTGCCCAGGACCCTTCGGAAGTGCTGGGTGAATTCGCCCGCTTTAACGTCACCGAAACCGGCGCCAGCGCCACTGATGACTGGCGCAATGAGGTCAACGGCTTTGGTTACCTGGTCGAGATCGACCCGTACGACCCCAGCAGCATTGCCACCAAGCGCACCTCCATGGGGCGTTTCGCGCACGAGGGCTGCGCCTACAGCAAACCCGAGGCCGGCAAACCCCTGGCGTTCTATAGCGGCGACGACTCGCGCTTTGAGTACGTCTACCGCTTCGTATCTGAC
>Ga0265293_10014277_pt1 | contig 10115 bp, 8 predicted proteins | sample Munlanlewell138R_FD_192505 | JGI IMG/M metagenome (GOLD analysis project Ga0265293, IMG submission 192505) | Leachate microbial communities from a municipal landfill in Southern Ontario, Canada - Leachate well 138R | ecosystem: Engineered > Solid waste > Landfill > Unclassified | place: Canada...
GATTTCTCCAACTCTTCGTGTTCAATACCCTTCAACAGCTCGTCGATACGGGAAGTGAGCATCCGGTTGGTTTCATTCATCCTCTCCTGACGTTTGAGATAAGCCAATTGAAAATGCCTCTGGCGTTCCAGATCGAGCCTCTCCGAATAACGAACCTTGTTGATAATAGTATCCACGATCAGCTTGAGATCACTTTCCGACACAATCGATTTCTTTTCAATCACAACAGTGGAATCGGTACGGGCTACAAACACGTCTCGCACGCGGTCAAGAAAACCTCTCCTGTTACCGACCACTACGCTTGTGTCATTTTGGTGGGTATCCGCACTGTTCAAGTTCTTACTTTCAAGATAATCTGTTATCTCCCGATTCAATCTTAGAGGCGCATAACTACTTTCGGTCTGTAGTACGATCCTTGGCGCACGACGAATGGAATCGAGCAAAACAGCTACCTCCTGCAGATTTTCCCTTCTCCGGTCGACCAATAACTCAATGGTATCCAATTTCTCTATCCGCGAGGAATCGGCTGCCACCCGCTTCAATTCGGCAAGATTGGTTTTGATCTTTGGAGATATGGAGTCATACTTGAGGAAATATTGTTCAGCATTGTCAGCATTGATCAGGTTTTGCTCACTCTCAATCTCATAAAGCATAGACAGTGTGTTCCCCACAATCAGTAATTCCGACATATCCTCGTTGCTTATTCTTTTATTCGAATAGTCAACCAGGTTACGATAAAGGGTAACAAGCCCAAATGCCATCACTACTACTACAAGAAAATAGCCAATAATGACGGTAAATTTAATTTTCAATGAGCCCTGTTTTTTATTTTCAGGTAAAGATCGCATATTAATTTTCAATTGTTGGTAAGTACGTTATAGAGTTTAATTTTGTTATAAAGTGTTTTCCTGTCGATATTCAGGATAGAAGCAGCCATTGTTTTATTACCCTTGGCCAGTTCCAGCGCTTCCATGATTTTCTCTTTCTCGTAATATTCCTTACGAAGACCCTGTATCGGATTCAACAAGAGTGCACGGTTATCGTCCTTCATCTTATCTCCGAACAACTCCGGAGTGATAGACTCTGGAATGACCTTACCCTCTGTAAGCAAAGTTGCTTTTATCATGCAGTTTTTTAATTCCTGTATATTTTCCGGCCAGGCATATCCGGTCAACCGCACCTGTACGGCAGGATCAATGGTTTCTATCTGTTTGTCGAGTATAGCATTGGCAAATTGAAGAAAATGTTGGGCAAGGAAAGTAATTACCTCCTTTTTGCCTTTCAGGGTAGGTAATATAATACAATCTTGTATTACCAGGTTATAAAGTTTGGGTATGAGACGTTTCTGCAACTCATCCTTACCTACGTCAGAACTCATGATCACCTGAATAAAATCATCATCTTTTCTTTGTCTGGTGAGGATGTTTAGCAACTCATCCTGCTGATTAATGTCGAGATAAGCTATTTCCCGTATATATAAAAGTCCCCCCTTTGCTTCATGGAATTTCCGCATAAGCGGTGACTTTTCATCATTTCCGTCAGACGATACACGGTAAGGGTTTGCAGTATCGGTAGATTTATCATTATCAAAAATTACGAATGACTTTGATAAATGGGATCCTTTTTCATAGATATATTTCACCCCGGAAAGTTTTCCCGTCCCCGGATCCCCAATGATTAACCGGTGTTGGTTATTTTCCGCAGTCTGGTCGAGCTGCTTATAGAGTTCTTTATACTCTTCACCCGGGAACTTGATAAAACCGTCTGAAAACCGGTTCTGTTTCAGTATCCGCTCCTGGAGGGTAAAGGCTTCATCGATTTTTTTAAAGAGTTGCTCCGGTTCAATCGGCTTGGAAATATAATCCACCGCACCCGATTTCATCGACTCGACCGCCGACTCAATATCTGCATAGCCGGTCATCATGATCACCAGTATATCCGAATCATACTTCTTTACCCAGGAAAGAAAACTGAAACCGTCCGCACCGGGCATCCTTATATCACTCAGGATTAAATCAAACGCCTGCTCCTTCACTTTCTGCTTGGCTTCCTCCACACTGGCAGCAGTTTCCACACTAAATCCCTTTTTTATCAACCACGACTTCAGCATCAGACAGACAGTCAGATTGTCATCAATTACAAGTATGTTCCTGTTTGTATTATCCATAAATAGAATATTAGGGGTTAAAACCAGAAGTTTAGAGTTTGTTTTTCTCTTTCTCCAATTCCCGGGGTATCATGACAGATGCATAAAACAGAAATATCGCTCCTACAACCATTGCCAGCACCCACTCATTACGCTCTCTGAACATCAGATAGGTTGCCACAATCATCGATATGCATGAAAATAGCTGGAAATTAAATAACCTCTTACCACGGATACTCTTACCAGGATAGGGATTCATAAAGGTGATGGCAGTAAAAACTGCCACAGAAAAAGCCATTATCCAAGGTGCCACAGCAGGCATGAAAAGATAGAGTGCCGCTGACAATAGAATCAAGACAGCTGAAGTACGAAATAAGATATCCTTTACTCGATGCATTTTATATATGCTAATTTTTTAAAAAACATCAATCAAAACCCGACCATGACCTTACAAATGTACCACTTTTTTTAATTATCTCAATATAATCACTTATCACTTCTTTTCTTTAATGATAAAAACCTCCTCATTCTCTTTTTTCATAAGATAATTTTCCCGTGCAAACTTCTCAAGGTCTTCCTTATTCGACTGGAGCTCATTTAGTTTCCCCCTATCTATCTCGGCCTGCTTCCGGTAAAATTCGATCTGGGATTCAAGATCCCTTATCTGGGACTCATACCTCATTCTTTTGGTAACACTGCTATCACTGAAAAAAAAGAGCATCGCAATGAGTACAAAAAGAATAATGATCTGGTAGACAGTAAGCCCCAGAACTCTTCCGGATCCGAATTTCCTTATATACTTATTCATCTGACTAAAACAAATTACTAATTACAAATTACTAATTACCAATTACCAATTACTAATTACCAATTACCAATTAATTACAAATTATCAATTACAATAACTACAATTCGACAATACAAGCTCTCCCATATTCCCACTATCAACTATTGCAAAAATAGCCTCTTTTTCCCAATTATGCGAACCATTGCAGAGAAATAAATACAAAATATCCATTCTACCCTTTGGACTAATTAAACAAAATAAAGTATCTTTACGCTCAAGTTTAAATAAGGTATGGAGTCAGGTTTAAAAATTTAGTCTTTATTCCCCCGACTTGCGGGATTTTTGATTTGCTCTTTACTCTTTTATGCTAAAAATTGTATGAAGAAATTTATTGCTGCAATCGCGTTAATGTTCGTAACCTTTGTATCCTTTCCCTGTACAAATTTACTGGTTGGAAAAAAAGCATCCACTGACGGATCCACACTGATATCCTATGCTGCCGACTCCTATGCACTGTATGGAGAACTATACCATTGGCCCGCCAAACAATACAGCCCGGGAGAGATGCTCAAAGTCTATGAATGGGACTCGGGAAAATATCTGGGAGAGATATCCCAGGTATTACAGACCTATAATGTGATCGGTAATATGAACGAACATCAGTTGGCCATTGGTGAAACCACCTTTGGAGGGAGAAGTGAACTATCCGACTCTACAGGCATTATGGATTACGGCAGCCTTATTTATATTACACTACAGCGTGCCAAAAATGCCCGTGAAGCCATTGACATCATGACCGGCCTGGTAAGGGATTACGGTTATTATAGCGGAGGGGAATCGTTTTCCATTGCCGATCCTGATGAGGTATGGGTAATGGAAATGATCGGTAAAGGTGCCGGAAATAAGGGTGCTGTATGGGTTGCTATTCGTATTCCCGACGATTGTGTATCTGCCCATGCCAACCAGGCGCGTATCCAGCAATTTCCGTTGAACGATCCGGAGAATTGCCTGTACTCACCCGATGTGATCTTGTTCGCCCGTGAGAAAGGATATTTTGATGGCAAAGATGCTGAATTCAGCTTTGCCAAAGCGTATGCACCACTCGATTTTGGCGCACTCCGCTACTGTGAAGCGCGCGTATGGTCGTTTTTCAACAAAGTAAACAAGGATATGGCACAATATGTGACTTATGCCCAGGGCAAGACCACTGATCCCATGCCGCTCTATATCAAACCCGACAAAAAGTTGAGTGCACAGGATATCCAGGAGATGATGCGCGACCATTATGAAGGAACCGAACTCGATTGGCGATTCGATGTAGGCGCCGGCCCGTTTAACTCGCCTTACCGGTGGAGTCCGCTCTCTTTCGAAGTGGACTCGGTAGAATATTGTAATGAACGCCCTATCGCTACCCAGCAGACGGCATTCTCGTTTGTGGCGCAGATGCGTTCCTGGCTGCCCAACGAAATAGGTGGCATCCTCTGGTTCGGTATCGACGATGCCGCACAGACAGTCTATTATCCGTTCTATTGCGGCCATGACGAAGCACCCCACGAAATGGCCATTGGAAACGGCGATCTGTTTAATTTCTCGTGGACATCTGCATTCTGGATCCACAACTGGGTCTCCAACATGGTCTACACCCGCTACAGCGATATGAGCATCGACATGAAAAAAGTGCAATCGAAACTCGAAGACCGGTTCAGGGATTCACAGCCTGAAGTGGAGAAAGAAGCGGTACGACTTCGTGAACAATCCCCCTCTCAAGCTGTTGATTATCTGACCCAATATACCAATAACCTCGTAAAAGAAGGTGTCGCAGAGTGGAAAAAACTGGGCGAGTATCTTATGGTGAAATATATAGATGGTGTGATCAAAAGAGAGGAGAATGGACAATTCAAGCGTAATCCCTATGGGGAGCCGACTTCTCCTTTACGCCCGGGGTATTCAAACGAATATTACAGGAGGATTATCGACCAGACCGGCGAAAAATATAAAGTACATCCTATTGAATAAACAATAAAATAAGACTGTTTTAATATGGAACAAGAAACATTATTAGCCCAAGTCACCGACAAGGCTATGTATTGGATTAAAGGAAACTACGATGCAGAGACGAAACAAGAAGTACAGCAGATGCTCGACAGCGAAGATAAGACCAAACTGATCGACGCATTCTATAAAGATCTTGAATTTGGTACAGGCGGCCTGCGCGGTATTATGGGTGCCGGCAGCAACCGAATGAATATTTATACGGTGGGTTCTGCCACGCAGGGACTTTCGAATTACCTCAAAAAAGAGTTTACCAACCTCGATGAGATCAAGGTGGTAATCGGACACGATTGCCGTAATAATAGCCGTAAATTTGCTGAAATATCGGCTGATATATTCAGTGCCAATGGCATCAAAGTATATCTTTTTGAGAGTCTGCGTCCTACCCCTGAAGTATCTTATGCCATCAGACGGTTAGGATGCCAGAGCGGGATCATGATCACCGCCTCACATAACCCAAAAGAGTATAACGGCTATAAGGCCTACTGGGACGACGGCGCACAGGTGCTTGCTCCACACGATAAAAATATCATCGCGGAGGTTAACCGTGTTAAATCGGCAGACGATATTCGTTTCGAAGGGAACAAGGAGTTGATCGAAATTATTGGAAAGGATATGGACAAAGCATTTATCGAAGAGGTAAAGAAACTGGTGCTTTCTCCCGAAGCCATTGCCCGCCATAACGACCTGAAAATTGTCTATACACCGATCCATGGCGCCGGAAGCATGCTGGTACCTGATGCTTTGAGAGCGGTAGGATTTACCAATATCATCTCTGTTCCCGAACAGGATGTGTTAAGCGGTGACTTCCCTACCGTAGTCTCTCCCAATCCAGAAGAATCGGCCGCACTCGACCTGGCGATAAAAAAAGCGATTGAAACCGGTGCCGACCTGGTGATGGCCACTGACCCCGACGCTGACCGTATCGGCACTGCTATCCGCGACAATAACGGTAATTTTGTCCTGGTCAATGGTAACCAGACGATGCTGATCTGCCTCTATTACCTGATGACCCGTCGTGATGAGCTGGAGTTGCTTACCGGAAAAGAGTTTGTGGTAAAAACCATCGTCACCACCGAATTAGTAAAAGAAATTGCCGATAAGAGAGGGATCGAACTCTTCGATTGCTATACCGGATTCAAATGGATCGCGGAGATCATCCGCAAAAACGAAGGAGTAAAGAAATATATCGGTGGCGGAGAAGAAAGTTACGGTTTTCTGGCCGGCGACTTCGTACGCGACAAAGACTCCGTGTCGGCTTGTACCCTCTTCGCAGAAATAGCAGCCTGGGCACGTGACAACGGGAAGAGTATGTACGAACTGTTACAGGATATCTATCTCGAATACGGCTATTCCAAAGAAGTAGGGATCTCTCTGGTACGCAAAGGTAAAGAAGGTGCAGACGAAATAGAAGCCATGATGAAGAATTTTCGGGCAAATCCCCTGACTTCACTGGGTGGTTCTCCTGTTACCCTTGTAAAAGATTTTGCAAAACTGGAGGCTGTGGATTATCTTCGTAACGAACATGTCTCCCTTGAAATGCCAACTACTTCAAACGTACTGCAATACTTCACGGAAGAAGGAACCAAACTTTCTATCCGTCCTTCGGGTACGGAACCAAAGATCAAGTTCTATATTGAAGTGAAAGGTGGAGCGGCAAAAACAAGAGAAGCCCTGGAAGAGGCGGAAACAGTAGCAAATCAGAAAATTGCCGCTATTCGCGAAGAATTGGGGATTTAATCAATGTAATGATTTACTCTTTACTCTTTATTCTTTACTCTAAAAAAAATGAAAAAAAAACTCACAATAGCTTTGGTGGCACACGACCACCGTAAAGCCGATATGGTAGAATGGGTGGCATTTAATTCCGACTTTTTGTCGTATCACCATTTAGTTTGTACCGGTACTACAGGTACGTTGGTACGTGATGCATTGCGGGAAAAAGGGGTTCACCCGGAGTTTACCATTATGAATTCAGGACCGATGGGTGGTGATGCGGAGATCGCAGCCATGGTGGTCCGCAAGGAGATCGATCTGGCCATTTTTCTGATAGACGACCTCAATCCGCAACCTCACGAAGCGGATATCATGATGTTGCTCCGCCAGTGCCGGGTACATAATGTTCCCATAGCCTGTAACCGGTATAGTGCCGACCTGATGATCACCAGCAATCTGTGGGATGATAATGATTATATACCATCTCCTCCCCGGTATGAGAAATTTGACAGGGAGTCATTGAATCTCTGAGAACAATGTTAATTAATAATCACTTAATCCCTTATCGACAGACAATTGTTAATGAGGGGTTTTGTGTAATTCAAACCAGAAACGACTGCCCCTGTCCTTTTCGCTTTCCACATGAAGCCCGGCGCCGTGTTTTTCGAGCAGCTCCTTACAGACAATTAATCCCAATCCGGTACCTTGCTCTCCTGCGGTACCGGTTTGCGAATGATACCGGTCGATACGGAAAAGATCCTCTACCTGCCCTTCACTCATTCCTATTCCCGTATCGCTCACGGAGACTATCCAGACGCCCTTTTCACCCGGTTTAATTTCAAAGGTGACAGTGCCTCCTTTTGTCGTGAATTTCACAGCGTTGGCAAGTAAATTGCGTACCACGGTGGCAAGCATGTGGGCATCGCCCATGACAAGGGCGGAAGCAGGCTGACAGACATCAAATATAATCTCCTTTCTCCGGGCCATGTTCCCGGCCATCTCGATCAAGGAGCGAAGTTCAGCCACCAGATCGAACTGTGACGGAATAAAGGGCATCCGCCCGGTCTGCGCCTGTGCCCAGTTGAGCAGGTCATAAAGCAACTCCACCTGAGCGTCGGCCGATTTCAGGATCTCACCATAAAAAGTCTTTTGCCGGTCGATATTCCACTTATCACCGTTGTCGGCCAATAGCTGAAGGGCATCGCGTTGCGACAGCGCGGGATTTTTCAGGTCGTGGGAGATAATGCTGAAGAACTTGTCCTTGGTCGCGTTCATTTCTGCGAGTTCTTTGGTCCGTCTGCTCCGCATGCGGAGAAAGTACCAAAGCAAAAGAAGGATGACAGTAGAGAGCCCCAGTATCAGAAAAAGAATGAGATGCTGCGTTTTCTGACGAGCAATAATCAATGCTTGTCGGCTAATCTCTGCCTCTTTTTCTGCCGTTTCGTACCGCACTTTCATATCTTGCAGCGACTGGTGCAGATTGTAATCCGATTGCCGCCGCATCAACACATGGAACTGTTGGTGGCTATGGATCACCTTCTCCTTGTCGCCCAAGTGGGCATAGATTCCCACCAAGTGGTCATACACCTGTATCAGCACCGTGTAATGTGTCGGTTCACACATTTCAATCACCCTCCGGGCAGCTTCCAACGCTTTCTGGTAATCTTTCTCCACACGCCAATAACGTATCAGATGAAGATAGATAGTGTTAATCAGCATCGGAATATTTTGCAGTGAGGCCAATTGCAACGCTTCGTCTATATAACGCTTGGCTTCATGCTGATAATCGGCGATGATAGGATTTGTCCACCGGTTCAGGTTGATATAATACGACGCGAACAGACTCAGGTTTTGGATGATATGCACCGTATCCCGCTGTTGTTTCGCCATCTCAAGCGACTCTTCCGCCAGGGAAAGGCATTCCTCGTTCCTCTCCAGCACTGAGTAGAGCTGTGCCAGTGCATTTTTCACCTGCATCAGCTCGTTTTGGAAATGGTGCTCTTCGGCTATCCTCCTAGCCTGGGTCATGTAATCTTCCGCCACCGAATCATTGTACATCAGGTAATGTACTTTCCCGATTGCCAATAGTGACAAGGCCGTGAAGTTATCGATACCCTGCTTTTTACTGATATCAAATGAGCGTATCGCATCGTCCATTGCACGTTCAAAAAAGGTAAGGCTCCCCAATACGCGACTTCGTAACAAGAGAGTTTCCATGATACGGCTATGATTGGTTGTATCGACAGGATATGCTACAGCTTTGTCCAGCCAAACCAGCGCTGAATCGTTTTTATCTTCAAAATAATACTTCCTTCCCTTTGCATAATAATCTGTATCCCAGTCCTGTCCGTATGTATCAATAGTACCGGTAAAACAACATATGGCCCCAACACCGAATAGTAGCAGATGTTTCATAATTCAAACCTACATATCCACACTTTCCATCCTGATAATCCCTTTCCTCAGTGCATACCGCACCATTTCGAGGGTACTGTTAATGCCCAGTTTACGGAAAATATTATTCTTATGATTATCCACTGTACGAGGACTTATAGAGAGCCGCTCGGCAATCTGTTTTCCTGAAAGCCCCTCCTGAGAAAGTTCAATAATGCGTTTTTCCTGTTCGGTAAACTCTTTACCCACTTCTGTAGTTTTTTTCTTGGCCACATAAATGCGGTAAATAATATCTGAAATATCTTTGCCAAAGTATTCCAACCCGCCTGCTACCATCCGGATTGCCTCCACAAGCACCTCCGTCCTTCCGGCCCGTTTACTGATAAATCCGTCGATACCCAAATCCACCATCGCCTCTACTGTTTCCATGGTGTTCTCAGCCGATATGGCCAATATCTTTATTTCAGGATGAGTTATCCTCAACAGGCGAACTATTTCGGTACCGTGCATATCCGGCAATACAATATCAAGCAATACAATATCGGCCTCTACCTTTTCGAGTAACCGGAAAAGATCCTTTCCTGTGTCTGCCTCGCCCACAATATCGATATCCGTATGCCGGCTTTCTATTACCGCCTTCACTCCCAATCGAAATAATTCATGATCATCTACTACAATTACCCGTGTCATACCGTTTCATTTATAGGTTTATATTAATCACCTATTCTCTCTGTTCGATTGCGTTCAAATATCCATTAATTTTGATGTAACGGCATAAAGTTAAGTAAAAAACTTTTAACAAAGTATCATAATGCCCATTTTAAATAAGTAAAATTACTTATTGACACGAAAAATCATTCTATTTACTTTTATGCTATCTATTGAAAAGAAGACGATATGAAAGCTATAACTATAGAAATATTACAATCTTTAGCTACAATCACAATATTGATGGCCATTTTATTGTCGGCTTGCAACCCGATGGAACAAGGGCATGATCAAGAATGGGAAACGCAAAAG
>Ga0265293_10014278_pt1 | contig 10115 bp, 8 predicted proteins | sample Munlanlewell138R_FD_192505 | JGI IMG/M metagenome (GOLD analysis project Ga0265293, IMG submission 192505) | Leachate microbial communities from a municipal landfill in Southern Ontario, Canada - Leachate well 138R | ecosystem: Engineered > Solid waste > Landfill > Unclassified | place: Canada...
CGGCTGCGCCTTGGAATACCCGCCGCCTCTTTGCCGGCTCCTTCCTGCTCGGGGCGCGCAAGGGTCGACAAGGGGCATCGACGTTCTCCGCAGGTGCCACCGGCGTTGTCTTCGTCAGGACGGGCAAGGCCCGACTTCCGATCAAGCCGCTCTTTGGCCCGAACCTTGCCCGCGAGATCGTCAAGGATGAGACGGCCGCCGCCTTCCGCACCGGCGCTGCCAATATCGTCGACCGCATCGCCCACGAGATCGCGAGGGAGTTACCCGGCTGAAGCCACACAGGCGGGCGCTGGTGCGCGCCCGCTGACGGGCTACACCCCTAGCTCGGCCTCCCGGCCAGCGCACCACGGGCCAATTGTGCGCGAACGCGAGGCCGTCTGGCGGAAGGCGATAGGTACCTTTCGGCGGGGCGCGAGTGGTGCGGCGGCGCTGCCCCCCGGAATTCGCGAAAAACTGGCCTCAAAAACTTTCAGGTTGTGTTGGATGGCGGCTTCACCGAAATCGCGTAACAAAATTGCTCCGAGCAATGATGTTGCGCTCATCGCAAAGGCGATCGAGAAGTGGCCGGTCGGCAAGCTGAAGGCGTATGAGCGCAACGCGCGCACGCACAGCGACGAGCAGGTCGCGAAGATTGCCCGGTCGATCGAGCGGTTCGGCTTCACAAGCCCGATCCTTGCCGGCGAGGACGGGACGATCATCGCGGGGCACGGCCGGCTCATGGCAGCCAAGCTGCTCGGGATCGGGGTGGTGCCGGTTATCGTCGCGAGCGGCTGGTCCGACGAGGAACGTCGCGCCTATGTTCTGGCCGACAACCAGCTTGCGCTTGAGGCGGGATGGGACGAGGAGCTTCTTCGCCTTGAGCTTGGCGACCTGCGGTCTGCGGATTTCGACCTGTCGCTGACCGGCTTCGATGCCGACGCGATCGCCGGCATCCTCGACGTTCGGCTCGAAGGCCACACCGATCCGGAGAGCGTCCCGCCGGTGCCGAATGTGCCGACTTCGAAGCGAGGCGACGTGTGGCTGCTTGGCCGTCATCGCTTGGCTTGCGGCGACAGCACCGATGCCGACGATGTCGCGGCGGCCCTCGGCGGCGCGAAGCCGCATCTGATGGTGACCGACCCGCCGTATGGCGTGGAGTATGACGCGGATTGGCGCAACAGGGCCGCGCGCCATAGCACGGGCATGGGCAATCGGGCGATCGGAGCCGGCGCTGTCGGCAAGGTCCGCAACGATGACCGCGCCGACTGGCGCGAAGCTTGGGCGCTGTTCGGCGGCGATGTCGCTTATATCTGGCATGCCGGTCGGCATGCCAGCACCGTCCAGCGGTCTCTCGAAGCGGCCGGTTTTGACATCCGTTGTCAAATAATCTGGGCAAAGCAGCAATTTGCCATCGGCCGCGGCGATTACCACTGGAAGCATGAGCCGTGCTGGTACGCGGTGCGAAAGGGTCGGCAGGGGCACTGGAATGGTGACCGGAAGCAGACGACGGTGTGGGAGATCAACAAACCGCAAAGCTCCGAGACCGGACATTCGACGCAGAAGCCGATCGAGTGCATGCGACGGCCGATCGAGAACAATTCGAAGCCGGGCGATGCCGTCTATGAGCCCTTCTCCGGCTCTGGCACGACGATCATCGCGTGCGAGACGACAGGCCGAGCGTGCCATGCGGTCGAGCTAGACCCGGTCTATGTCGACACGGCTATCTTGCGGTGGCAGGCGTTCACGGGCGAGCAGGCTCGCCTCGAAGCAACGGGTGATGCCTTTGCACAGGTTGCGGCGTCGCGCGCGGCGCGCGCGGCATGACGGACGTCCCTTCTTCGCCGCCCGGCGGTGCCGGTCTGATCTCGACAGAGACGGCCGCGAAGCTGCTGATGATTTCGATCGAGTGGGTGCGGAGGCTGACGCGCGAGGGCGCCATTCGCAAGGTCGGGAAGGACCAGTATCGCGTCGTCGATGTTGTCCAGGGATACATCACCTATTTGCGCGACGAGGCTCGCAAGACGTCGAAATCAGCAGCGGCGAGTCGGATACAAGACGAGCGCGCCGAGGAAATTCGGCTTCGGAATGCCGAGCGCAAGAGGACGCTGATCGAACAGGCGCAGGCCGAGGTGATCCGCGTCGTCGACGAGATCGCTGGGCCGCTGCGCTCCGATCTCATGGCGATCCCGGCGCAGGTCACCAAAGATCTGAAGCTCCGACGAGTGATTGAGGAACGAATTGATGGAGCGTTCGGGGCCGCTTCCAAGCGAGCCGTCTCTGCGGCCGCTAGCGTTGCAGAGGCTGGGACAGCTTTGGGAGCAACGCGAAAAGCTAAGCCCCGACGAGTGGGCGCGAAGCAACCGCGTGTATCCACCAAGTCACGGCCTACCAGGGCCGCGTGATCCAGGGATCACGCCCTATATCATCCCGTTCGTTCGGTTCTTCGACGATCCGCGATACGAGGTCTGCGCGCTCATCACCGGGACGCAGATGAGCAAGACCGATGGTGTGCTCGATGTGATGGGGTGGCGGCTGGCGACGAAGCCGCGGCCGCAGTTGTACGTTGGCCCGTCGAAGGACTTCGTCAGCGAGCAGTTCGAGCCTCGGCTCATGAAGCTGTTCGACGAAGCGGAGAAGCTGGCGCCGCTGGTCGCTCGCGGCAAGCGGAACAAGAAAACGCGCAAGACGGTCAACGGCGTCTCGGTCCGCCTCGCGTGGGCAGGCTCCGCAACATCGCTGGCATCAGATCAGGCCGGCGACGTTTATGTCGACGAGTTCGACAAGATGGTCGGCGGCGTGAAGGGTGAGGGCGATGCCTTCACGCTCGCCAAGGCTCGCGCGGATACTTACGCCGATCGCAAGATCGCGGTGACGTCGACGCCGAAACGCGGGCACGTCGAGACCGAGAAGGATGCCGCCACCGGCTTGGAGTTCTGGAAGGTGGCAGAGCCGAGGGACATCGAAAGCCCGATCTGGGCGAAGTGGCAGGCCGGCACACGGCACCATTGGGCATGGCGTTGCCCGCATTGCGAGGAATGGTTCATCCCGAGGATGAACCTGCTTCACTATCCGGACGGCGCGACGCCGTCGCAGGCGCGCGCGAATACGTGGCTGCAATGCCCGAACAACGGCTGCGAGATCACCGAAAGCTCGAAGGAGCAGATGAACGCGACGGGCCAGTTCGTGGCACCGGGTATGCGGATCGATGAGGATGGCAACATTCTCGAGGCTGATCTGCCCGACAACACGATGCTGTCGCTGTGGGTGTCCGGTCTCGCGTCGCCGTTTCTCAGTTGGGGTGAGCGCGTCGAGGAAGTTCTCTTCGCCGAACTGACCGGCGACAGCGAAGCGCGACAGGGCGCGACGAACAAGACCGGAGAGCTTTGGACGCCGTCGACGGGCGAGGTGCCCGACTGGCAGACGATCAAGAACCGCGCCGAGCCGTATTCGGCCGGCGTGCTTCCCGATGGTGCGATCCACCTTGTGACGTCGGTGGACGTGCAGAAGGATCGGCTGGTTTATGTAACGCGCGCCTGGGGGGCGCGCGCGACGTCGTGGCTGATAGAGCACGGAGAGCTTTTCGGCGACACCGCACAGACGCCGGTGTGGGAAGACCTCGCAAACTTGGTGACGTCTCCGATCGATGGCCTGCCTATCCGGCTGGTCTTCATCGATAGCGGTTTCCGGCCGGGCAAGAAGATCACGCTGCCGCTCAACCGCGTCTATGAGTTCTGCCGCCGCTTCCGGAGCTTCGTCTATCCGACGAAGGGATCATCGAGGCCGATGGACAGGCCGCTGGTGAAGACGAAGCCGGATGTCAATCGGAAAGGTGATGTTGCGAAGTACGGTCTCGAACTGATCCGGCTCGATACCGATCGCTGGAAGTCGTTCGTGCATGAGCGGCTGACTTGGCCGACGGATCAACTCGGCGCGTGGCACATCCATGCCGATGTGACCGACGATTACTGTCGCCAACTCGTGTCCGAAGTGCGCACCATAACGGACAGCGGCAAGCCTGTCTGGATCGAGAAGTCGGCAAACCACTATCTGGATTGCGAGGCGATGAACGCGGCTGCTGGCTTCATGCTTAACGTTCACAGGCTCCATCCGAGCGCGCGTCGGCGTTCCGCGGAAGATGAAGCGCCGGCCGTTGTCGTGCCTGATACGCCGGCGGCGGAGGTTGTCGCAAAACAATCGAGGTTCTCGCGCTTTGCCAATATGGCGGCGCGTTTGAACGGGGCGGATTGATGAAGTCCACGATACAACGGGTGGCGTCGGAAGCGTTCTTCGACAGCTTGATCTCGATGCGCAACATGCTGGACGAGAATATCCGCGATTGGGAGCGCGAGCGGGCGCGGGCGGCCCGTAAAGAGGGGAAGACTATGCGTCTTTGCGACATCGGCATGGCTGCGCGGAAAGCTGCCTCGCTGCTAGAGGTCAGAAAGTCAATCGATTTGCTCAGTCAGCCGTCCGGCCGCGTTTTCATCGCCGACGGAAACTTGTGCAGTTCGGACTGCTACTCCGCCGAAGATGAGACGAGAATTCCTGCGCGAGATCGAGTGGAGATCAACTCCTTTGTCGGTCCTGTGCAGTTGCGGGAAGCAATAATGCCGATGCTGCTTCAGCGTCGGGGTGAGCTTGAACACGAGCTTTTGTCTCTCGGCATTGACCCGACGGAATAGGTAACGCACATGAGCGTTTTTAGGCGTCTGAAGGAGGCGGCGTTCGGTGCGCCGCGGCCGCAGGCCGCCTTCATGCGCGCAAATCAGTCGCCGTTTTTCCATAACTGGAACCCGGCGCTGCGCGAGACGCGCGACGATGTCGCCGCCAGCTATCAGCAAGCGGCCGCGCGCGCGATCGATGCCGCACAGAATTCGGGTTGGATCGCGGGGGCGATCGACCAGTCGATCGCGGTCACGATGGGGACCGGCCTCCGCCTCGCGGCGCGGCCGGATCGGATCGCGCTCGGCTGGGACGCAAAACAGGCGAACGATTGGTCGGAGATCGTCGAGCGCCGGTGGGCTATCTGGTCCGAAACGCCGATCGAATGCGACGCGGCCGGTAAGATGACTGTCGGCCAGATGACCGACGCCGTCTTGCGCGGCTACTATTCGCACGGCGAGGCGCTCGCGCTGTTGCCGTACATCCGCCGGCCGATCAGCCAGAGCCGCACAAAGGTCAAGCTCTTGCCGCCGACGCGGATGGTGCAAGATACAAACGGCCTGGTGCGAATGTTCCAGGGCGTTTCGGTCGATGAGCATGGGCTCCCGATCGCGTATCGGATCAGCAAGCAGAACCGCCAAGACCCGTTTGCGCTCGGCGGCGAGGCGGTGGATTTCCGCGCCCGCGATGGCGCCGGCCGTCCGCAGGTGCTTCACATTTTCGAGGGGCGCGAGGGCCAGATGCGTGGCATCACGCCGTTCGCGCCGGCCCTGCGGATCGTGCGGCAATACGATCAGCTATCGGACGCGACGCTTCAATCCGCGCTGTTGCAGGTCATCTTCGCAGCGACTTTTGAAAGCGCGGCGCCGACCGAGGATGTCCTGCGCGCTTTGCAGGATGAGGACGAGCAAGGCGCGTCCGACGGGAAGATCGACGACTATTTCGGCGCGCGCGCGGCTTGGTATCAGAACACGAAGATCGATCTCGGCGGCGCGAGCCGGATCGCCCACCTCTTTCCGGGCGACAAGCTCGAATTCAAGCGGTCGGAGCATCCGAACAGCACCTACGAGGCGTTCGCGAAATTCCTCCTGCGCGAGGTCGGCCGCTGCGTCGGCCTTACCTTCGAGCAACTGACGGGCGACTACAGCAACGCGACCTATTCCTCGGTGCGCATGTCAAGCTCGGAGCTATGGCCGATCGTCATGCGCCGGCGGAACAACATCGCCGCGCGATTTGTGCAGTCGGTCTATGAAGCGTGGATTGAGGAAGAAATCGAGAGCGGCTTCATCCCGTTCCCACAAGGGCTGATCGGCTTCCTCGCGCATCGTCCGGCGGCGGTGCTCGCGAACTGGCGCGGGCCGGCGAAGCCGCAGGCGGACGATCTGAAGGCCGCAAAGGCACATCAAGTATACGTCGGCATGCGCGTCATGAGCCGCGAGCGGGTCGCCGATGACCTTGGCTATGACTTCGGCGACGAGATCGAGCGGATCAAGCGCGAGAAAGAAATCGCGGATGAACTTGGCGTCGAGCTTGTCGACGACGTCGATGTCGCCGGTGCCGAGATCGACACGATCGATAAGGTGGAAGAAAACGCATGACCGCCGCAGTCGATTGGAGTGACCCGTGCGCCCGCGCCGCGGCGCTTTCGGAAGCCTATTTTTCGCTCGTGAAAGGCGGCAGCGTGTCGCTGATCCGCGTGCGCGCCGCCGGCGGCGAGCGCGAGGCGCGATACCACAAGGCAGAGATGTCGAGCCTGCGCACCGAAATGCAGCGCGCAGAGGATGAATGCCGCGCGCAGCAAGGTCTGGCGCCGCTCCGCCGGCGCTTCGCCATCACCGCCGGCTCGCGGCGTTTCTGAGAGGCTCCGCCATGGCGAACTACCTTGCGCAGATCGCGGACCGCGTCTTGAACCAGCCGCTACTGCTGACGCCTGAGAAGCTCGCGGTGATCGCGCATGTCCTCGAGGGGCGGATCGACATCGATGCAGGCGAGCTTGCCGCGCAATTCAAGGCGGAGGGCGCCGACGATGCCGTCAAGGTTCTCGGCTCGCGCTATATCGGCGAATTCGAACTGAGCGAGCCGGACAATCCGCGCTCGGCGAAGAAATCGTATCGCACCACGAAGCAAGGCGCGGCGATCATCCCGGTGCATGGCAGCTTGGTGAACCGCGGCGGATGGCTCGACGCGATGTCGGGTCTGACGAGCTACGAGAAGCTGAAATTCCAGGTCGGGGAGGCCGCGAAAGATCGCGCCGTCCAGTCAATCCTCCTGGACATCGACAGTCCGGGCGGCGAGGCGGTCGGTGCATTCGAGGCGGCCGACGCGATCCGGCAGGCGGGGCAGGTGAAGCCGGTCATCGCCATCGCGAACGGCTTGTGCTGCTCGGCAGCCTATGCGCTGGCGTCCGGTGCCACGAAGATCGTCACGTCGAGGTCGAGCCTCGTCGGATCGATCGGCACCTTCATCCTGCACCTCGATCGGAGCAAGCAGCTTGCCGACATGGGTGTGAAGCCGACGCTGATCGCCGTCGGCAAGCGCAAGGGCGACGGGCTGCCGCACTTCGAACTGAGCGACGAAGTGAAGGGAGAGCTTCGGTCCTATGCGATCCGGATCAACAACCTTTTCATCTCGACCGTGGCGGCCAATCGGCCGCGAACGACGGCCGAGAGCATCCTTGCACTTGAAGCCGGTGTCTTCATCGGCGCCGAGGCAATCGAGCACGGGCTCGCCGACGAGGTCGGTAGCTTTGAGGCCGCGCTCGAAGACGTCCACCGCGGCGCAAGCCGCTCTTTTCCCGCCAAACCCAGAGGTTCAATGATGGCGAAAGAGAACGAGCCCGCTGCGACGGGCTTTTCGCAGGAGCAGATGAACGCGGCCGTATCGACGGCGCGTGCCGAAGCACTGACCGCCGGCGCCAGCGCCGAGCGCGACCGCTTCAAGTCCGTTCTCGGGCATGAGGCATACAAGGGCCGCGAGACGTCGGCGCACCACATGCTGCTGACGACCGATATGTCGGCCGACGCGATCGCCGGCGTGCTTGCCGGGCTTCCGTCCGCAGCCGCGGCGGCACCGGAAGCGCCGAAGGACCGTGCCAAGGACGCGCCCGGCGGCCTCGCAACCGTCGATCCGGCGTCCGGCGTGCAAGCCAGCGCCGGCAATGACCCGGCAGCGGCGTGGTCGAAGCAGATCGAGCGCGTGAACGCGCGCGTCGGCTGACCGACACCCACATCCACCGCGTCGCGACCTTCACCCCACGATAAAGGGAACAGACATGTCTCAGGTTTTCACTGAAGGCCGCCACGCGGCCGCTTTCATCATTTCGGAGGCGAACGGCAATCGTTCGCGCGACAATCTCAAGATCGCCGCTTCGCAGACGATCCTTGCCGGCTCGGTGCTCGGCAAGAACGCAGCGAAGGGCCTCGAAGCGGCTTCCGACGCCAAGTCGGGCGGCAACACCGGCGACGGTACGTTCGTCTTGGACAGCACCACGCCGGTCCTGCGCCGCGCCAAGGTTGGCACCTACACGGCCCGTTTCATCACGACGACGAGCATCCGCCTGGAAGGTCCGGACGGCGTTGTGCTCGGCGACACTACGATCGGCGGCAGCGCCGGCAACTCCGCTACGATCAACGAGCAGATCAAGGCTGTGGTGACGCAAGGCACGACGCCGTTCGCAGCCGGCGACGGCTTCGACGTCCTTGTCACCGTGAGCGATGAGGTGGGTGGCGATCCTGAGTATGGATCCCTCAACCTCAGTGCCACCGACGGCCGTGAGGAAGCGGCCGCGATCGCGATTTACGACGCGGAAACCGGCGTCTCTGAGACGGTGGAGATCGCCGGCATCACCCGCGACTGCACGGTCAATGGCAAGTGCCTTGAATGGCCGGCGGGCATCACTGCTGTCCAGAAGGACGCTGCGATCAGTCAGCTTGCAGTGCGCGGCATCATCGTTCGCTGAACACGAAATCCGCGTCGGATACTCGCACCTAGAACCCACCTCATAGGCCGCCGGAATGGCGGCCTCTTTTTTGGAAAAAGCAGATGTTGGACATCTTCAAGTCTAATCCGGCGTTCGGCGTGATCCCGCTGACCGACGCGATCAACAACGTGAAATTCGTCCCCGGCCGCGTCGGCTCGATGGGCCTCTTCTCAGCGTCGTCCATTGCGACGACGGCCATCGCGATCGAGGAGAAGGATGGAATTCTCACCCTCGTATCGCCGTCTCCGCGCGGCGGGCCCGGTCAGACGGTTGAGAAGACCGGCCGTCGCCTGCGCATGCTCTCGGTTCCGCACTTCGAGATCAATGATGCCGTCATGGCGGAAGAAGTGCAGGGCGTCCGGGCGTGGGGCAGCGAGACGAATGTCGAGCAGTTGATGGAGAAGCTCGCCGAGCGCGGGAGGATCCATTCGCAATCGATGGCGATCACCGAAGAGCACGCGCGCGTCGGTGCGATCAAGGGTGTCATCACTTATGCGAATGGGCAGACGACGAACCTCTTCACCGAGTTCGGTGTCAACCAGGAGATTGAGGCCGATTGGGACCTCGACAACGCGAACCCGACGGCTGGTGTACTTCGTAAGAAGTGCGCGGGGCTATACCGCCAGATGGCGGCTATCCTTGATGGTCTGCCTTTCTCCGGCATTCATGCTTTCTGCGGCGACGCCTTCTTCGACGACCTGATCGCGCACAAGGAGACGCGCGAGACCTACCAGGAGCAGGAAGCAGCGGCGCTCCGCGCGGGCTATGTAAGCAACGGCGCCAGCGGCAGCTACGGCATCTTCGACTTTGGCGGCATTCGCTTCGAGAATTATCGAGGCTACTTCAGCGGCACGCCGTTCATCGGAACCGATGCCGTACATTTCTTCCCGGTCGGCGTTCCAGGCCTTTTCCGGACGGTGTACGCGCCGGCTGACTACAACGAGACCGTCAACACGATGGGGCGTCGCCTTTACGTCAAGCAGTGGGCGATGCCGAACGATAAGGGCATCAACCTCGACACGCAGATGAACGCTCTTTCGTATTGCACGCGGCCCAAGGTCCTCATCAAGGGCAAGCGGTCCTAAGCGCGGCCGAGCGGAAAATCGCGATGACAAATCCATTCACCGCGCTCGATGCGCAGCTTTCGGGCGCGGTGGATGCGGCCATGAGCGAGCGTCTTCGCTTCAAGCCGAAAGGCAAGACGGACAATCTTGGAAAGGCGATCGGCGCGGCTGATGGCCGCGCGCAGGTCGACGTGATCGGCATCTTCGTCGACGGTGACGTCGACTTCGGATTTGCTGACGGCGACCGCAGGATCAGCGCGTTCAACGCGCGCGCAATCCAGCAGGGTGCATGGGCTTCGGTTGAGATCGCGCGCTTTGCGCCGACGAACCTTCCGAAGAAGGGCGACACGATCGAGCTTCTCGATCAATCGGGGCGCGCCTTCGAGATCGTTGACGTGCTGAAGGACGGGTTGACGCGGCTTGCGTTCCCG
>Ga0265293_10014279_pt1 | contig 10114 bp, 12 predicted proteins | sample Munlanlewell138R_FD_192505 | JGI IMG/M metagenome (GOLD analysis project Ga0265293, IMG submission 192505) | Leachate microbial communities from a municipal landfill in Southern Ontario, Canada - Leachate well 138R | ecosystem: Engineered > Solid waste > Landfill > Unclassified | place: Canada...
AACCCCTGTTCAATCAGAAAGTCGGCACGCTGCCGCATGGTTTGCTTGGCCTCACTACCGAAGCCAACTGCGCCCAACCCCTTGCCGCCACCGATCAGTTGTTGATCGAGCCAAGTGACACCGATCACGCGGGTCTGCCGTTCGATGGGCAGGTGGGTTTTCAGTTCCACGCTCACACCGCCCAGGCGTTGCGCATCATACCGGCGGCCACGCTCAGGCAAGTCGCTGGGCACTTTCCAAAGCCCTTCGGACACGCGCTCCACGATGCCCTCGCGGCGCAAGGCCTCCAGGCGACGGACGTGCGAGGCAATAACTTCCTGCGGGTCGCGCCCCGGCTTGGCCCGGCCTTGCTCAATCGCTAGATGATGGTCGGTGCGGTACAGACCATCGCTCGCCAGCCTCACAATATTGCGGTCTGCGGCACGTTCTTCGGCGGAACCTTTCACTTCCACCACCGAGCCAGTGGGATAGTTCGCCGGTTCGTCGCGGGCATTGAGCGTAACGTAATGGGCCTTGCCGTCCACGCCGTCGATCACCAGATACCCCCGGTCGCGCAGCTCGTCGGCCAACCCCTTGGCGGCGACGCGCCCGAGAATGGTGCGGCCATCCTCGCCCGGCTCGAACACGGCCAGTTCTCGTGCCTCGCCGCTCATGGCTCGCTGCATGGTGCGGATGATGTCGCCACGCTCACCCAGGGCGCGCAAGGTCTTCTCGGCATCGGCATGGATGGCCCAGGTGCCAGATTGCAATTCCTCAGCCAGCCCCATGCGCTGCAAGCGTTGCAGGCGACCGATCAGCAACAGGCGCTGGCGTTGCAGTCTGGGTTCGTTGAAGCGTTCGATATGTACCCGGCCATCGTCGCCAACTTCCCGTTGCAGGGTGCGATCCAGGCCCGTCCATCGCTCCTGATCCACCTCGCGCTGCATGGTCTGCTGGATCTCCAGTTCGGTGCGCGGCCCCAGCCATTCGGTTGCCAGCTCAGAAGCACGATGACGGAAGCCCTGGGCGATGTAGTCGCCCGCGATGATGAGGTCTTGTCCGGTATCGTCGCGCCCACGCACGATGACGTGCGTATGCGGGTTGTCGGTATTCCAGTGATCGACCGCCACCCAATCCAGCCGTGTCCCGAGGTCAGCTTCCATACGGCCCATGAGGTGCCGGGTATAGGTGCGCAGGTCATCCAGTTCGGCCCCATCCTCGGGCGAGACGATGAAGCGGAAATGGTGACGGTCGTCGGCGCAACGCTCCTTGAAGGCATCAAGGTCGGCTTCATCCACCTGCGACCCATAAGCCCGGCCCGGTTCACCGTCGCGGCCCGTGCCGTCGCGTTCAACGTAACGCAGATGTCGGGACAAGGATTGCGGACTGGCCTGGCGCTGGTTGACCAGCAAGGTCTTGATGGTGACGCGCCGCGAGAATGGCGTAAGCGACGCCCCCGCAAAGCGCGCCGCCGTGTGGCCGCGCCCCAGCCGTGAACCGGGACGTTGACCCGCTCGCTGGCCTTTGCTTTTGGTCAGCGCGGGCCGTCGCACTGCCGACTTGCCGCCTGCTTTGCCGACCTGCTTGAGTATCTTGGAAACGAAGCCCTGACCCCGATCCTTCGGGGCGCTGGGGCGCATGCGAAAGTCATCATCGCGGCGGTCGGTCATGACACTCCTTTCAGAAAGCTGTGGCGTGTCCCATCGTGCGAAGCACGCGGACAGGCTTGCATTGGCGCGGGCCACGCGCCCCAAGCGGCACAGCGGCGAAGCCGCGTCGTGCCGCGCCACCCCCATGTGCAGACGGGCTTTCGACGCGGGCAGGTGCCGCGTCCTTTTGTCTTGCCTTCCGCCTTTGCCTGTCGCTTTCGCTCCCGGCGTCGGCGGCTCGACGGCGCTGCGACACCCGCAACCCGCCCACCGACGAACGCGGCGATGGCCGTAGGCCAGGCGCGTTCAAGGCAAGACGCCTGCACGTTGGACGGCTGCACCAAAGGCCGCGGGAAGCGCGGTTCCTGACACGCGGAATCAACCTCTACAGTGCACGCGCCGCGACACGCCGACAACCACGATGAAGACACGCCTGATAGCACGATGCCATGCACGGCGACGAGCAAGAAATTGGTGCGCATCATGGACGAACCTCGGGCCAGATTAGGCGCGCGATGCCGATCACGGCAGCAGCGCTCACCGGGCCAAAGTACCGGCTGTCGAAAGACGCCGGGTTGCTCACGCTCAACAGGAACAGTTCACCCTCGGCCAGCGATCGGCACGGTTGCCAGAATGGTAATGGCCGGCCCAGCCGGTCAGCAGAGAGGACGGCGGCCACCGGCACGCCGTCGATGCGCACCTGGCCCTGCACGATACAGACGTGTTGTGGCGCGACCGCGCCCACACGTTTGAGCAGCGGTATGTGGGCCGGCAGGTAGCCGCGCTGGGCGGCGAGCACTGCCGCGTCAGCAGGCAGTCGGGTAAGAATAATGCTCCCCACCGGCAGGGAATGAGGCCGACGATGGAACGGTTCGATGCGATACCAGCCGACCGAAACGCTGTCGGAGGGGTTGTAGACCAGGCGCGGTAGCGGCTGCACAACGGGTGTCCAGGCCAGCGCAGCCAGGCCGATGACGGACAGTGCAGCCAGCGCAAGGCGAGCGCACAGGCATGAACGCGGACGGGCTGTGTTTCCCGCCGCATGGGCAGACGATGGAACTCTGTTCATCGCAGTTCCCTTCCAGCCAGCCAGGCCGCATGCCGTTCCGTGCTGTATTCAGGCAACGGCAAGCGCGCCGCGAGCCGGTTGCCCAGCGTGCGCCAGTACGCGGGCGAGACGGCAGCGGGTGCAATGCCCAGCGCTTCGATGGCGTCGATACGTTGCAGCACCGCCTGCACTGCCTGCTTGCCCTCGGCCTTCAAGAGCAGCCGTGCCCCAGGCTGCACGCCGGGGAGGCGCTGCACCGTGTCCAGTGGCGTGCAAGCCTGCATCACCATGAGCTGCCAGCGGGTCGTGCCGTAGTCATTGGCTTGCCAGAGTATGCGGCAGAACATCGCGCCGGGCAGGAACACCGCGCAGCGCCGCCAATGGTCGAGCGTCACGGTGCGCGCCGGTTCGCCAAAGCGCAGATAGAGTTTCAAACGGGTTTCGATATAGGCAAGCGACACGCGGGTCAGCGAAACGCTGGCCGCGTGGCCGGCAAGCGTCACAAACGACGCCTGAGCCCTGGCCGCAAGGCTGGGCGCGGTAGGCGATGGGGAGACGTTCATGGCGTGTCCTTCAATGGAAACTCCCGCTCCAGAATGCCGCGCAGCAGATCGGCCACGGTCACGCCTTGCGTGAAGGCCGACACCTTGATGCGTGCGCGCAGCGCCGGGGTAATGTCCAGGGTCAGGCGAGCGGTGTAGAGATCACCTTTGTTGAGCGCCCCAGCATCGCTCTGGCGTATCCATGCTTCGGCCTGGGGATTCGCCGGCGGACGCGCCCCGATGCCGACGCGCTTGGCCGTGCGTTTACTGTGTAGCGGCTTGGCGGTCATGTCGGCCACCCCAGCAGCTCATCTACCAGGGCGGTGATTTCCCGTGCGGCAGCGCTCTCGGGTGCCGACTCCCGGGCAAGGCGACCGGCGGCCACGCTATCGGCAAAGACGATCCGTTGCCGAACCTCGGCGCGTAGCGCCGGGAGCGATTGCTCGGCCAGCGACTGCCGGGCTTCACGCCCGATGACGGTGGTGCTCACCCGCCGGTTGATGACAAAGGCCGCACGCAGTGCAGGCCGGAATACCTGCGCCTCACGGATAAGCGCCACCATTTCGGTGCTGGCCCACACGTCATAGGGGCTGGGCTGCACCGGAATCAGCACAACTTCGGCTGCCAGCAGCGCGGAGCGCGCCAAGGCGGCGATCCTGGGCGGCCCGTCGATGATGACGTGATCGGCGCGCCTGGCCAGTTCCGGCGCTTCCTGATGCAAGGTTTCGCGGGCCAAGCCCACGGTGCTGAACAACCTGGGCAGCCCTTGCTGACTTCGGCGCTGCGTCCAGTCCAGGGATGAGCCTTGCGGGTCAGCATCCAGCAGAATGACCTGCTGACCGCGTAAGGCCAGTTCACCGGCGATATGCGTGGCAAGGGTGGTCTTGCCCACCCCGCCTTTTTGATTGAGCAAGGCAACGATCATGACACTGCCCTCCAAACTGAAAACCGCCACTTGGTTTGCCCTGCAAAACCTTTTTTTGGGTGGTGGGAATGCGCTGCGATTTCGGGCCGCTGGATCGCTGCCCTATGAGACGACGCCCCTCTACTAATCGTTAGAGTAGTTAAGTTAGATAAGTTAAGGGGTGCGCAAACCCAATATGGATGCGGGTTTGCGGCCGTTTGACACGCCTGATAGCACGATAGTCCCACGCCTGATAGCACGATACCTCGCACGCCTGATAGCACGACACTATTCACAGGATATCCACAGCTAATCCACAGATTTATCCCCGTGCCGTAGGCGGCACCGGCCGGAAGGTCAGCAGTTCGCGCCCTTCGTGCGCCACCAGCTCGATATCCAGGACGTAGCCAGGCAGCGATTGCTTCGCCACCAGGGCGCGCAGATCGCAGGCGAAGTCGTAGGGTTTGGCGGTGCTGCCGGACTTCTGATGCAGGTAGCGGAAATCGAATTGCCAGCCGGTTTCCTGTCTGCCGCCATGCTTGCGCACCAGGCGGTACAGCCAGCGCTCGATGCCGCCGGTCAGGCGAAAGTACGCCGGGTCGATGGTCAGCACCAGGGCCGCGTCCAGCACGCCCGCATAGAACCAGTCCGGCAGAATCAGTTCGATGCCCAGCGGCTTGCCGCCGGCATCGGCCAGTTCCTTCCATTCGTTGATCCACGAAAACCGGTGCAAACGCCGTCCGGTGGTCTCGCGGATGGAGGTGGCGACCGTTGTGGATTGCAGCCGGTCGAGCGCGGCTTTCAGGCGCTGGTAGTCGCGAGAACCGGTGCCGCGCCCGATAAAGCGCAGAATCTCGTAAGGCGTGGCCTGCATGCGCCGCGAAGGCGGGATACCCGCATCGCGGGCCTGCACGATCTGACTGGCGGCCCAGATGAGGATGTCCGCATCCCAGATGGTGGCAATGCCGTGTTCGTGCGTGCCCTCCACGCGTATGGTGACGGGGCCGCTCACAAAGTCGATGGGCGCGACGCGCCGCGACTTCGCCAGCGAGAAGAACGGATAGGCCATCAAATCCTGGGCATCGCGCGGCGCCATGTCGCCCGGCAGCGCACGGAACAGGTCGAGCTGTTCCTGCGGCCTCTGCTGGTGCGCGAGCGGTTGCCGCGACGACAGCAAAAGGCGAGACATGGCGACGGCCTGCCGTGCGCCGTCGATCAGCGGCCGTCACGGCAGTCACCCGCATGACGCTGCGCATACTCGGGGTCGGAGGTGGCCTCGTAGCTGCGTGCATCGGCCCAGGAATCCAGATCGGCCACCGCGTACATGACGCGCCGGCCGAACTTGCGAAACGTCGGCCCACCGCCAATCACGCGCTGCTTTTCCAGCGTGCGTGGCGACAGGCGCAAGTATTGAGCGGCTTCGTCGTTGGTCAGGTAGCGCTGGGGCTGCGCGGGCGGGGTTGTCGTCGAGGGTACGGCGGCAGGCCGTAAGGGAGCGGGTCGCATGACATGAGCCTCCATCGTTCGGTATCGTCGGCAGCACCAGCGCTGCCGGATGGAGACAGTCTCAACAAAGCCGGGCAAGCTGCTCAGGGACGTTTTGCATGGGGTGCAGAACGTCCCTGTTCAAGCGGGGGAAGATGTGCCAGGCGGCGGTAGCCGCCGCGCATCAACGCCTCCCCCCGGCGAACCAGGCGACGCACGCGGGCGCGCAACGCGCCGTCGGCGTGCCAGTCGCCCTCGGTGACCTGCTCGAGAAACAGTCCTTGGGCCACGTCGCGCAAGGATGCGCCCGCCAGGGTCGCATCGAGCGCCTGCAAGGTGTGCAGTTCGAGCAAGGCGGACAAGGTCGGGCGCGGACGAACGACCGCGATGGGCACGGCGTCATCCGGCACGGCCGGTGGATAGTGGGTACGTAACGTAGGGCTGGCGCGGATGGCATAGACGTAGGCCATGCCGTCGTCCAGACCGGGCGCGATGGCCAGTTGCAGGCGGCAGCCCGGCCAACGCAGCCAGAGCACCAGGCGCTTGCCATCGTGAACGAGTTGCTTGGTGCCGGGGATGCCCCAGAGTCCAAAGAGAGCGGCATCGGGCAAGGGGTCGGCATCCGGGTATAGCTGGATGCCATCATGATCGGGAAACCAGGCCGGATGCGCGTCACGCGCATCCAAGGCCGGATCTTCCAAAAGGCGCAAGCCCCAGTGATTGGCGGCGTGATTCCCCGCATCGGGCTGGGTATGGAAATCCTGCCAATCCTGCCGGTAATCGGGATGGCGGCGCAGGTACTCCCAGGCCAAGGCTGGGCCATCAAGATGCAATACATACAGATACGCGGCGCTCGGATACCAGTGGTTGGTGGCTGTATCCGCCATGAGGCAAACCCTCCGAAGATCAGCGGGCGCATCGGCTGCGATAAAACGCACACAACGCAGTTTCAATGCGTTAAGATTTGACTACCAATCGCATAAAATGAAACTGAAAATATCAAGTCCGATTGGGTCTTAACCATTGCGCGGTTTGTCCGAATACGGCGATGACACCGCTGCAATTTCAGTATGCAGCTCCAAAACCCTGCCGCATTTCGCGCAAAAGATCATGACTATTTACGTCCGGGCCGCTGCGGTTTTCTGCAAGGCTGCTGATTCAGACCCAACGGGTCTGAACTATGACGGAAATCGTCTCAATGCGTCCTGTTTGGATGTGATGCGCTGTCGTCGCAATCGGCCATCTCCCACCCATTAATCGGTGATTGAGCCGTTTTCCTGGGCGAGACGGACATATTCAGACAGAGGCCGCACCGCCTGGAAATAGCGGTCGCGCATGACGGGCTGTTCGTGCGGTCCAACGATAGAGGCCAGAACAGAAAGCTGGACCGTACCGAGTTCCGGCATGCCCAGCCCCAGGTCGATCAGACCATAGGCCGTATCGCCATCTGCGGGGTCGAGCGCGACCAACAGCCAGGTCAGGTACGCGTCCGGCGTGAACAACCTCACGACGGGCAAGGGGTCGAAGGGGGGGCCAGCAGCTTGGGCTAACCCATTGGCGAGCAGTTGTGCGCGTTCCTCGTCAGTGATGAGTGGTCGGCTCACGTTGGTTCCGTCGAAACGTAAAGCCGCTGATCTGTATCCGTGGCTTTGTGCGCAAGCACGGAAGCGGTTTGTATGGAATCCGGGCAAGCGTACAGGCGTAATGCCGGGTTTGTGCGCGTCAGGAAAAGCACGATTGCGGTTCTCCGGTCTTAAGGAAATCCAGAAATACGGATTTCCGTTATTACACAGGAAAAAGAGGAAACTTGGATGAATGGGTTAAAGATAACGTGGTTTTAATTTTGCCTCCGAACGACGCTTGTGTCTATGAGCAAGCGTCCCATCCAGCGCGGCCGCCCCTTGGGCGCCACCACCTTCGATGCCGAATTGGCGCAAGCCTTCGGCATGGCGGTGCGCGCGCTGCGCACGGAACGCGGCATCGCCCAGGAAACCCTGGCAAATATGGCCGTCATCGAGCGCTCCCACCTGGGCAAGATCGAGCGCGGCGAGCACGCGCCCACGCTGTCGGTCATCTTCAAGATCGCCGGCGCGCTGGAATGCAGCACGGCCATGTTGATGACCGCGACAGAAAACCAGCTTACCGCAGATAAGGTCTAGCGCGGCTACGCCGCAATAGGCCGTGGGGGGGACATGCACCCCGCCAAAAGGCTGGCCGACGATCAGCGGCATCGAGAAGCGGCCCCGTCATCGTGATCAACGGGGTCGATAGACACGGTAAGATGCTCAGATGCTCCGCTCTCAGATCTCCCTCTACCAGTCCGCCGATGGTCAGATTCAGTTGAATGTTTCGCTGGATCAAGACACCGTGTGGCTGACGCAACGGCAAATGGCAACGCTGTTTGATACGTCCACCGATAACATCAGCCTGCACCTGAAAAATGTCTATGCCGAGGCGGAATTGGACGAATCCGCAACTACCGAGGATTTCTCGGTAGTTCAAGAAGAAGGCACACGTCGAGTGCGGCGACGAATCAAACACTACAATCTGGATGCTGTCATTTCCGTGGGCTATCGGGTCAGTTCAGCGCGTGCCACGCAGTTCCGCCAATGGGCCACCCACACTCTGAAGCAGCACCTGATCGACGGCTACACGCTCAATCAGCGCCGCCTGCAAGAGCGCAACATTGAGTTTGAACACGCCATCGAACTGCTGTCACGCACGCTGTCCAATCAGCAATTGGTCACGGGCGACGGCCAAGCGGTATTGAGCGTCATTCAAGATTACGCACCTAGTTGGAGCCTGCTGCAAGGCTACGACGACATCCCCGCATCATGAATGGGTGGTACGCCCCGCCAAAAGGCGGGGCCGCGAGGATTAAGCCACTTGCGGCTTGCTGCGCGACCACAGCAGATCGTGCGTGCCGGCCTCGTTTTCGATCAGGCGAGCATATACCGTAGCCGGAAACGAGGGGTCATCCAGGGTCACGGACAGGTATTCGCGCCCGGCTTCGCTGGTTTTTCGCCACGCGGCGCCGACGTCGTTGCCCGCCGCCTGCAGGCGGTAGTCGGGGGCTTTGTCATTCTCGCCCTTGTCGTTGGGTACCAGCTTGACCTTGACGTTGAGCGTCAGGGTGCGCAGTGTGCCGGTGTAGCCATCTTTGTCTGCGGTGAAGGTGCCGATGTTAGCCACGGTAATTCTCCTTTCAGGGGTATCAAGGTCGCGCCAGTGCGTCCTTGTTGTGATCCGGCCGGCGGGGGTGGGCTGGCCGCACCGCGCCAGCGGCCGTAACAACGTGAAGGGCCGGGAGGCACAAAGAATTTGCCTCGCGAGGAAGCCGCCCCCGGCGGCGGGGAAATTGTTTGTGCTGGACGGTTGCGGCCCATAGCCCGAAGGCGCAGCCGTCCCCCGCCAGGATTCACGACAAGACAAGGACGTACAGGCCGACCGTCCTGTAAAGGAGACATGGTTGACTCGGTGCTCCGCATGACCGCTTCACCGGTATGTGCGCTGATGCAGGCAAGGTTCCGCCTCCCATTGCAGGGCGACAAAGCACCCGCCGCCTGCGGCGCTGAATAGAAACCGAAAGCGTGGCGTAGCAATCCCATAAGCAAGCCGGGCGATCTGTCGGTGAACCGTCCCTCGTGATCTCCCAAATAAGATGCTGCCAGCATCGTGGACGGCACGCTTGCGTGCAACCCGCCGCAGCAAGTCCTGGCGTAGCGTTACTCTGCGCCGTCTTTTGGCGGGGTGCTGTTTATTGCAAGCAAAGCGCGCAGCGCCGACAAGCGCGAAGAAGTGCGGGGCGAAATGCCCCGCACTGTTTTCAGGGCTTTACACCTGCCCCCGCTCGGCCAGCGAGGTCGTGCTTGCCGCCGTCACGATGACATGATCGAGAAGCCGTACATCTATCAGCGCCAGCGCGTTTTTTAGATGTCTGGTCTGATTCAGGTCGGCCACGCTTGGCTCGGTGGAACCCGACGGATGGTTATGCGCCATGATGAGAGCTGCGGCATTCAACCGAAGCGCCGTTTTCACGATCTCGCGCGGATAAACGCTGGCCTGGCTCAATGTGCCCGACCCTTGCTCAATATAGCGAATCGGCTTGAAACGCGAATCCAGATAAAGGAAGGCGGCGCACTCATGCCCCAACCCAGCCAGCTTGGCCTGAAAAAATTGCTTCACTTTGGTCGGTTGATCGACCGGCGAGGATGTGGAAACCAGACTTTCCGCCGCCGTGCGGCCAGCCGCCAGAATCTGCTCGTCGCTGGCCAGCTTGTAGCGGCCCCTGGGGCTGCGCACACACAGGGCGCATGTCTCGTCCATATTGTCATAGCTCAGCGCCGCGATGTTGTTGTCCATGATGCTCTCCAGTGTTCAGGGCGGGATTGCCCGGAACCCGAAGGGCATGGCGCAGCGCAGGTTTCAAGGGTCGAGGACGGCCAGCGGCCGCAAGCGGCGCCCACAGCGACGCGCCGCCCTTGAAAACAAGAACGTGCATGACACA
>Ga0265293_10014285_pt1 | contig 10111 bp, 9 predicted proteins | sample Munlanlewell138R_FD_192505 | JGI IMG/M metagenome (GOLD analysis project Ga0265293, IMG submission 192505) | Leachate microbial communities from a municipal landfill in Southern Ontario, Canada - Leachate well 138R | ecosystem: Engineered > Solid waste > Landfill > Unclassified | place: Canada...
CGGATTTTGCGATCCAGTTCATCTATACACTCCGGAACGGAATTCATTTCTAACCGCAGACGTGCTGCAGCTTCATCTACCAAATCGATGGCTTTGTCTGGTAGAAAACGCGATGTGATATAACGGTGAGAAAGCTCTACAGCCGCAATCAGGGCGTCGTCTTTTATTTGTACTTTGTGGTGCTGTTCGTACCGCTCTTTCAATCCGCGCAAGATGGATATAGCTTCTGCAGGTGAAGGTTCGTCAACCATCACTATTTGAAAACGTCTTTCTAGCGCTTTGTCCTGTTCAAAATACTTTTGGTACTCGCCCAACGTTGTGGAACCTACTGCACGCAATTCTCCACGAGCCAAAGCCGGTTTTAGAATATTGGCCGCGTCCATGGCTCCTTCCCCTTTGCCGGCTCCTACCAACGTATGGATTTCGTCAATAAAAAGCACCACGTCTCCATCGCTGTCAATAACCTCTTTTACAACGGCTTTCAACCTTTCTTCAAATTCTCCTTTGTATTTGGCACCGGCAATAAGGGCGCCCATATCTAAGGAGTAAATTTGTTTGCTTTTCAGCATGTCCGGGACATCTCCCGTAACAATGCGCTGGGCAATGCCTTCTGCTATTGCTGTTTTACCTACACCGGGTTCCCCTACTAAAATAGGGTTGTTTTTAGTCCGGCGGCTTAAAATCTGTAAGACTCTGCGAATTTCGTCGTCGCGTCCAACAACCGGGTCTACTTTTCCTTTGGCAGACAGATCATTCAAGTTGACGGCATATTTGTTCAGCGCGTCAAACGTCTGTTCAGCCGTTTGTGAATCGGCCTTTCTTCCGCCACGTACTCCCCGGATGGCTTTTTCCAACACCTGGTCTTTTAATCCTAAAGACCTGAGTAAGTTCGACACATTGTCTTTGACAGTGAGTAAACCGGATAAAATATGTTCCGTGGTGATGAATTGGTCATCCATCTTATTGGTTATCTCTCTTGCTTTGTATAGTGCTCTTTGGGCATCGTTTGATAAAAAAGTATCTGTTGTGCCTTCTTGCTTTGGATATTGTTCCAACAGTACAAGCAGTTCTTTTTCCAATATATCTGTATTGATTCCCGATTTTTGCAGCAAAAAAGTACCTATCCCTTCCTTGTCTGCAAGGATGGCCTTGAGCAAATGGCCCGTCTCAATCACTTGATTGGATCGGGACTGCGCTGCATGAACTGCAGATTGCAACAGTTCCTGCGCCTGAATAGTATATTTTTGTTCATTCATAGTACTTTTACCGGGGCAAACCTTGAGCCAAACACATTTGGCTGACAAAATGTCACAATTATTCTTTACATTTGTGTTATGAACTCGCTTTTGGATGAAGGCAAACTGCTTCCTTTGGCAGAAGATTTTTACACCCTCCAAGGGGAAGGATTTCATACAGGCAAAGCGGCATACTTTATCAGGCTGGGAGGTTGCGACATAGGCTGCTCCTGGTGTGATTCCAAGCATACATGGAACCCCTCTCTGTTCCCTCCCGTTCCCGTAGATGCCATTATTTCCCGAGCTGTAACATCTCCTGCTCGTTCCGTAGTGATTACAGGCGGAGAACCGCTCAATTATCCGTTAGGTCCTTTATGCGATGGTTTGAAAAAAGAAGGCATGGAATTGCATTTGGAAACTTCCGGGTCTTATCCTCTTTCGGGAAAAATGGACTGGATTTGTTTGTCACCCAAACAAAACAGACCTCCGTTGCCGGAATTTTACCCTATGGCCAACGAATTGAAAATCATTATAACAGGACCTTTGGATATGGAATGGGCAGAATTCAATCGCCTAAAAGTACATCCCGATTGCCACTTATACTTGCAACCGGAATGGAGCCGCAGAGAAGCCATTTTGCCACATATCGTAGCGTACATAAAAGCCAATCCTATCTGGAAATTGTCTTTACAAACACACAAATACATTCACATTCCTTAAACAACAATTTTTATGAAAAAAGTCTTTCTTAGTATCATCACACTTTCGTTGCTTTCTTTTGGTTTGCAAGCACAAGAGAACGATAAAAAAGCAAACGAAGGTTTTCAATTTACGGTGGTTAAAGAAAACCTCATCACTTCTGTTAAAAATCAAAGCAATACGGGAACCTGCTGGTGTTTTGCTTCCTTAGGGTTTATGGAGTCCGAACTCCTGCGCATGGGAAAAGGAGAGTACGATTTGTCAGAAATGTTCATTGTATCCGGCACGTATAAAGAAAAAGCAGAAAGGTACATACGCCTTGACGGATTTTTAAATTTTGCTCAAGGTGGAGCCTTTGACGATTACCTGCATATCATCCGTAAATACGGTATAGTTCCCAACGAAGTCATGCCCGGACTCAATTACGGTGAAGACATGCATATGCACGGAGAATTGGCAGCCGTATTGAAAGGCATGGTTGACGGTGTCAAAAGAAACCCCAACAGAAAATTGTCCACGGCCTGGAAAAAAGCCTTACAAGGAGCTGTAGATGCTTATTTGGGAGAAATGCCGGAAACATTTACATACGAAGGCAAAGAGTATACTCCAAAATCTTTTGCATCGTCGTTGGGTTTCAATCCGGACGATTATGTAAACATTGCTTCGTTTACACACCATCCTTTCTACACTCAATTTGCTTTGGAAGTAGCTGACAACTGGCTCTGGGGCCAATACTGGAACCTGCCTATGGAAGAGATGATGGAAGTCATTGATAACGCCATTATGAACGGATATACAGTACTTTGGGCATCCGACGTGTCTGAAATGGGCTTTGGAAGAACAGGAATTGCCATGTACCCCACAACAGAACCATCAGAAATGGTAGGATCGGATCAAGCCAGATGGCTGCAGATGTCTGCTATGGAAAGAAGCAATGCGTTTAGAAATTTGACCGGTCCCGTAGCAGAGATTAAAGAAGTAACCCAGGAAATGCGTCAGGAAGCTTACGATAACAAACAAACCACCGACGACCACGGCATGCAGATATACGGCATTGCCAAAGACCAAAACGGTACTAAGTATTATATGGTAAAGAATTCTTGGGGTGAAGCCGGAAATTACAAAGGATTATGGTACGTATCTGAAAAATTTGTACAATACAAAACCATGGACATTCAGGTACATAAAAACGCCATCCCAAAGGCTATTCGTAAAAAAATAAACATCTAAAATCATGAAAAAAACGTTAACTCTGCTGGTAGCGCTTCTTCTAACAGGAGTGCTGGCCGCACAGCAATACCAATTTACAAAAGTAGTCGACAACCCACACACAGTAGCCAAACATCAAGGGCGCACAGGAACTTGCTGGTGCTTTGCCACATTGTCCTTATTGGAAAGTGAGGTCATACGAATGGGCAAAGAACCCCTGGACCTGTCTGTAATGTATACGGTACGTGGTGTTTACAAAACACGGTATTTTGACAATTACTTAAGAAGAGGCAAAGGAAACCTGGGTCCGGGCTCGCTCAGTCATACGGCAACGCGTTCGGTAGCAAAATACGGACTTATGCCGCTTTCTCTTTACCCGGGCATCAACTACGATTCTGACGTTCATAACCATATAGAACTGCAAGGCTACATCAATGCCATGGCAGAAGTCCCCATCAGGGTGCGGAATTTCAGCCCGCAGGCAGCCCTTATGTTGGAAGCCGCTCTGGACATATATTTGGGTGAAGCTCCCGAAACCTTTGTTTACGAAGGGAAAGAACACACTCCCCTCTCGTTTGTCAACTACTTGGGGTTAGATATGGAAGATTATGTAGAAATCACAAGTTATACACACCATCCTTTCTACCAAGAAGTTCCTTTTGAAGTGCCCGACAACTGGGAACATGCACTATACTATAACGTACCATTGGACGAATTCATGGCCATAGCAGACCATGCACTTACCCAAGGGTACACCCTGGCCTGGGACGGCACGCTCACCAAAAATTTTTCGCAGAAAACCGGTCTGGCTCTAGAGCCGATTAAGGAAGGCAGCGAAGAAGAACTGGATATTACTCAGGAAATCCGTCAAGATATGTACCAAACGTTCAAATCTCCGGACGACCACCTGATGCACATCACAGGCATTGTTCGCGACCAATACGGAGTAACGTACTACATTACTAAAAATTCGTACGGAACCACAGGGGCTCACAACGGCTACATCTACATGTCAGAAAATTATTTCAAAGCCCGCGGCTTGTCCTATATGTTGCATAAAGACGCCGTTCCCAAAAACATCAGGAAAAAATTAGGATTTTGAGAAAGATTACAAAACATATCCCCAATGCCATCACATCGTTAAACATGTTGTGCGGTGCTTTGGGGATTGTTTTTGTATGCAGAGGCAACCTTACTACGGCTTTTTGGCTCATGGTGGTTGCCTCTGTTTTTGATTTCTTAGACGGCTTTGCTGCCCGTATGCTCAAAGCATACTCCCCTATGGGAAAAGAATTGGACTCTCTTTCAGATGTCGTGAGCTTTGGCTTGTTGCCCTCTTTTATGATGTACTCTGTCTATCGTCAAGCAGCTCCCTTGGAATGGATGTCTTTTCTTCCTTTTATATTGGTTCTTTTTTCTGCCATACGGCTTGCCAAATTTAACGTAGACACACGTCAAACGGAACATTTTTTGGGGTTGCCTACTCCCACATCTGCTTTACTGGTAGCATCTATGGTATTGTACACCCGGCACAGCAGTATCTGGCAAAGTTGGTTTACATCTTGGTGGGTTATTCCTACCGTAACCGTATTGCTTTCAGCACTTCTTATAAGCAATATCCCTATGTTCTCCTTAAAATTCAAAAATCTTTCTTTCAAAGAGAACGCCATTCCGTTTTCCTTTCTTTTGCTTTGTGCTGTTTCTGTTCTGATTATAGCTCTAACAGGCAAGCATCCATCTCTTATGATAGGGAGTTGCTGTGGTCTGTATATAATAATGTCCGGAATCTTTTGGATATCCGGACATCATCGTCGTTGAATGTAAGCTACTGAACTCTTAAGCTACATCCAGTTCAGGTTGTGGCCCAATTCCAAACTTTTCTACCAATACGTTTACTACGGTGGGAGACAAGAATGCCGGCAATGTGGGTCCCAGATGGATGTTCTTCACACCCAGGCTGAGCAACGCCAACAATACGATAACGGCTTTTTGTTCGTACCAGGCAATGTTGTAGAAAATAGGCAGATCGTTTACGCTGTCCAAACCAAAGGCCTTTTGCAGAGCCAAAGCAATCACTACCAATGAATAGCTGTCGTTACACTGTCCTGCGTCAAGAACGCGGGGAATACCATTGATATCACCCAACGGCAGTTTGTTGTATCTGTACTTGGCACATCCTGCTGTCAAAATCACGTTGTCTTTAGGCAAGGCCAACGCATAGTCTGTGTAATATTCACGGCTCTTATGGCGACCGTCACATCCGGCCATGACTACAAAGCGCTTGATGGCACCTGTTTTTACGGCTTCTACTACTTGGTCTGCCAAAGCCAATACTTGGTGGTGAGCAAAACCGCCTACGATTTCGCCTTTTTCTATTTCTGTGGGGGGCTGGCATGTTTTGGCTTTTTCAATCAATTCTGAAAAATCTTTTTTGCCTCCTTCCTCACGTGCCGGAATGTGCTTGGCACCGGGATATCCTGAAGAACCGGTCGTATACATCCTATCCAAATAGCTAGCGTCTTTTGCCAGAGGAACTATACAGTTGGTAGTAAAGAGAATGACTCCGTTAAAGGCTTCAAATTCTTCACGTTGCTTCCACCAAGCGTTTCCGTAGTTTCCAATAAAATGGGGATATTTTTTGAATGCAGGGTAATAATTGGCAGGAAGCATTTCTCCGTGAGTATATACATCAACTCCCGTACCTGCCGTTTGTTCCAGCAATTCTTCCATATCTTTCAGGTCGTGACCGCTGATAAGAATACCGGGGTTCTTTCCTACACCAATGTTTACCTTCGTTATTTCCGGATTTCCGTAGGCCAAAGTATTGGCTTTATCCAACAACGCCATAGCTTGCACTCCGTATTCTCCTGTTTTTAACACCAATGGAATAAGCTCATCTACAGGAATATCTGTACGTGATACTTGGTACAGCGCTTCTTCCATAAACGCATACAGACTGCTTTCTTCGTGTCCCAAATTGGCAGCGTGCTCTGCATAAGCCGCCATGCCTTTTAAACCGTAAACGGTCAATTGTTTCAGGGAGCGAATATCTTCGTTGGACTCACTCAACACTCCAATAGAAGCTGCTTGGGTTATGTAATCTGCTTTTTGAATATCTAAAGCAATCTCCGGCATGTCGGGAACTTGAACGCCTTCTTTTTCAGCCAATGCCAACAAGTCTTTTTTCAAGGCAAAACCTTTTTCAATACGGTCTGTCAAAGCCTCGTCGTCAAAGTTGGCGTTGGTAATGGTGCAGAACAACGCATCCATTATGTAATGGTCCACTTGATCGTCGGCTTTTCCCTTTTGACGTAAAGCCCTTTGAACAATGGCTACACCACGTGTTACATAAATCAACAAGTCTTGCAAGGCAGCCGTACCGGCTTCTTTACCGCATACGCCTTTTACCGTACAACCTTGATTGCGTGCAGTTTCCTGACATTGATAACAAAACATGCTCATAGTAATTTGTTTTTAAAATAGTTCGCAAATATATAAATTATTAAAAGATCATTGTATCCATTCTTCTGACTTCACTTGTCCTGAAGCAGTCATTACAATTTTCTTGACGGGAACGTACCGCTCTGCACGTTCTCTTGCCATCCCCACCAGCTTCATAAGCCCGGAGCAACAAGGTACTTCCATTACCAATACCGTCAACGTTTCTATGCCTCCCGGTCCCATCAAAACAGCCAATTTTTCTACGTAGGCATCTAAGTTTCTATCCAATTTGGGACAAGCTATGGCCAACACTTTGTTTTTCATAAAACGTTCGTGAAATCCTTCAGCTACAAAACCGGAACAATCGGCTGCCAGCAACAAATGCGCTCCGGCAAACAAAGAGTTCATGGGGTTGATCAAGTGCAACTGCACAGGAAACTGACGAGTAGGCTGATTAGCAACGGTATAGACTGGTGTGACGGGTCTCGGTTTGGGTTGATCCAATTTCAAAGAAGAGAGATCTACTTCTATGTTGTGTTTTTTCAAATAGTCAATACCTTCTTGTAAAAAACCCAATTCTCCGTGGTCCTTCAAATGTTTGAAATGCGCCAATATCACATCTTTCCCTTTAGGTACTACACGCTCCATAACAGCCGTTTCATCATAAGGTTCGGCCTCTCTTTCTTCCAAAGAAATAGCCCCTTGTGGACAGTCGGGAATGCAAGCCCCCAATCCATCACAATATAAGTCGCTGACTATGACGGCTTTTCCATTTACCAGTTGCAGAGCTCCTTCATGGCATCCTTCTACACAAATACCGCAGCCGTCACAAAGGTCTTCATCAATTTTTATAATCGTTCTTTTCATGTTTATCAAATTCTTGGCAAAACTAGCACAGTTTCACGAAAAGCTTTTGTACCATTTGTTACAAAATGGTAAAAACACGTATATTTGTACATTATGAAAGGTCTCTACAACGCTTCTCTTTTCAAAGGGCTTGACCAAACATTCGTAGATCTTCTGTTGGACAAAGCCTATCGCCTGCATACTTACCCGACGGGAGCCTTGGTGGCTGTACAAGGAGATGCCTACAAATCGTTATTGATTGTTATAGAAGGCATGCTGCGTGCAGAAATGACAAACCCCGATGGAGCCAAAGTAATCGTAGAAGAAATCAAAGCGCCCCGCTCCGTTGCACCGGCTTTTCTATACGCCAACAACAACAACTTGCCCGTAAGTATTTTTGCCATAGAACCTTCCGTCATTCTGTCCATTCCCCGGAAAAATCTTTCAGAGATGATGCAACAAAACCAGAAAGTCCTTGAAAATTACTTAAGAGAGATCTCTGACAGAAGCCGATTCCTCTCTGAACGACTCCGTCTGATTACTTTTGGCACCATCAAAAGCAAGCTCAGATCCTATTTTATGGATATGACACACGGTATGGACAAGGAGCCTTTTTCCATACCGCACACGCATCAGGAGCTGGCAGACATGTTTGGTGTTACACGACCTGCTCTAACAAGAGCCATTGGTCAATTGGAAGAAGAAGGTATCATTCGCAAAACAGGAACACGCACATACCAATTGCTACAATGAAAAATGCATACATACTTGTTGACAACAGACCTGCTCCCGTTTCACCTTCCCGTTTTTTGACAGAACATGGATTGGCCATCTTCTTTGAAGCAGACAACAAAAAATGGTTGGTAGACACAGGTGCATCGGGCGCATTTTTAGAAAATGCAACGCTCTTGGGATTGGACATAGCGCAAGTAGATTGTTTGATACTGTCTCATAACCACAACGACCATACGGGAGGCTTGGAGCACTTTTTCAAACACAACAAAACGGCCTCTGTATACTTGTCCGAATGGATTAAGAAAAGCTCTTGTTACTCCATAAAAGAAGGAACGCCCAAAGATATTGGCATAGACAGGGAATGGTTGCGCACCTATGAAAACAGATTTGTTTATCATCCAAAACAAAATGTATTCTTAACAAAAAACGTAGCCCTGTTGGGAGATATTCCCTCAATCTATCCTTTGCCTATGGGAAATACTACATTGGGACTGCAATACGACGGCAAGCACATACCGGATCCCTTTGACCACGAACTGGCTTTGCTTGTACACACGCCATGTGGAGAAGTAATCCTATCCAGCTGCACCCATAAGGGAATTTTAAACACATTGGAAGCAGCCCGTGTCTTTGCCGGAAAACCGCCTTCTTTTTTTATTGGTGGTTTGCACCTGAAAGATGATCTGGAATCAGAAGAACAATTGGCAACGCTATCGGATCTTTTGAAAAAAGAGTACCCCAAATTGCACATATATACAGGTCATTGTACCGGTGATGCTTCGTTTGGTATTTTAGAAGAACAGATGCCCAATCAAGTGACGTTATTCCATTCCGGATACAAATTCGGGCAGTTTTGCCAACAAATTATGTAAATTAGCCATTGTCTATCCAATAAATAGAGCAGACCTTTGCACCATGAAAACAGTACTTACTTTTTTAGCCATGCTCCCCGCTCTATTTCTAACAGCAGGATGCAATGAATCATCAGAAAAATCAAAAGAAAATAAAATTATAGTTATGGAATTGACAAAAGAAGAATTTATCAAACGTATATACGATTACGAAAAAAACCCCAATGAATGGAAATATGCAGGGGATAAACCTGCCATCGTAGATTTTCATGCAACCTGGTGTGCGCCTTGTAAAATGCTGGCACCTGTATTGGATGAAATAGCCAAAGAATACAAAGACAAAATTTACGTATATAAGGTAGACGTGGACAAACAAGGAGAGCTGGCTGCAATTTTTGGAGTACGTAGTGTCCCTACCATCTTATGGATTCCCATGGACGACAAGCCGAGTATTTCTCAAGGTGCTCTTCAAAAAAGCCAAATGGAGTCTATTGTTAAAAGCACATTGTTGAAAGAAGAAGAATAGCATTTTGTATATTTGCCGCATATGGAGTATGCGTGCATAACACCTTTGAGAGGGAGCCTGATTGTTACGGATGAACTTCATAACAATCGGGCTCTTTTCCGTAACAACGAATTGTACAAATTCATTTGGGTTCGTAAAGGTACCGTCAACCTGAAAGTAGACCATGTATTGCTTCCGTTGGAAGAAAATCAAATACTTCCTCTATCGAACATTCACAACATCCAATTTGAAGAAGTAAACGGGCAGTACGTATCCATCTTGTTTAACAGCAATTTCTATTGTATTTATAAGTCAGATGACGAAGTGTCCTGTAACGGATTTCTTTTCACGGGATACTCCAATTTGATGCTCTTGCATATTGACAAAACACAATCCATCACTCTTGAACACATCTTTTCAGATATGATGCTGGAATACGATGCGGAAGATGCTCTTAAAGAAGAAATGCTGCGCCTGCACCTGAAGCGTTTTATTGTCACCTGCACCCGCATAGCAAGAGATACCTTATCCATTGATCCCATGAACGAACAAGGCTTTGATTTGGTTCGTCAATTTTATATCTTAGTGGA
>Ga0265293_10014286_pt1 | contig 10110 bp, 8 predicted proteins | sample Munlanlewell138R_FD_192505 | JGI IMG/M metagenome (GOLD analysis project Ga0265293, IMG submission 192505) | Leachate microbial communities from a municipal landfill in Southern Ontario, Canada - Leachate well 138R | ecosystem: Engineered > Solid waste > Landfill > Unclassified | place: Canada...
ACATTAAATATTTTAAACTCAGTTTCATTTAAAAAACTCGCAGACGACTTACCGCCCACATAAGAAAACAAAACGCATCCAGCTTCTTCCTGTTCAAAATCAGACAAAAACTCAAAACTCGGAATATCAACAATATTTTTTTCAAAAGAAAAGTTTTTTTCATTTGATTTTACAAAAACATAATTAGAATTAAAATCTATTTTTTCATTAGAAAGTATTATATTAAAAAAATTATCCTTAGAATAATTAGATTTTTGACAAATAACAAATCTATTTTGATTATCTATAAAAACATCCTGTTCATTTTTAAAAACAGTTACATTTTTAGGAAAAGAAATTTTGTTATAAATTGAAACTTCATTATATTCATCAAGATTACCTGGATTTATAATAATAGGAATATCAAGTTCGGCAAAGAAACTTTCAACAAATTTTACATCACTCGATGCAAACATATTTGTACCAAATAGATTATTATTAATAAGAATAAAATCAGGTTCAAATTTCGTCTTATACAACAAAATCCTTTCACGAAATATCAATCTTAACCTTTTTCTTAATTCATTACCTCTTCCAGGAAAACTCAAAAAACTTTTTCCTAAGAATATATTTGTAGTTATAATACCTTTAAAATCTTTCATATCATGAGATTATAACATTTATAAATTCAAAAGAAAAGAGTACAAAAAAAGACTATTTTAATTTTAAAAATAGTCTTTTATAAAAATTTAAATAAGTTTTTTTAACTTTAAAAAACTGATTTCTGTAATCTAACACTTGCAATATTTTGTTCAAATCTTATGAAATGTTCAACATACATCTCAACAAATCTATTATCAAGTCTTTTTGAAAAAACACCATTTGAATCTTCATTATCTCTATCAAGATATTCTTTTACAATATTTTCAATTTGAATTTTAATACCATCTTTACCATTTATTTTTTCAGTAATAAATATATACGCTTCATCATCACTTTCCATATTCAAAGTTAATTTTGCAATCTCAACAGCTTTTTTTATAGATAATTCAAAAAATTCCATTAATCTATCTTCTGGAACACAATCAATATAATCCATTAAAAACTCTTCATCAGAAGAAACAACTTCAGCAGCAAACTGCTCTCTTTCACTTAATTTCACTTTTGAGATTTCCGCATAAGAAGTTACTGCAATTAGAAAAAAAAGAACTGTTAAAAACTTCATTCCAAACTTAGACATTTAAGCCCCCTTATTCACTTATACACTTATAAACTTATTTGTTATTTACCTATAAAGCATTATAGGATATTAAACTTTTTCATATATGTCAATTTTTTTATAAGACCAATAACCAAAAAGCTGATTCAAAAAAGTTTTTGACTGTATAAATATATCAAAGAAATAAAAATATAATGTAATCCCGGCTCAAAATCAAACCGGGATTATATAGTTATAATAAGTTTAAAAATCAATTAATACAATTCATCTAAAGTAATTTTTTCTTGCATCAATTTAGAATACTCTCTATTGTTAAGAGAAATTCCTCTTTCAGCGAAAATTTTTAAAATTTCTTCTTTATGCTTTCCATCAAATTTTTCTTCATCAACTCTTATAATAGCTGCAAGTCCATCTGCAAATGTAGATTTGTAATTAATATAATATCTCATTCTATGCGCGAGTTCATCAGAAATCTTTCTACCAAAACTTTCTCTCATTTCCCATAAAGGAGCTGAAAACATCAAAGAATCATGATGACATTCGCCAATATAATCTTCTGGATAATGAGTATCGTTTTTACAACTTCTCATATATGGTTTTCCAATTTTATTCATAACCCATTCACCAATTTCAGGATCATCTGTAATAGTATTACCAAAATAATCAGACAAAGCCTCATTCATACCACCAGCTTCACCATAATTACCAAGCCCTGCCATTTCATAAGATAATGCGTGAGTATATTCGTGATATATCACTGAAGCTTCAATAGCAAGATTATTAAATTTATTACCATCTCCAAAACAAAAATACTGACCCCATGGGGAGAAGAAAGCATTATCATATTTATCACCATAATGAACAGTTGTTTTCATAGGTTTATCAAGTTCAACATAACCATAATTAGTCCTAAAAAAATCATGAATAACATTCATATGATAATAAACATTTGCTTCTTCAAAATGAGTATTTCCATAAGGATATATAAAATTATTATCAGGATTTTCCGCATTAACTGTATCTTCGTTTTCTACTTTAGAATAAAAACCAATCAAAGTTCCACTATAATTAATATTAGATATAGATCCAACAGACACTTTTGATTTTAGAGGATTTGTTAAAAAAATTGAAGCATTTCCTTCATGGTATTGAATAAAATCATCACAATAAAGCACTTTCTTGTTTTCTGCATCTACAACTACTAAAAATTCTCCTAAAGGAGCTTTTGAAAGTAATTTAACACTATAAGCCCATTTAAGACCTTTCAATGTATCAAATAATATTTTTTCACAATCAGCAATTTCTCCAGAATTATCTGAGCCTGTATATTCAAAAGCTTTATCCTCAGCTTCTGATGAAGTTATAATATCATTATTAATTATTTCATTTGAAAGAATAAAACTACCTGATGCCATAAATGTTTTTTTGTTTTCTGAATAAGTCAAAGTCCCTGGAAAAATTTTATAAATTCCAGAATAAGTTTCATAAATACTTCTTTCTTTGTTTTGATTTTTTAATTTAAGATACATACCTTCCGGCATATTTGAATTAAGATTGTATATAAAATTATATGCATTTTTATTAACATCACCTATGATAGAACTTGGCACTCCGTGTGTATTATCCCATATAATCTGTGTATCAAGGTTATCTGATTTTGATATATTTTCCAAAATATTCCATGTGCGAATAGGAAAAACTTCTTTTTCTTGTGAATTCATTAACAATCTGCTTGTATCAACTGGCATTAATGCAGATGATAGAATAGATAGAGTCAATATAGAGATTAAAAAAATCTTTTTAAACATACTGTATACTCCTTAATACTTTAATTATTTTGTTATATTATTATAAAGCATAAACTTTAAAATTGAAAGTAGAATTTTAAGCAAGAAATATAATCTTCGAAATAAACTTCTATTTCTTAAATTAAAAAAAGGTAGACAAAGATTCAATTAGGAATTAGCGACTGCTAAAGCAGTCTAATTAGAAAAACAACCTCATTATATACAGAGAATTTATATTTTTTTTAAAATTTCATAAGGTCCAATTTAATAATACAATCCGCTAAATATTGGATTTTTTCAATTACAATTTTTTTAGAAAAACCAGGATTCCATATATTATTGCAAAAAATATCACTAGTAACAAAAACAGCACTGCATTCAATATCTTTAAAATGTTCACCAAAACTAAAAAGTGCCGAACACTCCATATCAATACAATTTACACCATATTTTTGAATAATATTTATTTCTTCAAATGTCTCTCTTAAAGGACAATCAGTAGTCCATGCAAAACCTTTATAAAAATTAATTAAATTTTTTTTCATCAAATCATTAAGTTTTTTATTAAGAAATATAGAAGAATTTACAATATCAATATTTTCATCAATATAATTTTGTGAAGTTCCTTCGCCAATTAATGATTTTTCAACAATAAATATATCTCCAAAATCATATTTTTCACCAATAGCAGCAGACATACCTAAAATTATAAAGTTTTTAATATTTTTTTTTCTTAATTCATCACATTTAATAATTGTATAAGGAGCTCCAGGAGCTTGAATATAACAGAAAATAACATTTAAATTTTCTTTAAAAAAAATATTTCTTTTTTCAGTGAATTTTAATTTTCTTAGATAATTCATTAGATTTTTAGAATAAAATAAAACAGCTGTATTAACATTTTGAGGAAATTCTTTTTTTGAATAAGAAAAATCCACTGCTGTATTTATCTTATATTTATTTTTAATTATATTTTTCATTTAAGTAACTGTAATATTGTTTCATGCTTTGAATTAGCGTGAGAAAGCATAGTTACTCCAGACTGATTCAAAAGATCTGTCTTTGTAAAATTCAACATTTCTTTCGCCATATCAACATCTCTTATCCTTGATTCACTCTCATAAAGTCGATTATGTAAAATATAATCACCAGTTTTTTCAAGTGCATTCTGCATAGAACCTAGAGAAGTTCTCTGTAAAGATATTTTTTTTAACGCATCATCAATTATAGTTATTGCTTGTTCAGCACTTTCTCTTGTTTGAATACTAATATTCATCTGATATAAAGGTCCTGCATTTCTTGTGCCTGTTGAATAATCAGTTTTACCATAATTAACCTTTCCATCAGTTGAAAGTTTTACAGCAAGCCCAAGGTTTTCTGGAGTTATATTACCAAAACTCGCAAGAAAAACTTGAGCTTCATTCGCACCAACATGGAAATTCTGTTTATTTGATCTTATTCTTAATTGAAATTGTGTTATGCTTTTCCATTCTTGTTCGTTATTAGCAGTTACTTCCCTTTCACCCGGCACCTGTGCTCTATGATCAGGATAACCAACTCCTGCTGGGTCTACTGGGAAATTTCTAGTGAAATCATGTTCTAAATCATCATCTTCAGTTCTCTGCATATATCCATAATCTAACTGTTCATCAATTCTTAATACAATACCCTTTAATAATCTTGTATTTTCAAGTAGAGGATTTCCTAAAGCAGGTGGTTGCGGTCCTCCAAGAATTCCACCAATTGGTCTGGAAAGTTCTTTTTCAGTAAAAATATCAGAATCTGATCTAAATATACCCATGCTCTGAAAAACTCCACCTGCCTCATCAATTCTACCCGGCATAGTTGGAAACATTGGTTGATGAGTAACATTAGCAATAGAGATTATTGTATCTGTACCAGAAGTGAAAGCCCTATGAGAAACCCCATTAGAAGTAACAGTAGTTATAGTTTTTGTATCTGAAAGGACCTGACCGCCATACAGACCGAGTTTTACAGCAACTCCATCTGGATCAGCTCCAAAACTGATATTAAATCTGGACCCGGAGTGAACAGATGTCAGAGTAATATCATTCTGATCAGAATCAAGACCAGCAAGTACTCCAACATTAGCATCATTAATCTTTCTTACAACATCCTGTAGAGAGTCTTTTTCGTCAACAACAATAACTCTTGTTTGTTTATCTATTTTTATATGCAGTTCAGCATCCCCTGTCACCCCTGCATCTCCCAGGTTTATCACTCCATCATCGTCCACATCAGTTAAATTTGCAGTTCCATGTACATTGCTTGCAGTTCCAGCATCAAGTATAGTAACCATATAATCTGCATTTTCAACTTCTCCAACAATATCAGCTGTTCCAATTTTCTTATTTGAAGATAAACCTAATCCTATAGTATCTCCATTTAATAAAACTTTGTTGTTAAATTCAGTGTAATTTGCAACTCTGTCAATCTGATCTACAAGCTGATCAAGTTCTCTTTGAATTTCAATTCTATCCCTATTTGTATAATTATCATTGGCAGATTGTATAGCAAGTTGTCTCATTCTTACAATTATTGAATTGGCAACTTCAAGCACACCTTCTGCACTCTGAACCATAGAAATAGCATCCTGAACATTAGTATGAGCCTGATCAAGACCACTTATCTGACCTCGCATTTTTTCAGATACAGCAAGACCTGCCGCATCATCTCCAGCTCGGTTTATTCTAAGTCCACTAGATAATTTTTGTAAGGAATTAGTATTTGAACTTTTGTTAATATTGAGAATTCGCCTAGAAAAGATCGAACTATGATTTGAATTAATAATACCAATACTCATCCGACCTCCATGTCAGCATTTAAAAAATACATCCGTGATAAAATCCTATGATTATATAACAAAATCAGAGAATTCAAATTCTTATAAATTAAAATCGGAAATTACAATCTAAATCTTTAATTTTTTTTACTAATAACTTTAATAAAAAAGATTTATGTTATAAGATTAAAATATGAAAATAAATATAATTCCACGACATAGTCTTGACTTTGGTTTTTCTGAATATATAAATCTATTGAATTTTTTTAGAAAACCTAAAAAACACAAAAGCGTTTTTAAAAATAGACTCGTTAAAATATTTAATTCAGAAATAATATTATCTTCCTCATTTAGAGCTTTATTTTTCAATACATTAGAATTTTTCAAACAAAAAGGAGCAAAAAATATACTTTTTCCATCAAAATGCTTTTATCCTTTATATTTATCAGCTAAAAAATTAAATTACAATATTGATATTTATGACATTGATGATAATTACATATTAAACGAAGATATAATTTTCAAAATGCTAGAAAATAATTCTTATGATATATTTGTTCTTTCACATGAATTTGGGAATTACAGACATCTTCCTGACAAACTTTTGAATGAATTAAACAAAAAAAACATCATAATATTAGAAGACCAAGCACATTCATTGGCTAATTTTAAAATTTCAGGAGATATTTCTTTTTTTTCTTTTGGTACAGGTAAAGATCTTTGTGCTTTGTCTGGTGGAGCTATTGCTTTTAAAAAAAATAAATTCAAAGAACTTTCTGATTTTTTATTAAAAAAAATAAAATCTTCTAAAAGATGGGATGATATTTTAAATATAAAAAATACATTGCCCGAAATAATTTTTTCATCATTTCCAATTTATATTATTTTTGTCTTTCCTGTTTTTTATATATTAAATTTATATTCAAGAGAATTTTTAGAAAAATTATTTTTTTCAGATGATACTTATATAACTAAAAAAATGACAGAATTCACTCAAATGCAAGAAAATATTGCTTTATCTCAGCTTGATAAATTAAAAACTAATATAATAAAAAGAACAGAAATTGGAAAAATATATAAAAACAATTTATACAAAAACTTGCTAGAAAATAAAACATATTTAGCCTGTGCATATAAATTAAACTCACAAAAACAATTTTATTTTCTATTAAAACAACTTTTAATTTTAGGAATAGATTGCAGAGTGAATTATATTAAAGATATTAAATCTAAAAACTTATCCCAAAACATTATATTTTTACCTTCTTTTAGCTCTCTAAGACTTAATAAGATCAAAATAATTTGTTACAAAGTTAATCTAATTCTTAAAAACTATCGAAATATATAATATGAAAAAATCAGAAATCAAAATTGCTATATTAAAAAATGTTACTTTTTTTAAAATTTCAGGTCATGCTGGTGCTGAAAATGCTGACACTATTATTGAAGCATTTAATAAATCAATAAAAAATTCCTATCATCTTTTTATAATTGATATGGCTGAATGTGATTATATAGATAGTACTTTCATAGGCACTTTACTTGTTATGAATAAAAACACTAATGAACACAAAGGCAAAATGGTACTTCTTAATATTACAAATCAAGTATATGAAATATTGCATAATATGTTTCTTGACAAGTTTTTTAATATTGAAACATCAGATACTTTTAAAAATCTAAAATCTTTAAAAGATATAAAACATAGAAAAAGTGAAAAAGATATGTTAGAAAATATGATTAAAGCTCATGAAGAGTTATCATCAACATCTCAAAAAAACAAAGAAACATTTCAGGATTTAGTTTTATTTTTAAAATCACAAAAAATAGAATGATTAAAAGCAGATCCCGGCTCAGAATCATACCGGGATGACAAAAATAAATAAATTTAGATAGTTTAAGGATTTAAGAGTTAAAAACCTAACCCTGTTTTTTCTCTTTATCTCTTAAACTTTTTTTTAACCCTTTAACCCTTTAACTCTCAACCCCTTTAACTCCTTCACCCTCAACCTAGCTTTTATTTTCTTCTTCTTTATTTGGTCTTAATGTTGGAAACAATATAACATCTCTTATTGAAGAACTATCGGTAAAAAGCATTATCATTCTATCAATTCCAAGTCCTAGTCCACCTGCATTAGGCATTCCATATTGAAGAGCCAAAACATAATCTTTATCCATTCTATGTGCTTCTTCATCACCATCGCTTCTTTTGGAAATTTGTTCTAGAAATCTTTTTTCCTGCTCAAAAGGATCATTTAACTCTGAAAAAGCATTTCCCATTTCTCTCCCATAAGCAAAAATTTCAAATCTATCAACATATCTTGGTTCTTTTTCATTGTTTTTTGATAATGGAGATATTTCAACAGGATATTTATAAATAAAAACAGGTTGAATAAGTTTTTCTTCAACTTTTTCTTCAAATATGAGATTGATTAATTCACCACGACTCATACTTTTTTCAGCAGAACCTATACCATTTGATTTAGCAATTTCAAAAATATCTTCTTGTTCCATAGATTCATCAAGTTTAATATTTGCGTGTTTTTCAATAGATTCAACCATTGTAAGCCTTGCAAAAGGTTTTTTAAAAGAAAGTTTTTCACCCTGATATTCAATTTCTTCGCTTCCGCAAACTTCAATGGCAATATGATTAAAAATATCTTCAGTTAAATCCATCATATCATTATAATCAGCATAAGCTTGATAAACTTCCATCATAGTAAATTCAGGATTATGTTTTATAGAAATTCCTTCATTTCTAAAATTTCGATTTATTTCATAAACTTTTTCAAATCCACCTACTAAAAGTCTTTTTAAATAAAGTTCAGGAGCTATTCTTAGATAAAGATCCATATCAAGAGTATTATGATGAGTTGTAAAAGGTCTCGCAGCAGCTCCGCCAGCAATCGTGTGCATCATAGGAGTTTCAACTTCAAGAAAATCTCTATTACTCATAAATTCTCGTATTTTTTGAATAATAAGAGATCTTTTTATAAAAATATCTTTTACTTCTGAATTGGCTATAAGATCTACATATCTTCTTCTATATCTTAATTCTACATCTTTAACACCATGAAATTTTTCAGGCATTGGCTGAATCGACTTTGATACTAATTTGAATTCTTTCATTCTTATAGTTATTTCACCAGTCTTTGTTCTAAAAACATTACCTTTTACAGCAATAAAATCTCCAAGATCAACTTTCCTGAATATTTCAAAAAATTCTTCTCCAAGCTCATCTTTTCTACCATAAAACTGTATTTTACCTGAGAAATCTTCTATATGACCAAAAGCTGTTTTACCATGACCTCTTAAAGCAACCATTCTTCCAGCTACCCAGTATTGTTTTTCTGAAATTTCTTCCTGACCAAGAGATTTATATTTTTTTCTAAGCTCTTCGGCCATTATATCTTTTTTAATATCTGAAGGATATGGATTGATTTTATTTTCTTTTAAATATTCATAATTTGCATATTTTTGTTTTACAATGTCATTTGTTAATAGATTTTCCACTATTTACTCCTTGTTATTCAGTTTTTTTACGATTATAACAGAACTAACTTTATCTTTCATACTATCATAGTGAAAATCATCAGTTATTCCCTTTAAAATAAGAAAACCTCTACCTCTTGTATTATAAGGATTTTCAAAAGAATTGTTGACTTTTTCAAGTATTTTTTCACTATTATAACCTTTTCCATAATCATCTATAAAAATTATTATTTCACTATGTATAGATAAAACCAATATTCTAATTTTTGCATTTTTACGAGAGTCTACATAGCCATGTTCAATAGAATTTGACAGAGTTTCTTCTAATGACATCAATATATCATATTCATCAGTCTTAGTGTAATCATAATTATTTTTTACTATTCTCATTACAAAATCTTGAGCAACTTTTATATATGAAAAATCAGCTGGAATTACAACTTTAAATTCCATTATTTCAGGATTTTCACGATTTTCGTCTTTTTTTATAAAAGATTCATCAAATATTTCATCAATATTTTTAACAAGAATAAGAACTTTATCCATTCTTGCAGTTTTAAATACTTTTATAAGTTTAGGATTATTAACGATAATATAAAGATTTTTAGCTTTATCAAAAAGTAATTTTCTAATTCTAAGCAAAATGCTCAAACCAGATGAATCAATATATTTTGTATTATCAATATCAACAATAAAACCTTTGATATCAGGGGTTAAACAATTTAATACATTTACTTCAAATTCATCATTTTCCCCAATAACAAGATCTTGTTGAAGTTTAATAAACATATATCCATTTTTTCTTTTAAATTCACACATTATTCATAAAT
>Ga0265293_10014287_pt1 | contig 10110 bp, 8 predicted proteins | sample Munlanlewell138R_FD_192505 | JGI IMG/M metagenome (GOLD analysis project Ga0265293, IMG submission 192505) | Leachate microbial communities from a municipal landfill in Southern Ontario, Canada - Leachate well 138R | ecosystem: Engineered > Solid waste > Landfill > Unclassified | place: Canada...
TCCAGGAAGAAACGAGCGATGTCTACCATGCAGTTATCTTCGTCCATGACGATCATACCGCCGGAGCCCATCATTGACCCGATCGACACTAAGTTGTCAAAATCAATAGGGGTATCTAGGTTTTCCCTGGTAATGCAACCGCCGGAGGGTCCGCCGGTCTGAACTGCCTTGAAGGCTTTTCCGTTGAGGCAGTCTTCACCGATATCGTAAATGACTTCCCGCAAGGTGATTCCCATGGGAACCTCTACAAGGCCGGTATTGTTGATCTTGCCGCCCAAAGCAAATACCTTGGTGCCCGGAGACTTTTCCGTACCCATGGATTTAAACCATTCCGGTCCGTTCAAAATGATTTGGGGGATGTTCGCTAAAGTCTCTACGTTGTTGATAATAGTCGGCTTGCCCCAGAGGCCTTTGTTGGCCGGGAAAGGAGGCTTATTTCTGGACATGCCCCGCTTACCTTCAATGGATGCGATCAATGCGGTCTCTTCGCCGCAAACGAAAGCGCCTGCGCCCAATCTTATTTCAATATCGAAGTCAAAGCCGCTTCCAAAGACGTTTTTGCCGAGGAAACCTTTTTCCTTTGCCTGTCCGATGGCAATTTTCAATCTATGAACCGCTACGGGGTATTCGGCTCGTACATAGATGAAGCCTTTTGTAGCGCCAATGGCGTAACCGCCGATGGCCATGGCTTCCAGAATGGAATGAGGATCGCCTTCCAGAACGCTTCTGTCCATGAATGCGCCCGGGTCTCCTTCGTCAGCATTGCAGATGATGTATTTCTGATCTGCTTCATTGGCTGCTGCAAAACTCCACTTCATGCCTGTGGAGAATCCCGCGCCGCCTCTTCCTCTTAGACCGGAAGCCTTCATCAGATCGATAACCTCCTGAGGTGTCATCTGCGTAACAGCCTTTGCTAAGGCCTGATAACCGTCAATGGCTATGTAATCATTTATATTTTCCGGATCGATGAGCCCACAATTCTGAAGAACGACTCGTTTTTGTTTCTTATAAAACTGAACATCGTCTAAGTTTTTCAGCTTGTCGCCTTCTCCCTCACCGATGGTATATTCCACAACTGGCTTGCCTTTTACTAAATGCTCGGAAACCACTTTTGTAACGCGGTCAGGGTCCATATGAATATAGGTTACTTTTTCCTTGCCGGGTTCGAAGACCTCGACGATAGGTTCATATATACACATACCGATGCAGCCTGTAGGAACGATTTGTACGTTGGAAAGTCCCTTTGCTGCGGTCTCTTCTTTCAATCTTTCTAAAACCGGCTTGGCTCCGGCGGAAATGCCGCAGGTGGCCATCCCTACAACTACGCGGCAACCTTCAGTGACTTCAAAGTCCTTCACTGCTTTAGCCTTTAGTTGGTTTAATTCATTGATACCGTTCATCTGCGCCACCTCACCCTCTATATTTTTCAAGAATCGCAGGAATAACATCTACATTATCCAGCTTGCCATAAACGTCATCGTCTATCATCATAACGGGTGCCAGACCGCAGCATCCCAGACAACGAGTAGCGTCAATGGTAAATAAGCCGTCTTGTGTGGTCTCGCCCACACCTATGTTCAATTCCTCTACGACCTTATCCATCACCTTCTGCGCACCCCTGACATAGCATGCGGTTCCAAGGCAAATCCCTACATGGTGTTTGCCCTTCGGTGTGATGGCGAATTGGCTGTAAAATGTAGCGATTCCGTAGAGCTCGGCGATAGGTACTCCGATGTTCTCGGAAATGAATTTCTGGACTTCCAGAGGCAGGTAACCAAAAATACGCTGAGCCTCTTGAAGTACTGTCATTGTAATCCCCTCAGAATCTTTGACAGAGTCGATATAGGCTTTTAATTCCATATATCTTTTGTCTTCTGTTTTGTTGCAATTGCACCCGCAGTCATTTTGCATTTCAAAATCTCCTTTAATAACTTGTGATAAATGTGTCATGAAAACCTCTTATTCTGAATGATTTTGAAGGATCACCTCCTGACACCCTACATTTCGCGGATAAGAAAAACGTTAGTATTGCTGAGATAAAGGAAATGTAAATAGGGCATGTATATTTGATATTTTTTCTACAATCACATTGAGAATAACATAACTAATATTAAGATGCAATAATATTGAGAAAACTTTGAATAAGTAAAAACTTAACGATTAAGGCCCTCGTTCCCCTGTCGCATTCCCTTGCTATGAACGGATAAAACTGATAAGATTTAGTATAGTAGGAAAGGAGGGATTGCTATGGAGTTAAAGGATGTTATCTATAAGCGACAGAGCATAAGAAAGTACACAGATCAGAAGGTTTCCCAGGAGGACCTGGAAGTGATTCTCGATGCGGGCAGAGTTGCGCCTTCGGGGAAGAATTCGCAGAATTGGCATTTCGTCGTAATCCGGGATAGAGGGCTGAAGGAAAAGATTGGGCAGGCCATCTTGGACAAAAACGAGATGATTGCAAAAAAGATGGATGAAAAGGATCCGGAAAAGGGATTGCGCTTCCGGAAGTTTGCGAAGAACTATTCCCTTTTCTTCCTAGATGCGCCGGTGTTGATTGTGGTTTACGCCGAGCCTTATCACTGCAGTGGTTACGCTGAGTATAAATTTGCCGAATTCCCGCAGGAATACGTCGACAAGCTGTCAATAGCAGACCCAGGGTTGCAGAATATCGGTGCTGCAGTTCAGAACATGTTCCTTACGGCGACGGACCTGGGTTACGGCTGCTGCTGGATGACAGGACAGAATTACGCCGCAGAAGAAATAGAGGAAGTTATTAAGGAGGAAACGGGCTTTGACAAGGAAGGTTTTTTCCTCGCCTGCATGCTACCTATAGGGGTTCCTCAAGAAGGAGCGCGGAGTCCCGGGCGGAAGGACTTGAGTGAGATCTGCACCTTCGCGTAGAATGGCAGAGACAGTATCTGCAGAAAATAGCACGATTGTTACAGGATCCGAATCAGGTCTTGAATGGCTTGCTCCATGCGTTCCATGGGGATTCGAGTATAGTAAAGCATAACCACAGAGTAGTTTTTTTCACTTTCAAAATTGGTAACCGGAGCCACTGTAAGCCCCGATTCCGAAGCGGAAGCGCAAATCTCCTCTGTGGTTTTTCCGTTGTTGGGTAGTTTAAGCAGCATGTGAATACCAGAGCTGTTGTTCAAAATATGAACGGTGCTCTCAGCGTATCGGTTGAGGGCTGCAGTTGCCAGCTGGATTTTCTGCGCGTTAAGCTTCCGCTGCTTTCTAAGATTGGTCTGGTAATAGCCGCTGTTCATATAGAGTGCCAGAGTAAGCTGCTCTGCTTTTGAGCATGTCTGGGTGTATCCGCTAAGGGACTCCTGGAACAGTTGATGCAAAGGCAGGGGAAGCACCATGTAGCTGATTTTGACTGATGGAAAAAGGGTGGAGGAAAAGGAGCCCAGATAGACAACCTGCTCTCTGCTGTCAAGGCCCTGAAGTGAGGGAACCGGGCGGCTGTCGTAACGAAGTTCGCTGTTGTAATCGTCTTCGATAATGATGCTCTTATTTTGATAGGCCCAGTCCAGCAGTGCGTACCTCCTCCCTGCAGGCATGACGGAACCTGTAGGAAATTGATTGGAAGGACTTACGTAAACAGTTGAAGGGATATTTGCCGGAAGTCTTTCAATCCGGATTCCGTCCCTGTCTATGGGAACGCGGGTCATTTTGAAATTGCGGTCCCGAAAGATGCTTCGCACAGGAAGATAACCGGGATCCTCAAAGGACACATGATCAATGCCCATTCTCTGCAGGATGATGCAGAGGATGTTAATCAGCTGCTGGGTGCCCGCTGCAATGACTACCTGTTCCCGGTTGCAGCGCACACCTCTCGATTGATAAATGTATCGGGATATTTCGTCCCGGAGGGGAGGTTCTCCCTGGATATCGCCCTCGACGAGAAGCAGAGAAGAATAATCGTTTAAAATCTTATTGGCACATTTCTTCCATTTTGTAAAATCGAAAGAGGCGGGATCCACATAGACTTGATTGTCCGGATTCTTTTCAAAAAAAGGCAGTGATAGAGAAGGTCGATCGTCCGAAGGGGAGTTGGAAGGGGTAAAAAGACCCGCTGCGTCTCCTCCCGGGGAAACTGCGCTGACATAATAGCCTGATCTGGATATGCTGTTGATGTAACCTTCTACCAATAACTGGCTGTAGGCTAACTCTACCGTTGTCACGCTGATATTGAGGGATCTGGACAAAGCCCTTAAAGATGGAAGTTTGTCTCCGGGCAGAATGTCCTGATTGACGATTGCATTCCGAATATAACGAAAAAGCTGTAGATACAAGGGTACGGATAGCTCTTCGTTGAGTATTGGTGTTAATGAAATCATGAGGACCTCCCAACTGTTCTTGGTGAACCCGTATAAACTGTAGTCATTTTGATGAAAAACCCACAAAACCAACAGCAAAACTACAATCTGTACTTATGAAAAAAGTAGTAACTGGATGTTTCTATAATCACAGTATAGAGTTATTATAATACTACAAATACTAAATAACAACCACAGGGACAGACCCCATGGCGGCTTTTGCACCCACAGGGACAGACCCCGTGGGTGCAAAAGCCGCCATGGGGTCTGTCCCTGTGGTTGAATGAGGATTATTATGGCCGTATCCGAAAAGACGAACAAAACTATATTGACAGGTGTTATGATCGCTATTGTTGCCGTGGCAACGATGATTATTGCCATTCCCGTTCCCTTTACCAATGGTTACATCCACCTGGGAGACAGCATGATTTTTCTCTCGGTGTTCATACTAGGTTGGCGTTACGGCGCCATTGCTGCAGGTGTAGGGTCAGCCTTGGCAGACCTATTTTTGGGTTTTGTTCACTGGGCGCCCTGGACCCTTTGCATTAAAGGAATCATGGCACTTCTCATGGGCCTTATGATCGAGAAAGCAGTAAAGAGCCGCAGAAATACCGCTGTTGCCCTTGTGGCTACCGCCGTGTTTTGGCTGGTTTTCCACTTTACAGTAGATCGGATTATTCGCTTCGAGGCGATGCATAACCCGGCAGATCTGCTGAGCGATGAAATTCCGGATGTAACTGCACTTGGAGATTTCCTCAATTCAATACAGAGCCAGCTCATGTTAGTGGCCCTGCTGATTCCCGTTTTTCTTATTTTCATCGCTTTGGTGTTGAAAAAGAAAGAGCACTACAGCATCCCCATGTCCGCGATCCTGGGCATGACGCTGGCCGGGCTCTGGATGGTGTTTGGATATTATATAGCCGGCGGCATTCTGTACGGCAATTTCGCCGTCTCCGCATTCAGCATTCCTATGAACATGATCCAGTTCATCATTGGTTTTCTGGTGGCATCCCTGATAACAGCTGCCTTGTCAAAGACTCCGGCAACCAAATATTTCTCCTTGGGTATACAGAGGAAATCCTAACTACAGGATTGCTTCCTTGATCAGATATTCCGCTGCGCGGCTTTCCTCTTTGAACAGTAGGGACACCGGCTTGGATAGCAGACCTTCCGATGCTCCGGAGTTGTTTTTTAAGTGATCTGCGAGCACCAGTGTCATGGATTTTTGGTTTATTTTTTTAACGACAGAAAACAGGAGGTCCTTGTCGAGCTTCTGTTTCTTTATCTGCTTTTGGAAATTGAGAACCTGGGTCTCCGTTTCCTTTTGATATGACAGCACGGCTTCTGAAAGCTTACTGTGGAAGGTTCGTTTGGTATATAGGGTCTGTGGGTCCATTTCAAAAATGCGGGCTGTGGCCTCCGCTGATTTCAATGCCCGTTTGTTTAGCTCCCCTTTTGCAAAAGCATAATATTCCCCATCGTAAAAACCAAAGGCCTTCAGCGTATCCAGGTAACCCAGTCGAATATTTTTTGTGGAGTTCTTCCCGTCGAAAGTCAAGATATCGCCTAAATCCCACTTGCAGCGGAGCAGTATCAAATGTTGCGCCTTCTTTAAGGGCTCTTTCTGTACTAGTCCGTTGGTCTCCAGATCTACAGCGATTACATGGGTAGCCCCTCTCTTCAGTGCCATGCCAACGGGCAAATTGTCCAGATATCCGCCATCTACATATTTGGTGTTGTTGATGTCCGCGACCTTTAGGGCCGGGAAAAGAGAACAGCTGGCTACAATGAAATCCACCAGCTTACCTCGGGGTATGTCCTCAACAAAGAGGTGGCGCAGGGCAAGGGGAAGCTCTACCGTTGCGAGGCCGTAATCCATCCTGCTGTTTCTTACTTTATTTTCGTTGACATAACGGTTCAACAGATCTTTTAGCGGGCTGTTCCTCCTGGGAAATCCCGTATCCACGACCATATCCGTTTGAATTTCTCTCCACAAGCTGATAGCAAGGTCGAAGCTATTTTGCGCAACAACGGCACCGTTAATGGCGCCCACAGAGGCACCGGTGACGATGTCAATCTGTATGTCCATCTCTCTCAACGCCTGCCAGACGCCAATCTCGTATGCACCCCGTGCACCGCCTCCACCTAAGACAAGAGCGGTCTTTTTCTCCTTTTCCATGGAAAGCCTCCTGTATGCTTTGCAAATGTTGGTACAGACTAATTTGATTATAACCAGTATGGGCAAATATGCAAGATGCCACTCTGTCAGCAGAAAATCAGCCGGTACTGCCCCAATTTTTTGTCGGCACCCCTAAATGTGCAAAATTTCAAGTAATACGACAAAATATGTAAATAAATAGAAATATATTTAGTACAACTTGAAATTTTGAGCAGAAGCGGTAGAGAATCTCCATTTTTCCGTGCACAAGTTGAAATTTTGCACATTGCGCCGGCGTGACCGCTTCAGAAAGAGCAAGTGCGGGCGTAATCTGTGAATTCTTCATCATATTACTTGAACGGGCGTTCGACTAGGTGTATAATAATAGAACAAATGTTCTGCATGTGGAAGTGAGACGATTATGGAGCTTTATGAAAAATTGAGGATCCTGGCGGATGGAGCGAAGTACGACGCTTCCTGCGCTACCAGCGGTGTGGCGAGAAAAAATGTAGGAAGAATGGGCAATGCTTCCTGCATGGGAATCTGCCATTCCTGGTCTGCCGATGGCCGCTGTATCTCTTTAATGAAGGTATTGCTCACCAATCGATGCGTTTACGACTGCGAATACTGCATCAACCGCAGGACTTCAGATGTGGAAAGGGCTTCCTTTGAACCTGAGGAGTTGGCGGGGCTGGCTATGGAGTTTTATCGCAGAAATTATATCGAAGGCTTATTTCTGAGTTCTGCCGTGGAAGGCTCTCCGGATCAGACCGGAGAAAGAATCCTCCGCACTTTGGTGTTGCTCCGGGAGGATCACGGATTTGCCGGATATATTCATGCCAAGATTATCCCGGGAGTTTCATCGGAATTGATTCACCAGATCGGCATGGTGGCAGACCGGATCAGCGTCAATATTGAATTTCCCACGGAGGACGGTCTGAAGAAACTGGCTCCGCAAAAGAAACCTGCCGGCATTTTTCGACCCATGAAACAGATTACGGAAACCATCGCTGACAGAAAGCAGCTGGGACCCGCTTTTCAAAGCTACCCGGGACGTCCGTCGACAGCAGCACACGACATCGGATATTTGCAACCTATGGGAAGGTCAGAGCTTGTACCTCAGCCCAGGAAGAAATACAAAGAGAGGTTTGCGCCTGCGGGTCAGAGCAGCCAGATGATTATCGGCGCGGCAGGTGAGTCAGATCGTCAGATTATCAAGACATCGGAAAGTCTTTATCAGGGTTTCAAAATGAAGAGGGTCTATTACTCGGCCTATATACCCGTCATCAGTTCACCGGTGCTGCCCTCTTTGATGACGGCTCCGCCCCTTGTTCGGGAGCATCGGCTCTATCAGACAGACTGGCTCATGCGTTTCTATGGATTTCAGGCGGATGAAATCCTCGATGATGGAAACCCTTTTCTTGATTTGGAGATGGATCCCAAAGCAGCCTGGGCTCTGAGGCATTTAGACTTGTTTCCTGTAGAAATCAATAGGGCATCAAAGGAAGAGCTTCTGAGAATTCCCGGAGTGGGCACTATTTCGGTGGGGCGCATACTGCGGCAGAGGAGGGTGGCTGCAATCCGGTTTGAGGATCTGAAGAAAATTGGTGTCGTCCTCAAGAGGGCGAAATACTTTATTACTTGCAGCGGCCGCTATTGCGGGGATAGTGAATTAGATCCCGCCCTCCTGCGCAATTGTCTGGTAAAGGGTGAGGCGAAGTCGAATCACCTATTGCCAATAGACGATAATGTTCAACTTTCAATGTTCTATTAAAGGACCAACCAAAGGGGCAGATCCAAAGGGGCCGCCGGGGTCTGCCCCTTTGGTTGATACGGAAGGGATTGATATGGATTATTTGTATGACGGCAGCTTTGAAGGCTTTCTGAGCTGTGTCTACCTCCATTATTATGAAGAGAAGGCTACGGGCATCTATCCGCAGGACCGATACCAGAACAAGCTGCTCCAACCTTGGAGGATCGTGGAAACGGATGAAAGCCGGGCGGAAAAAGTGTATGAAGCCACCCGGTCGAAAATATCGGACCTGGCATTGAAAAGAGTCTACTATCTCATACTTTCCAACGGTGAGGAAAAGGAGAACATAGCACTGGGCTACTTGAGGCTGGGCTTTCGGATGGGTTGCCGGGTGGACTCCCTTCACAGCCATCCTCTTGTATTCGATGCGGAGCGACTTGCTCAAAAGGTTTCTAAGGAAGCCCATCTGCTTACAGGGTTAGTTCGTTTTTCCGTCCTCGATGTAGATGTGGCGGAAGGTGGCAGAGATCTGCTGTACGCCAAGATCGAGCCGGATCATGACGTGCTGGAGTTACTGGGTGAACACTTTTCCGATCGCTTCAAGGGCGATCCCTTCCTCATTCACGACGCAAGAAGGGGGAAAGCGCTTTACAGTGCAAACGGTCAATGGTATATTGCGCCGCTGAATGAAAAAGCTCTTCCCGACCAGTCGGAACGGGAGAAAGCCTATCGCCGGATGTGGAAGACCTATTTTGATACCATTGCCATAGAACAAAGAATCAATCCTACTTGTCAGAAGAGAATGATGCCGGTGCGCTATTGGAAGAACCTTACGGAAATGAGGCTCTGAATCCTTGTACAGACCCCCGGAATGTAATAAGATGAAGGCGAGGTGAAAGAAATGTATGAAGAATTAAAGAGTATTATCGGAAAAAGCAATCGCATCGTATTCTTTGGCGGTGCCGGGGTGTCGACGGAAAGTGGCATACCGGATTTTCGTTCGGAGAACGGACTATATCGTGCGATGCAGACCTATGGCCGTTCGCCGGAGGAGATGATTTCCTATTCCTTCTTCCGCGCCAATATGGATATATTCTATGATTACTATAAGAATAATCTCATCTACCGGGAGGTAAAGCCAAATCAGGCTCACTTTGCCCTGGCAGAGTTGGAAAAGCAGGGGAAGCTCGAGGCGGTGGTAACCCAGAACATTGACGGACTGCATCAAATGGCGGGCAGCAGCAAGGTCTGGGAGCTACACGGTTCCGTGATGCGAAACTATTGCATGGACTGTAACACCTTTTACGATCTGGACTATATCATGGACCCGGAGAACTGTAAGGACGCCAAAGGAATGCAGTCCCACACTCCATACTGCAGAAAATGCGGTGGAGTAATTAAACCCGATGTAGTGCTCTATGAGGAAGCATTGGATCAAGACACAGTAGACAAAGCTGTGGACGCCATTTCACGGGCGGACACCCTCATTGTCGGCGGCACTTCTCTGGTAGTCTATCCCGCTGCAGGCCTAATCAACTATTTCCGAGGCACCAACCTGGTGCTCATCAACAAGTCCGAGACCCAGTATGACATCAAAGCCAACCTGGTCATCAATGAACCCATCGGGCAGGTTCTGGGGGCATGTGTGCTTTAAAATATGAGGGACGGTTCGAAATTAAAAGAATCGGTCCTTTTGATTTCTTCCACCTAGTCCCCGACAGGATTGGTAAGGATTCCGATTTTTTCAATCTGGCAGGTTACCCGACTTCCCGCCTTGAGGTACCTGGGCGGGTTGAAACCCATGCCCACGCCGGCCGGTGTGCCCGTTAAAATGATATCTCCGGTTCGCAATTCATACCCGCGGGACAAGT
>Ga0265293_10014288_pt1 | contig 10110 bp, 7 predicted proteins | sample Munlanlewell138R_FD_192505 | JGI IMG/M metagenome (GOLD analysis project Ga0265293, IMG submission 192505) | Leachate microbial communities from a municipal landfill in Southern Ontario, Canada - Leachate well 138R | ecosystem: Engineered > Solid waste > Landfill > Unclassified | place: Canada...
ATATCCTCCATGCCACCCACTTGAATATGCTGCAGCAACAACTCCATCAGTTGATGCAACAATCGGCGTTCCGACCCCTGCACCGATATCAACCCCAGAATGATACCAAGAATAATACTGATTCATTGTTCCACGCACTGGCCACGTAAACCCTGAGCCACTCACCTGCACTGGACCACTTGCTACATATGGCTGACGTCTAATATAGGTAGGCTGTGCTGCTGGCTGGACTCCATCTGGAACGATTACCATCTGCCCTACTACTAACGAGAACGTCTGTGGATCTGCAAAATCATTAAATGGAAAATCGACAATTGCCTGGGCGTTTGCATCATATTTTTTTGCGATTGTATAAATCGTGTCGCTCGTTCCAACCTTATGCGCAATCCCAGTTACCGGGAGAATACGCAACTCATCCCCTACACTGATATTATCTCGGGAGATACCATTCTCCCATTTTATCGTTTCTGCTGAAATATTAAACTTATCCGCGACCCCTGACAACGTATCACCTTTTTGGACAGTATATGTCATGATCTCAGATCGTGGCTTTATGCTCTCCTCAGTCTCAAATATCTCTTGGGGTGTAAGGCTACGCTCTTCAGAGAATGACAAAACATTTGCAGCATTTTCCTGATTCTGCGAAAATGGGTCCTGTATAAATGGAGAAATTAACACACCGAGAGTCAAAATTGTCATTGCAGAAATATGAAGAAAAAATCGATTTCTCTTTCCTCGCTTTATCAGAACTGTCCTAACAACGATACTTTTATTTGATTCAAACTTTTCTGAGAAATAAAATAATTTTCCGCGAATATATACCTGAAGGAAATTAAGATAGGCAACAAACTCCTTCTCAAGAAAGAGTACTGCCGGCAGAATAGAAGTATGTAGGCTCTTTTTTTTCAATCCAGTAAGCTTACGGCGCTTCAAATTCAATTTCATAGGAATAGATCAAGTATATTGTATCACTGAAAAACTATCAAGTGAACGGAAATTACCTTATAACGATGAATAAATGATTTAATTCAAGAAATAATATTTGAGCCTATATTGCACAAATTTTCTCAAAAATTATTCTTTTCCGAGATTTGCGAGAAATTCTCCATTGTCTTTTGTCTTCATAAGCCGCTCGATAAGGACTTGTGTCCGCTCATCAGGACCTAAAATATCAAGCATTCGTCGCATCGTAACGATCTTCTTGTAATTATCTCCGAGAAGTGTCTCTTCATGGCGCGTTCCAGATCGTTCTGCATTAATTGAAGGGAAGATTCTCCGCTCGGCAAGCCGCCTATCCAGATGAAGCTCCATGTTGCCAGTTCCCTTAAATTCTTCATAAATAAGGTCATCCATTCGAGAACCAGTATCCACCAACGCAGTACCAATCACAGTTAACGATCCCCCTTCTTCACAATTTCTTGCAGCTCCAAAGAATCGTTTTGCCGGATATAGCGCAGCAGGGTCAAATCCTCCCGTAAGAGTACGGCCTGAAGGGTCAATTGAGAGGTTATACGCTCGAGCAAGCCTCGTAATCGAATCAAGAAGGATTATTACATCTTTGCCTTGTTCTACGAGTCGCTTTGCACGATGCAATGCGATTTCAGCAGCTCGGGTTTGCGCCTCAGGAGCCTCATCAAAATTTGATGAGATCACCTCACCTTGCACTGAACGAGAAATATCGGTAACTTCTTCAGGGCGCTCACCGATAAGAACCGCCATAAGATGCACATCTGGGAAGTTTTTACTAATTCCCGCTGCAATATCTTTTAAGATTGTCGTTTTTCCTGCTTTCGGAGGCGATACGATCATTCCTCTCTGTCCAAATCCAATCGGAGACACAATGTCTATCATCCTGGTTGAAAGTGGTTCTTTTCCTGTTGATAGAACTATCTGCTTCTGAGGGTAAATTGGGGTTAGATCTTCAAAATATACGCGCTTTCCCACACTGTCTGCGTCCTTACCATTTACTTTCGTTACCTTCAAAAGCCCAAAATATCGTTCATTGTCTTTTGGAGGTCGACCTTCTCCTTCTACGGAATCTCCAGCTCTGAGCCAGAAGCGTCTAATCTGAGATGAAGAGATATACACATCACGCTCTGAAGGGCGGAATTTCGGCCGCAAAAAGCCGTGTCCTTCATGTTGGATATCCAAGATTCCTGAAACTTCCTCTGTAGGCTGATCCAAATCCCGTTCTCGGTAATTATTTCTCTGAAATCTCCCCCCTCTATTATATGAAGGGCGAGATTCATACCCTTCGCTCTTTTCTTCTATTTCAGGATTTTGAGGAGTGTCGTTTTTTCCCACAGAACTATCTGCCGCTTCTTCAGGCATATCTGCTTTATTTACTGAGCTTGTCGCTTTTGTAGGCATTTTCTTGAACAAAAAATTATTATTGAGGTCAGATAGCGCGTTTTTCTTTATTTGATAGGAAATGATGAGCTAATCTGAGGTTAGAGTTATTAAAACATGCCTGAAATTAAATGTCAAGCGCATCCTTCAGCTCCCCTGTTTTAAAAAACTCTGAAAAGGGCAATCAATATAGAAACATATTTATAAGTATAGATGTGTGATATAAAGTATAGAAATATTATAAATAGTATCACTCCTCTGATTTTTTCCACCTCTACCTTATAGTAATCTTATTCTGTTTTTATGGAAAAACTATAAGTTTGTATATATTTTAACAATGAAGTAATCCCTCCCAGTAAAACGTCCTATAAGACTTGACATGCTGATATTGCTATGCTACAATCGCTTCCGATTATGAAAAAACTGATTCGCGCAGGAATTTCTATTGCCCTTGCCACAACCATACTTGGATTTATCACAGCAACAACATACGCTGCAGGGAATTCTAATTGTAGAATTATTTATGGTGGCGGTGAAGTTTGCGAAGAGAAAGTAAAATTCTCAATTGATAAATTGGTACAAAATAACACTAAGGGTGGCGGATTCGTAGATAACATGGGAATGAATGACAATAGATTCCATGCAAATGATACGGTAACATTTAGAATCAAAGTTACGAATACTGGAAATGAAGATATCACATCACTCACTATTACTGATACACTCCCAGAAAATGTAACATTTAAATCCGGTCCTGGAGCAGTTGAAGGAAAAACAATCACCTATACTATTACTGACCTCAAGGCAGGAGAAACTCGTGAACATGATATTGCAGCTACAGTAAACACTGATCTTCCCGCAAATAAAGGTGCATTCTGCCTAACAAATACTGTTTCTGCACGAGACACTAGCGGTCAAGAAGCAAAGGATGAAGCGGCATTTTGTGTAGAAAAAACAATTACCAGCCAACCTACCCCGCAAGTATATGAAAAAACTCCGGTAAAAAAGATCCCTGAAACAGGACCTGAAATGCTTCCACTACTCGGTCTTATTCCTGCTGGAATTGCCGGATTTATGATAAGAAAGAAATCAAAGTTTAACTAAAAGAACTTTGAGATTAGAGGAAGCAGCTTACTAAGTTCTCAAAACCACTCACGATTCATCCATCACACCCATCCTCAAAAAAAGCTACTTTCCCTAGTCTTAATGACTAGATCTGTTATCGAAAAGAATGATTCATTTGCTGAATCAAATACTTTTCGTAACTGCTCTTTGACAAAGGTATATAGGGAAATTATTTTAGGCAGGATTATATTCTGGTTTTTATGGTGTCGGAATAGGCGTGCTGTGTAAAGCTTCTGCACAGCACGTGTCTTCCGGCACTTCAAAGACCAAACCTGTGCTGGATTAAGAGGGATGAACGTGAACAAAGAAAACACCAATCAAAATTCAGAGCAATGGAAAAAGATCCGAAGGAACAGTCGATATGGATTGTTTCTCGATCCATTTCCGATTGAAGAAGAATTTCCAGATACTATCCGAAGGGATGTGTATCATCATGTTGATCGGTACGCCCAACGAGACAAAACGCGGAGGATAAAAAGAACGCGATGGTTGTACTAAAAATTCTATTTTTAGCGCTAACTCTTGTGCTCGGGATTCTCGCCATTATAATGGGTGCAGCTTTTGCACTCCTTGCTTATTGGGAGTTAACCGACCCCATGAGAAAACCACTCCCTCCAGGATCACATTACGAATCCTGGAAGACAGAAGATCGAAACGGCGAGCTCCGAGAAATAGTCATGGTCATAAAAGGCCCTCACACACCCTGGAAACACTATGAATAAATAGCAGATTCAGGAATGACACAAGATAAAGCTCGTATCCCATTTCATTTGGAAGCTTTATCTTCTAAGCAGACATAAATCACTGAGGAGATCAAAGATGAATTGGTCCGAATTGAAACTCTATATCAACAAGCCGCAGCGCACTCGCGCTGAGCTTGAGAGCGTTGCGAAAAACTTGGGCCTTAAGAGTGAGGTCAAAGGAAAAAGCCTCATTAATAACCTCAACCGCCGCGTTGAGGCGAAAATAAGAGAGGAAGGACTATACGCCAAATCTAGCTTCGTCCCTCGTGATGCAAATGGAGGGAATAACGCACAACGCAGTGAGCCAGATGAACCTGAAACCACAACTACTACAAACAAGAGGAGAATAATTTTCGAAATGAGGGGCCTCATAATCGTAGGAATATTTTTTGTCTCTCTAATAGCGTTAATCGCCTTTCTTGTATGGGCAGGCGGCGATAAACAACGGACAGACGAACCCAATCACCATGAACAGCTAGCCGTCGCAATCAGAGAAGGAAGAGTCAATAAAATTGACGACATCCTCGAAGATCACGGCCTGAGCGACCAAGAGATCGTCGCAATCGAAACCAGCGTTTTCGAACTCATCACCGCTTCTAACGAAGCTGGGATTGAGACTGCTATAGTCGCGAGGATTCTCGCGGATCATGTTGAAGGTCTCGAGGGAGATCTCAATAAAGATAGTCTCATGGGTGCAGTCGATGCAACAAGGGGAGAGATTCTCTCAAGCGTTACCGTTCCGACGACCACCGCACCAACTCAGATTCCGTCAAGCCCGACAGTGATTCCGACACAGACACTTCCGACAAACTCGGATCGAGTTGTAACAACGAAGTGTGGCCCAGTCACCTGGGGACCTGCTGGTCCTGTACCAGGTGCATTCACCAATGACTCGCCTGCTCAGGTCGCAGAGGCTGTTCAGGTTATGCAGGTTCCTCTCGAGGATGCCGCACATGTAACTGTCCATAAGTTCTGCCCGGGCGATGACACACCCAATGGGTGGATCGTCGGCAGCAGCTGGACCGAATCAAACGGAGTCACCGTATCCGCCAACTTCCTGCCAGCTGGCACGTGCATCGACTATGACCCGAATGCAACTGCAGTCATAGGTGATATTGAGCACACCCAAGAACTCAATCCGAAATGGCATCGAAGCCTTCTTAGAAGTGATGGCTCGGCCTCAGGATTGAAATTCACTGTCTATTGGACACCTTGCATATTCACCGATGGACACCCCATCAAAGAATGGGATGGCCAAACGACAGCAAAACCAGCAGCACAAATAACGGCACCTGTTCAAGCACCAGACACAACTACGACGTTAAGTTGCAAGAATCTCCCTCAATCAGCCTCAGATCTTCAGACGGTATTTCCAAATACCAATCCGGAGAACTGGGCCCAACACCCGCAGTATCCACACGGCTGGATCTATAATGGACCACAAGTCGCACTTACTGCAATAGAGGGAGTCCATCACATCGACTACGACGGTGGACGGGCCATAACTGGAGAAGCAGCTCCTGCAGGAACGGCCTTTACGGCTTGGTTCTGCGCCTGAATTTTTAAGGGGTGTGAGCATCACTACTCTCACCCCTTCTCTCACTCACGCGGAGGAGGAAAGTGTGAAAGGGAAATTCTTATTCACCCTTGCTATCATGACACTTGTCATCTTAGCAATCGGCATAATTTCAACAACAGAAACAGATCGACTTTCCGCTCAGAACGGAAAATTCAAAGTCATGGAGGTCGATAAAACCTCAGCTGCACTTCCGGGGTACATGTTCTATCCCCGAGAGCTTGCTGGTCATCCCGAATACGGAATGTCCATGATGGTGTGGACCGTCACGGACGAGAGCCAGGTATATGAGTGGGATGCATGCCCGGGAACGGATGTGCATGAAGCCGCCAACTGGCTGAGAGTCCTTCCACAATATGTGCGACTTGCCTGGGAAGGTGGTGAACCAATCTATATTGTAAGTCTTCCTGAACCCGGTTGGATCTGGGTTCAAGGTGGCCGTTTACAGTATGCAGACGGCGCCGAACTTGTAACACCTGACCACGATGTGGCCAGGGCTTATAAGATCTGGACTTGGAACGCCACCTGGCGGTGTAAGTCAAAATTCGCATCACCGCCTCCCATGCCAGCAAAGAATATCGTCTTCATCGATGAGGGCGAAACTCCTGGCAATTTGAATCCTGCCCCACAGCCCACTGAGCAACCAGCTCAAGGCCTTACGGTAAGTGATGTAAAGAAGATGTGTACAAATAACTGTATCCACCTGAAACTATCAGAGGTCCCTGGTGAACCAGGGGCGATCAAGCTGGCAATTGTCGGTACTGTTTACCCTACCTTCAAAATTCCCGGAAACATCAACTGGGAAGATGAAAGTGGGGTTCACTCAGGACCCGCCAACGTCGACATCGGTCATGCCACATTCCGGCATAACTGAATTTTTCGAGGAGGATGAGCCTCTAGCTCATTCTCCTCCCCAATCCCTACAGAAACGGACTATTCCAAGATTTTTTCTGGAGCACCAAAAATAGCTCGGTGTTTTCAGAAGGCAAAAAGAAGAATACGTTTCAATCCCTATATACCTTTTGCCTCGTCTGATGAATATCAGACCTGATGAGTCTCGGACACATAGTCCTAAGACGAAAGGCATTATGAAATTACTGAGTATTATCATTCCAGTCTATAACGAAGAAAAACGGCTGGATAAAACATTTTCTGCGATTAGCTCGCTTATGCTTCCCCGTGAGTTAAAACTCAAAGAAATTATCTTCGTAAACGACGGATCAACTGATAAAACAACATCTCTTATCTCTCGATTTATAAAAACATCAAAACATCCTATTTCACTTATATCCTATTCGCAAAACAAAGGAAAAGGATATGCAGTAAAAATAGGGATGATGAATACGGCTAGCGACTATTCTCTTCTCTGTGACGCTGATATGTCTACACCATTTTCTGAATTAAAACAATTTATTCCCTTTATAAAACAAAATGCTGATGTTGTCATTGGAACTCGAAAAAATGGGAAATCTACCGTAATCGTGCACCAACCATGGCTTCGTGAAAACATGGGAAAAATATTTACCTACTTCACAAAAACTATACTTCGAATCAATATAACTGACTTTACGTGCGGATTTAAACTATTTAGCGAGAAGGCTGTTGAGGTTATTTTTCCAAAATCGATCATCAACCGATGGGGATACGATGCAGAAATCCTCTATATTGCATCGAAAGAAAATCTACAAATACAAGAACGCCATGTCATCTGGTCCAATGAAAAATTGAGTCATGTAAACATTCTTACTGCCGTACCAAATACTCTCTTTGAAATAGGAACGATTCTTTATATACACAGCGTACAGCCAAGCATAAGAAAAATGCTCGCAGCAAATATCTTATCTTTACAAAATTCTCGATTCACCCAACGTATTACATCACTGTTTTAATCATGAAAAAAATTCTCTTTATTACAAGCTTCCCAGAGAAGAATCTCACGCACGGAAAGAAGACTGTGGGAATTGCCTCATACGCAAAAAACACTATTACCGCGATACAAAATGCTGCAAAAGAGCAGCTACATATTACGATTCTTGCTGAAGAAATCCAGGGCGAATCACCGTACAAACAAAAGAATCTCTCTGTTAAACGGATTTGGAAGAGGGATTCTCTCACTGTCTTCCCTAAAATTCTCAAAGAAATTCTGAAAAATCACAAATCAGAAAAAACTATCGTGCTCGAATTTGAAGTTGCGATGTTTGGAAACTTTCTCACACTCCTCCCACTTCCACTCTTCTTACTAATCCTGAGACTCCTCGGGAAACGTATTATATTTATTTCTCATCAAATAATTCCTGACATCAACGAAATTGCGCCCCATATTAATATAACCAGAAATTCACGTACTGCATATAGTGTCAATTTCATGATTCAGATATTTTATCGGACTATATTTTTTCTCTCTGACAAAATTATCGTTTTTGAAGATGCACTCAAGCAAAAACTTGCACAGTTTGGAAACTCAAAAAAAATTATCGTTATTCCTCATGGAGTTGAGAAATTTGAAACCATTCCTACAAAAACTGAGGCTCGTAAAAGACTCAATATTAAGAAAAATGAATTTGTAGTTACCTCTTTCGGATATCTTGCCTGGTATAAAGGGAGCGATTGGCTTGCGCATTCTATCCAAGAAGTCAATAAAAAAAAGAGCGCACCAGTATCTCTCCTTCTTGCAGGCGGACCAAATCTCAATCATATCGACAAAAAATACTATCAAAAATACCTTGCAAGAATCTTAAACACTACGCAATCAGAAAATATCACGGTCACTGGATTTATTCCTCAAAAGGATATTTCGCTTTATTACCAAGCATCTGATGTAATAATTTTTCCATACAGAGCCTTCATGTCATCAAGTGGTCCTCTCTCTCTCGCCTTCTCATTTAAAAAGCCATTTTTAATCTCAAAACATCTAGCTCCCATTCTGAAACAAGACGATGTAAAAAACGCTTTGAAAGAAGTAAAACTTTCTGAGGAGAGAATTATTTTTACTGATACAGAAAGCCTTTCAAAAAAAATCACCGCAATAAAAAATACCAAACTCAAAGAAAAGATTACCACTCTTTCTACAATTCTTGCAAAAAAACGGTCATGGGAAATAATCGGACAAAGATACTATGAAGAACTTACTGCATAAATTACCAACCTTCTCTCGCGTATCTCAATTTGCGAGACTTAAGACCTCATGGGGGTCAATTGCGCTCCTCGCACTCGTTATTACAATTGGTATTATCAATCACAAATCAGGAACGATTCTAACAGGATGGGACAATCTCCATCCAGAGTTTAATCTCGGCCTAAATATCAAGCGCTCAATTTTTGCCGTATGGCAAGAATATCAAAGCCTTGGCTTATTAGGCGGAATGGGTCATGCATCAGATCTTGTCCGCCAAATTTTCTTACTTATAATCTCTCCGATTATCCCTATGGAGTCACTGCGATACGTGGCAACAATAATAACTCTTCTTATCGGAAGTATTGGGACATATCAGCTCATAAAAACATTTCTTGCTCAAAACCTCAAGCAAAAAGAAGCTCTAGGATTTATTGGAGGATTATTTTATCTTCTTAATATCGCGACAATCCAAACATATTTTGTCGCATTTGAGGCATTCACCAGTCACTATGCTGCACTTCCCTGGCTCTTGTATGGTGCACTTAAATTCCTCCATGAAAAATCATACAAATCGCTTGTATTGTTTTCACTGATTTTACTTCTTGCAACTCCCTCTGCATATATTCCTACTCTTTTTGTAGCATTTCTCATTGGGCTGAGTGTTATCATGCTGGGATTATTCTTTCAGATACGGGAAAAAAAATCCTTTCTCATTCGTACAGCAAAAATGTATCTGCTCATTATCCTAATAAACGCATTCTGGCTTTTTCCATTCCTCTACTTCACTCTAACTTCAGCACATATTACTGTTGATTCGAAGATGAATCAAATGGCAACAGATAATATTTTTAACCAAAATAAAGAATTTGGAGATACCACGGATGTGATGCAACTCAAAGGATTTTGGTTCAGCAACGTAGAGCCGAATCTCCAAGGGAATTTTACCTATATGATGGGGCCATGGAAAGAGCACTTGGCACAACCTCTCGTAACTACAGCATCATTCCTCCTTTTTTTCATAGTCCTCCTTGGACTCGTGTTTGCGATAAAAAAGAAGAGTTCGATAAGAATAGCGTTTGTGCTCCTATTCTTATTCACCTTCACCATGCTCGCCACAAATACGCCTCCCTTCTCCTGGCTGGTAGCAGTTTTTCGGGAAATCCCGCTCTTTTCCCAAGCATTTCGCTTTCCTTTTACGAAAT
>Ga0265293_10014289_pt1 | contig 10110 bp, 8 predicted proteins | sample Munlanlewell138R_FD_192505 | JGI IMG/M metagenome (GOLD analysis project Ga0265293, IMG submission 192505) | Leachate microbial communities from a municipal landfill in Southern Ontario, Canada - Leachate well 138R | ecosystem: Engineered > Solid waste > Landfill > Unclassified | place: Canada...
TACAATCTCAATCAAGAAGATGCGCTTCAAAAAACACTTCAAGAACTACAAAAGGCTACTGAGTAGCAGGGGTGGGTGACGGACGAGGAATCCAGCACCTACTCTTATCCTCTGTTCCGCTAAGAAAGTATGCCTCGTACCCAAAACAACGTTTTTCTATAATTGTTTCAGGAATTACAACCTCATGCTCTTCTTCATCTTTTACCAAAGACTCCATTACATCTCTCCAGAGTGGGGCAGCACCTGTTATTCCTGATGCAAGCGTTGGTGAAAGCGGAGTGTTATCATTGTTCCCAACCCACGTTGCCACTACGTAATTATCAGTAAATCCTACAGTCCAGTTATCTCGCTTATTATCAGTTGTCCCTGTTTTTACTGACACTCGCTTGTCTGGGATATAAAGTGGTGAATTTGCCCCAAATGCACCACTACGAGCCCGATTATCTGATAAGATGTCCTCAACAATAAACGCTGCTCCTTCGCTGACTACTTGAACTGGATGCACGTCTTTCTCCTTCAACACTTTCCCATAACTATCGCGTACCTCCAGAATTGGGTCTAGCTCAGCTTTTTGACCATTATTTGCAATAACACCATATGCAGTTGCCAAATCGAGCATCGTAACCTCATTTCCTCCAAGCGTTATAGAAAGTCCATATGGCATATCATTTCTCCAAGAAGAAATTCCCATTTTCTGTCCATATTCAAGAATAAGCTCTGGAGTAAGCTTTTGGGCAATTCGTACTGCTGGGATATTGTAAGAATTTGCGAGTGCAATTCGGAGGGGAACCATTCCATGATAACGCCCATCATAATTTACTGGCTTATAGCTCTCTTTGCCAGAAATCTTGATCGTAATCGGACTGTCCTGAACTAGTGATCCTTCAGTATAGCCATTTTCAAGTGCTGCAGTGTATGTTATGAGCTTTATTGTAGAACCAGGCTGACGAAGAGAGGTCGTGATATTTACATTCCCATCGTGCTCTCTATCAAAAAAATCTCTGCTTCCCACCATTGCTAAAATGTCTCCGTTTCTCGGATCAGTGATGACTGAGGCAGCATTTCCAATCCCTAAATATCTATTCTCCTCAACAGTTTTTCTCACCTCAGCCTCTACAAATTGCTGCAAATCTAAGTCTAGACTTGTCGTAATCTGCAACCCTCCGCGCTCCACAGCGTATAGCCCATACTTCTTAACAAGAAAATCTTTTACATACATCACAAAGTGCGGGGCTTTAATAGAAGTCTGCGGTGCTTCAAACGCCAACTTCTGATTATATGCCTCTTCCGCCTGCTCCTGAGTAACATACCCATCTCTCACCATTGCCCGAAGAACGGTTAACTGACGTTTTTTCCACACATTTTCAGAATTAATAAATGGCGAGTACACAGAAGGTGCCCGAGGAAGGCCTGCGAGAAATGCAGCTTCAGGAAGGGTTACTTCAGATACATCTTTGCCAAAATATACCTCGCTTGCTGCTTGCACCCCCCATGCAGTTCCACCATATGGCACATAATTAAAATACAGCTCTAAGATTTCGTCCTTATCATATTTCTGCTCAGCCCAAAGGGCAAGTATTACTTCCTTTGTCTTCCTCGTAATCGTAGGGTCAGGAGTGAGGAGCGCTGACTTAATCAACTGCTGGGTAATCGTAGAACCTCCCTGAAACTCTCCATCAGTCACATTCGAAACAAAGGCACGCGCAATTCCCCGCAAATCAAACCCTGGATGGCTATAGAAATTCTGGTCTTCTATCGCAATCGTTGCCTGACGAAGATGTGCTGGAATATCAGAGAGCGCTACGAGCGTCCTGTTTTCCTCAGCATAAAACTCATACAATAACCCACCGTCTCTATCATATAATTTAGTAGTTTGAGGGATATATGCTACAGATAATTTGTTCAGAGAGGGTAAATCAGAAACAAAAACATACCCTAAAATTGGAAGAAAAATAAAAATACTAGAAAAAAAGATCCCAAAAAAGAAGAAAAAGAAGTTTACTACAAATCGGCGCTTTCGGGAGAATATTCTCGGAGAGTTTACCCCTATGTGAGCCTGTTTTTTTTGTCGTCTCGGAAATGAGATATGAGGAAGGGAAAATTTTGGATATGAAATCTTCGGAAAACGGAAGTGAAAAAGCCTCCTACTATAAGACAATATGTTCTTACTATGCCTATGTATGCTTAGAGTAATTCTCTTGATATTATCAATAAATAATTCTATAAACTTCTCAACAAAATTGCCAACTCGAATTAAAGTATACGCTAATAAATAAAACAAAAACTTTATCACTGCCATTTTAAAAATACAATCTTGTTATACAAATAATTTCCGCGGGCAGTGCTTCTCTATAACGGTATTATATAAAATTTATAGGATACCTTACAATATACATCTTCTTATACAAAAATTTACAAACTGATACAAATACGACTTTTTATTTTGTACTAATTTTGGTACAGTAGGAACCACATGAATGTTTTATCAGTAGGATCCTGCTTAATAGATTTTTTCGTATCAATTGAAAAAAGCGCGCACCTTGAAATTTCAGATGGAAAAATCACGCTCCCACTTGGTGCAAAAGTCCCGATAAGTCTCAAGACGCTTTCTCTAGGAGGAAATAGTGCAAATGTAACCTCTGCACTCCATAATCTCTCGATCCCCACAGCACTTTATACCTATCTTGGAACTGATCCGCTTTCAAAACACATTCGTGAGAAGATGAAAGAAAAGGAAATTGAACTCATCGTAGAAGATATAGAAACGACCACGGGATCGCTTTCTCTTATATTTGATTTCCCAACAGACCGAATCATCTTCTCTCACCATAATGTTGCAGAACACGTTTTTGATGAAACAAAAATACATACCACGCCCGATCTTATATTTCTCAGCTCGATTGGAAAGGTGTGGGAGCGCGCTTATGAGCAAGTCCTTGCATACGCCCAAAAAAACAATATTCCGATCGCACTTTCGCCTGGATCACTCCAGCTAAAAAGCATGAATGATGTATTTATACAGACTATATCAACCGCTAAAATACTCTTGTGCAACATGGAAGAAGCACAAAGAATACATAAAGCATTGGGTGGTGAGGAAATTAAGGATCCAAAAAAACTCCTACTCAGCCTTAAGGAGAAAAACTTTGACATTCTTTCTATAACTGATGGAGAAAACGGCGCCTATGCGATAGGTTCTGCGAATACCGTACATCATGTTGATTCCCCCAAGCCAGAAGGGTATGAAAAAACAGGCGCAGGAGATGCATATGCTGGCGCATTTTTAGCGGCACACCTTCATAAAAAAGATATCACAGACGCAATGCGCTGGGGAATAGTAAATGCACTCGGTGAAATGAAACAGCCAGGTGCGCAAACCGGACAACTCATGTTTTCTCAAATTGAACATGAAGTGCAAAATGCGAATCTTCACGTAAAGCAACTATGAACATTTACCTTGCGACAGACCACGCTGGATATGAATTGAAGGAAGTAATAAAACAATATCTAGAAAGAGAAGGGTATAAAGTAGTTGATTGTGGCGCACATACGTATGATCAAAACGATGACTATCCTGATTTCGTACAGATTGCCGCAAAAAAAGTGTCGCAGAATAAAGGGTTTGGTATTGTTTTTGGGAAATCTGGAGCAGGAGAGGCAATCGTTGCAAATAAATTTCCAGATATTCGTGCGATTCTCGCAGTAAATACAGAAAACGTAAAACTTTCCCGGGAACACAATGATGCAAATATTTTATCGTTAGGCTCTGCGCTCGTAAACTCAGATATGGCAAAGGAGCTTGTCTCCCTTTTTCTAGAAACCTCTTTCTCCAATGAAGAACGTCATAAGAGACGTATAGAAAAAATAAGAGAATTAGAACATGCATCATAACAATTTAGAAATCCTACCTGGGATCTTAGAAAAAGATTGGGATAAAATTGAAAAAAAACTCTCTCAAACACAAATGTTTGCAAAAAGCGTTCACGTGGATTTTATCGATGGTAAGTTTGTAAATAATCTTACATTTCTCGACCCAAAACCATTCCAAAAGTATAGCGACATACTACTTCTCGAAGCACATCTCATGGTAGAAGAACCAATTGACTTTCTTGCGCCGCTTGCAAAAAATGGATTCAAACGATTCATCGGCCATATTGAGAAAATGTCTGATATTACAGCGTTTGTAGACCAAGGACGACGCCTAGGAGAAGTGGGGCTCGCACTTGACGGGCCCACAGCTATCAATAAACTTAACGATGTACACCTAGATAATCTTGACTGCATACTCATCTACACTTCTGACAAAGTAGGGTTTTCAGGCCCCCCAATGATGGATAGCCGGCTCAGTAAAATAAAAGCGCTCCGAGAAAAAACTCAAATCCCTCTAGAAGCAGACGGGGGAGTGAAAGATACAACTATTCAAAAGGTGCGCGCAAATGGAGCAACTCGATTTGTAGCAACGAGCTTCCTCTGGGAGAATCCAGATCCAAAATCTGCCTACCAAGATCTTCTCTCAAAACTCTAGCCTATCGCTTCTCAATAATCTCTTTTGCGATTACTCCAATTGTATCCCGTGCATTATCCTCATCAATAATTCCCTGCGACATCACAATGAGCACGAAAGGGTTCTTGCCATCATCTACGACCCCTCCATCATGCACCATATTATCGTGATCTCCTGTCTTGTGATATACCACCACATCCTCCTCTAAATAACGAGGAATTCTATCTTCAAATTCTGTATTTGATAAATAATCCATCAACTCTCGCTTCAGAGGTTCGCTCATAAGCTTTCCCATATAAAACTGCGAGAATAAATTTCCCATGTCTCTTGGAGAAGTTTCATTGTATGCAATACTTGTTGCACCCATTCCCAGATTATCCACAAAGCTCTGGATATTATCCTCACCCAACCGTATGGTAAGAAGATGAATTGCCGTATTGTCAGAATGATGAAACGACAACTCGGCAAGGCGTTTGAGCGTATATGCCTCTCCTGGCTCTCGATATCGCAAAACACCCGTCCCATAATCTTGAATGTCGCTTTCCTGTAATACAATTTTTTCTTCTAAATTAATCTTCCGTTCTGACGCGAGCGAGTAGAGATAGAATACAACGGGAACCTTGTTGAGCGATGCAGCAGTAAGAACAGTATTATGATCAATACCAAATGCACCACCCGTTACCAAGTCTTCATAGTAAACACTATAATCTCCCTTAAAATCACCAATAGCCGTTTTTATATGGTCTCTCAATTCATTATTCGAAAGCGTCTTCTGAGAAGTTAGCGTAGGAGCATGAAAGGTTGGCAAAAATGTCAACTGGCGTCCTAGCAGCACCATGAAAAATGTGTAAAAAATAAAAAAAACTACCTTTTTCATAATCCCTCATCTGTACGCGGCCGATATTGTAACGCCTCGAGAACATGTACTTTTTCTATATTTCGAGCATTGTTGTCTAAGTCTGCGATTGTCCGTGAGACCTTCAATACTTTATGAAAAGAACGTGCTGATAAATTTAATCTTTGCGAGGCATGTCGCATGAGATCTTTTATCTCGTCTGAAAGCGCTATATGCTCTTTAATGTCCCGCGCACTCATCTGACCGTTCATCACCGTCTTTACCCTGCTAAATCTTACTCGTTGAACTTTTAACGCTGCATCTATTCTACTACGAACGGCACTCGAATCTTCAACCTCTCCATCGTACATAAGTTTTTCTGTTCTTACAGCTGGCACGTCAACATGAATATCTATCCTATCCAAGAGTGGTCCTGAGAGACGCTTTTGGTATCTCAGTATTTGGTGGGATGTACAAATACAATCGCGAGCACTATCTCCTTGATATCCACATGGACAAGGATTTGCTGCGGCAACCAGCATAAAATCCGCAGGGTATGAAACCCTATGCCTTGCACGAGAAATAGAAACAACACCATCCTCCAATGGCTGTCGGAGGGACTCAAGAACATTTCGAGAGAATTCCGGAAATTCATCTAAAAACAGAACACCGCGATGTGCCAAAGAAATCTCTCCAGGCCTTGGGTTTGCACTTCCACCAATAAGCCCCACATAAGATGTTGTGTGGTGAGGGCTTCGAAAAGGACGATTTATCATGAATTTGTCTCCATCAAGCAACCCTGAAATACTATAAATTTTCGTCACTTCCAATGCTTCTTCAAAAGAGAGGGAAGGGAGAAGCGAAGGAATAGTTTTTGCAATAAGCGTCTTCCCGCTTCCAGGAGGACCTTTCAGTAAAATATTATGCCCACCCGCAACCGCTATCTCCATCGCGCGCTTTACTATTTCTTGACCACGAATATCTTTGAGGTCATATTCATAGCTGCTTTCTGCCTGAAGATTTTCAAAATCTACACTTATTATTTTCTCTAAATCCTTTTTATTATCTAAAAATAATAAGAGGTCTCGTAAATTTTCAACCGCATAAATATCCACACCTTCAACCATTGACGCCTCAAATCTATTATCATACGGCACAAATACTTTCTTAAAATTACGAGATTTTGCAAGGAGAATTGCGGGCAACACTCCACGAGTAAGCCTAAATGTACCATTGAGAGATAATTCGCCGATAAAAAGTGCATCGTCAATATTTCCTTCGACCTGCTCAGAGGCTGCAAGAATTGAAATCGCTATAGGCATATCAAAACTTGAACCTTCTTTTGGTAAATCTGAAGGGGCGAGATTTACAGTAATACGCTTTACCGGAAAATCAACACCACTATTTTTTATAGCAGAACGGACTCGCTCACGGGCCTCTTCAACCGCCTTATCAGGAAGCCCCACGATAGTAAAGGAGGGAAGGCCATTTAAAATATCTGTCTCCACCTCCACAAGAGATCCGTTTACCCCGATAACTGCTGAGGTCATCACCCGCGCAACCATAAAAATAGTATATATGTTTTTTACGGACTATATGAAGGGATTTTTTAGAAAAAACGATGTTACAATATGAATCAGCATGGACCCTATAGAAAAAATAAAGCAAAAAATTGATATCGTAGATCTCATTGGAGAATATATTACCCTTAAAAAAGCAGGACAGAACTTTAAAGGCCTTTGCCCATTTCATGGTGAAAAAACCCCATCATTCGTAGTGTCTGCTGAACGCCAAGTATGGCACTGTTTTGGGTGTCAAAAAGGAGGAGACCACTTTTCATTTATTGAAGAAATTGAGGGGATTGGATTTTCCGAAAGCTTAAAATTTCTTGCAGGCAAAGCAGGGATCAAGCTCACGACCACACCATTTCGCGACAAGACTGACCAAGAAAAAAATACGCTCTATGAGATAAACCACATTGCAGCCTTATACTACCACTTCATTCTCACGAAACACATCGTGGGCAAAAATGCACTTTCGTATCTTACAAACACGCGAGGTATTAATGAGAAACTCCTCAATACGTTCCTCCTTGGCTATGCACCGAATAGCTATGATGCGCTCACGACATACCTTATCAAGAAAAAAGGGTATGAGAAACAATTTGTTCTCAACGCTGGTGTTGCAACAGAAAAAAATGGAAGATTATTTGATTTTTTCCGAAATAGAATTATTTTTCCAATTCTTGATGCGCGCTCAAATGTTATTGGGTTCTCGGGAAGAGTCCTTGATGACAACTCTCAAGGACCCAAATATATTAACACTCGCGAAACGCTCATCTATAAAAAATCGTATTCACTTTTTGGAATAAACTACACGAAAGATGCGATAAAGAAGGAGCAGAAGGCGATCCTTATGGAAGGAGAGTTTGATGTATTATCGTCAATTGCACATGGGGTTTCAAACGTCGTTGCTATAAAAGGAACAGCTCTAACAGAAGAACAGATAAATCTCCTCAAGCGCTTCACAAAAAATATTGTATTTTGCTTTGATACCGACATCGCGGGAATTGAGGCACAAAAACGCTCAATTCAATTAATTGAAGAGGAGGGGATTAGCTCAAGCGTAGTTATTCCTCCACATGGAAAAGATCCAGATGAACTCTTAAGAACAAATCCTACAGAATTTAAAATCGCCCTAAAGCACGAAAAGAGCATTTATGACTTCATCATCGACCAAGCTCTTTCTGAGGAGAATCCTAAAACAGTAAATGGAAAGAAAAACATTCTTACGAAAGTCCGCTCTTTTATAAAAGCGATTACGAACGAGATTGTAAAAGAGCACTATATAAAAAAACTTGCATCTCTTCTTGACACATCATTTGAATCAGTTTCCACAGAAATAGAGAAAGCACAAATGACTCCTAAAAAACCGTCTCCAGTTTTTCAAAAAATCCCACTTACTCGTGAAGAGGCGCTTGAGCGACATCTCTTAGGACTTATCGTCCAAAACGAAAACCCATATGACGCACTCGTACTTTCCGAGTCTTTAATGAAGCCAAAATATTTTTCTACTGGCGCCAATCAGAAAGTATTTGAAGCACTTTGTAAATATTTCAAACACAGCAATACATTTGATCCCCAGAAATTTGGAAAACAACTCTCACCTGAACTCACGAAAGCATTTGACCTCGCATATCTAAAACCACTCCCAAAATTTGAATCTGATATTGCGCGCACGAAAGAACTGGAGCGAACAATTCGTGAAATCATAAAGCTGTCTCTAAAACGAAAGCTAAAGGCTATTTCAAACGCATTAAAGGAGGAGGAAAAAGCAGAAAACCCAGAAAAGATTGAAGAACTCCAAAAACAATTCTCCCAAACTGCAGAGGAACTCACGAAAGCATCCTTACTATAGAGCATTCGGGATTGAATAAAATGGCTATATCAGTTAAAATATAGGACTATGCGAGCTGGAGCTATCAAAAATGAGAACGTCGATGAACTGCTCAAATCCGCGAAAAAAAAGGGGTATATCACTCAGGACGAAATCTTAAAAAAATTCGCAAAGCCTGAAAACTACATTGAAGAGCTTGACTATCTCTATGATCAACTTATTCGGAAAAATATTGATATTTTCGAAAGCGTTGATCAGGAGAAAGAGGCAAAAAGAGCAATTGAAGATCTTGAAAAAGAGCTTGAGTCACTAAACCTCCTCAGCAGTGTTGCAGTTTCTGATCCGGTTAGAATGTATCTAAAAGAGATTGGGAGAATTCCTCTTTTGACCTTCGATGAAGAGGTAGATCTTGCGAAAAGAATTGAAAATGGTGAAGAAGCAGCTCGCAAGAAACTCGTAGAATCAAATCTTCGACTCGTCGTCTCTATTGCAAAAAAATACGTTGGTCGTGGCATGACGCTTCTTGACCTTATTCAAGAAGGGAATCAAGGACTCATACGGGCTGTTGAGAAATATGACTGGAAAAAAGGGTTTAAATTTTCAACATATGCTACGTGGTGGATCAGACAAGCCATAACAAGAGCTATTGCTGATCAGGCACGAACGATTCGGATCCCGGTTCATATGGTCGAAAATATCAATCGTTTTATGCGTGTACAACGTCGACTTATGCAAGAGCTTGGTCGACAACCAACCCCTGAAGAAATCGCAAAAGAACTGGAGATCGAGCCAGATAAAGCACGAGAGATTATTAAAATCTCCCAGCAGCCAGCATCTCTTGATACGCCAGTCGGTGATGAAGAGGATTCGTATCTTGGAGACTTTATTTATGACGTCACCGCACCAACATTATTTGATACTGCGTCTCGCGGATTACTAAAAGAGCAGCTCGGATCAGTACTCGGAACACTTTCAGATCGCGAAAAGCGCGTGCTTGAGGAGCGATTTGGCCTCAGAGATGGAAAACCAAAAACTTTGGAAGAGGTTGGGAAAATGTTTGCAGTAACTCGAGAAAGAATCAGACAAATTGAGGCAAAAGCACTCAGAAAACTCCGCCACCCAAGTCGTGGCAATAAGCTCAAAGATTACCTCGAATAATTTTCTCTCAGAAAAATTTTAAGCAGTTTTAGTTGGTTTTTTATGGTGAGAAATGGCCCCCGCCGTAGTGGCAGGGGACCGAATAAGGAATGGTCCTCGCCAAACGGCGGAGGGTAGATCCGACCGAGTGGTCGGACGATTTGGTTTCGTAATAACCCAGAACGAATCTAAGTTAGTGAACGGAATTGCCATGAATACCGAGCTTTTTCTCGGCATT
>Ga0265293_10014290_pt1 | contig 10110 bp, 6 predicted proteins | sample Munlanlewell138R_FD_192505 | JGI IMG/M metagenome (GOLD analysis project Ga0265293, IMG submission 192505) | Leachate microbial communities from a municipal landfill in Southern Ontario, Canada - Leachate well 138R | ecosystem: Engineered > Solid waste > Landfill > Unclassified | place: Canada...
TGAGGCAAAACAAAAAAAGAAAATTTCCAGCCTTAACACAGTATTTTTTGCTGATAAAAATGAGGTGTGGATTGCAGGCAATGAAGGGCTAATTTTAAAAAGCACAGACAAAGGTTTAACCTGGTCACAAAATAAATTTAAGGAGTATAATTTTTACTCCATGGTATTTTTAAATAAACATGAAGGATACATTGCAGGAGAAAGTGGCACAATTATTCGCACAATAAATGGGGGAGAAACCTGGAGGAGCGAAAAATTGCCAACCAATAGAATAAACAAAATGCTCCTCTCTGAAAAAGAAACCTGGGCAGTGGGTAATGGAGGAACAATTCAGCATACATCAAACAATGCCTATAAGTGGAGCGGAAAATCAGGTAAAAGCTTTACAAACATGGCTGTAAACTTTTTTGCTCCTTTCCTTTTTATCTGGATCCTCTTTGTTGTTGCATACACAACAATACCAAACACAAAAATTCCCTTCCGATTTTCCGCAATTGGTGCTGCCTTTACTGGCACAGTGTGGGTAATTTTTATTCTGCTGTTTATCTATTATGTTAAGGCTTTTGCCAAGGGAACATTTGCTATTTATGGTGCACTTGCAGCATTTCCATTATTTCTTCTCATGGTCTATGCATCTGCCTTAATAATACTTTACGGAGCAGAGGTTTCATATACCCTTATGCATCCTGAAACATACAAAAGCCTTAAAAACACATTTAAGGATATACGTAAGGTTAACCTCTATTATGGCCTGGCAATACTTAATCACATTTATGCCAAGTTTGAATCAGGAAAAGGGTCATCAACCTATTCTGAAATTATGAAAAAAATTAAATTTAATGCAGCTGACCAGGATTATTTTATAAAGCTCTTTACTGACCAGGGCTATATTGATACTGACAACAAAGGTTACTTTATCCCCACAGGCCCGGCTGAAAGTATAAAGCTTTTAAGTATTTTTGATACAATTCATGAATCTGAAATGCTCCTTCCTCCGGGATTTAAAAAGAACAGCAACAGGACAAACATTAAGGAAATCTTTAACCAGCTCACTGATGCAAGACACAAGGTTCTTGGAGAAATGACTCTGAAAGATCTAAAAATGTAAAATATTTTTTAGTACAATCATTATATTTTCCACATCCCCGCCGCCTACGGCGGCGGGGATATGAGGACATTTTAAATACTAATTAAGAAATTAAGGTTGAGAAATATACAAGTTGATCACCTGGAATAATAGCCAAATATAAAGGGGATTAGTACCTGTTCTCCTTTTATATTTTCCGGAACAGGACCAAAATTGTTAGAATACCTGATTGCGTCAAGGCAGGAGCTATCTAATGATTTATTCCCCAATGAATCAAGGATTTTAACTTCAAGAACATCACCATTTCTATCCATAATAAAATAAAGTTTTACCTGCTGACTTTGTATAGCCATTATTCTCATACTTCCAGGAGCATAGGCTCCTGTAACAGGGTTGTATCCCCTTATAATAGCATTTGCCATTGCAGGAGGATGCCAGTTTGAGGCAATTTTATTTTTCATCTGCCTGAAATACTCAAAATTTTTAAACTTTGCAGTATTAAAGGAAAACATCCCATCATTGGAATAGTAAATTGCATTTTGCCGTGTAACACTATTTTTATCAGGAATTGTCACCTGATGCGCAGCACCGCCTGAACCAGCAGAAGACCTGGATTTTTCCCAGGGTCTGCTTATGTTCATTACTACTTCTGACAGATCGTTCAAAATAAACTTTTCCCTTCCCTGGCTCACCACCCTTTCCCCTGCTTCTGAACCAGTGGCTCCCTTTTTGAGTTTAAACTCAAGGGAGTTGTTTAACCACCTGTCCCCTTTTTCTCTGGTAATATAGCCCCTGGCTGATGAATCCCTGTCAGAGAGAAGAGTTCTATTATCTATAATACGCTTGTCATCCTGGTTGATATTAACAATAATGTCCCTTCCTGCAGCAACAGATCGGGACTTTGCATCTGAACTATATGAAACCAGACCCCTGTAATCAGGCATAAGAAGAGCAAGCAATATTATAATATGCAGAAAAAAGGATATTATAATAAGAAGGGCTAAATCAATTTTGTATTTTTCAGTTGCAATCATATTTTTAACAAAAGCGGATATTATTTTATTTCCGAATAAACAATTACAGAATTAGACATAAAAAATTATTTTTTTGTTACAAATAATTAAGCCCGCCAAAAAGCGGGCCTAATTATTCTCTGTGTCTATATTTTACTTGTTTGCTTCTTCTTCAAGCTGCTTCTTTCTTGCATCAATTATCTTGTCAGCATCCTTTCCTGAAATTGGATCATAATGGGAAAACTCCATTTCAAAAGTAGCCTTGCCACTTGTCATTGCGCGCAGATCTGTGCTGTACCTGAGCATTTCAGACTGTGGAACCTGTGCTCTTACCACAGAAATATTGCTCTCACTATCATCACTGCTGTCCATACCAAGCACTCTGCCTCGCCTGCTGGTTATATCACTCATAATATCGCCCATAAACTCCTTATCAGCGAAAATCCTCACCCTCATTATTGGCTCAAGAAGCTGGGGGCCGGCCTGTTCCATGGCAGCTTTAATCGCCTGTCTGGCTGCAATTTTAAATGCCATTTCAGAGGAGTCAACAGCATGAAATGAACCAAAATAAAGTTCAGTCCAGATATCAACAACCGGAAACTTGGCTAAAACACCCTCTTCCATGCCTTCTATCAATCCCTTTTCTACTCCCGGAATATACTGCTTGGGAACTACACCACCAACAATGCTGTCCACAAACTCAAAGCCCTTCCCTCTTTCATTTGGCTTAACCCTGATATGAACTTCACCATACTGACCATGGCCACCTGACTGTTTTTTATGCTTATACTGGGCTTCACTATTTTTAGTAATAGTTTCCCTGTATGCTACCCTGGGTATATTTGTAATAATATCAAGTTTGGTTCTTTCCTTAAACTTGTTAAGAATTATATTAAGGTGCATTTCACCCATGCCAGAAAGAACTGTTTCTGTTGTTTCAGGATTAAATCCATAAGTAAGAGTGGGATCCTCCTCAACAGCCCTGTTCATGAACTGGCCAATTTTATCCTCATCTCCTTTTTTGGCAGCTTCAACAGCATAGGAAAACACAGGATGGGGCACTGTATAAATTGGAAGCACTACAGGTTTTTTTGAATCACTAAGGGTATCAAGCGTCATTGCCTTATCAAGCTTAACAAGCACACCAATGTCACCAGCTGCGATTGAAGGCATCTCAAACTGCTTATTACCCATCATTGCAAAAATTTTACTTACCCTTTCCTTTGATCCTCTTGTAGCATTTAAAATCTCTGTGTCAGGATACATCTGTCCGGAAATAACCTTAACAAAGTTAAACCTGCCTGCATACTGATCAATAGAAGTCTTCCATACAACTGCAGCAAGTGAACCTGATGAATCAAGGTTAACCTTTATTTCCCTGTCAGTAAAGCCAGGTTCATGCCCTGTAAATTCCTTCCCTGATACTGGAGCAGGAGCAAAACGCTTTATTACCTTAAGAAGATTTTTTACACCTATTACCTTCCCGGAAGAACCACAGATTACAGGCGTAAGTTTAGCATCTTTAAGCTGAATGCTTATACCACGCCTGATTTCATCTTCAGTAAGTTCTTCACCATCAAGGAATTTTTCAATAAGCGCATCTTCACCTTCAGCACCAAGCTCAATAAGGTTGAGTCTTTCATCTTCAGCTATATCCTGCATTTCAGAAGGAATTTCAGATACAGTAACATCACTGCCATTGCCCTTTGGAGTAAAGAGCTTCATGTCAATAGTATCAATAACGCCTGTAAAATTTTCCCCTTCGCCATTTGGAACGCAAAGAGAAGCAACATTAACACCCAGGCTCTGTTTCAGATTATCAATTACCTTGTTATAATTAGCCCTTTCCTTATCCATTTTATTTACATAAATTATTCTGGGAATATTGTTTTCAGTTAAATATCTCCAGGCTTTTTCGGTTTCAATCTGCACACCGTCAACTGAGTCAACAACAAGGATCGCTGTTTCCACAGCCTGCAAAGCTGTTCTTGCTTCACCTACAAAGTCCGCTGTTCCAGGTGTATCAATAATGTTTATCTTTACCTCTTCAAACTCCACAAAACCCATTGAGCTTTTTATAGAGATTTTTCTTTCCTTTTCGTCATCATCATAATCTGAAACAAGTGTCCCATTGTCTATTGAACCCATTTTGTCGATTTTACCGCCAACAAAAAGCATAGCCTCAAGGAGTGTTGACTTTCCAGTTCCGCCGTGACCGATAATTGCTACATTCCTTATTTGTTCAGTCTTGTATTCCTTCAACATCTAAGAACCTCCTAAATTATCTCATACATATAAAAACCACTGTTATTGTATAGTCTCTGAATAAGAAAGAAAACCCCTGTATATTAATAATGGTAGAATTTTAGGGATAATAATTTGTCATTCCGGCCGAAGTGATAACCTAGGCAAGCATTTTAGAAACATCCTGTTTCGTGCTTGCAGGCAACCATCGTGGCTGCACTGCCGGAATCTCCTGAAAAAATCAGGGTTATTAGATTCCTGCATACGCAGGAATGACATTACCCACAAAATTAAACTGCTACCCTGTATATTCAGGAGTCGCGTTTCCATGAAAAGATTTGACAATATCCGTTGATTAAATAAAGTTATTTCTTTTTTTTGTAAAGAACTTTATTTATTATACACAATCTGTTTTCAAATATTTAGACTCAATATAAGCATCATCCTGTCATGAAAAATCCAAAAATTAATTTTCTTTTTTCACCCTCTTAATAAAGATCAATATAAAAAGCAACAGTATATACAGGGCAGATGCATACAGGATAACATCCCCAACCCTTGAATAAAAAGTGTGCCTGTTCATTTCCGGATAAATAGTACCTGTGAAAAAACCTTTTTTTAAAATCGGATATTCAGCAGCAACCCTGCCAAAGGGATCTATAATAGCACTAACTCCTGTATTGCCTGCGCGTACAACCCATAGTCCATTTTCCACAGCACGAAAAACTGAAGCAGAAAAATGCTGAAAGTGTCCATTAAAAGTATCAGTCCATCCGTCATTTGTAATATTAATAAGAAAATCTGCACCCATGAGTTTATATTTCCTGCAAAGCCTGTGAAAAATACCTTCATAGCAGATAAGGGGACCAAACTTTAAATCATTAACCTCAAAAAGCATAGGCTTTTCTCCAGGAACAAAGCTGGAAGCGCCAAAGCTTGTAATAATCTTTTTTACAAAAGGAAATATTTTTTCATAGGGAAACCACTCTCCAAAAGGTACAAGAAAAATCTTTGCATAGGACTGAACCACCTTGCCCTCTTTATCAATAAGCACAGCATTGTTTTGCGGATAAATTTCCATAAACTTGCCACTCTCTTTAATAGTTACCCCTATTTCACCTGTAAAAAGAGGCCTGCCCCATTTTTTCACATTGTCAAAAAGAATTTTATCAAAGAGTATCTCCTGCCCGGTTGTTTGTCTGAAGGAAATAGTCTCCAATGTAGCTGACTCGGACCATATAATAAAATCAGGATTTTCCTCCATAGCCAGATCAGTGTACTTAATAAGCTCCCCTAAATACTGATACTTATTTCCTCCCCAGTTTTCCCAGGGTGAAATACAGGACTGAACAGTAGCCAGTTTTAATTGACCATCTGCCTGCTCTCCTGAATCATAAAAAAGCCTTACACTTCCCCATATAGTAATAAGCATTATAACAAGCAAAGATGATGCAAAATGATAAAAGCCTCTATTGCGATAAAATGGATTTCCTGGACGAGGAGCATTGATGCATGAAAAAATAAAACCTGCTAAAGAAACATTAAAAAGAATAATAACAAAATTTACACCTAAAATTCCGGTAATAGCTGACATCTGAATAAAAGGAGTAAAGGGATATTGTGAGTAGCCTATATAGGTCCAGGGAAAAGCAATAAACCCCACTGACTGGATATAGTCAACAAGAATCCATATAGCCGGATAAATAAAAATTCTCATTGATTCAAACTTTGCTGATAAAATTTCAGAAAAAATAATTTTTGCTGTAAAAAAAACAGTAAGGCTGGGAATCAGAAAAAGGAGAATAACAAAATACCCACCTGGAACAACAGCACCAAAATTCCCTATCCAGCCATATGCAAGCAGGTTCCCTGCAAGGCCTGTAATAAATGAAACAAGAAAAACTTCTTTTAGAGGTTTTCCCTTAATGTAAACCAGCAATGGAACCATTGATACCCAGGCAAAAAAAGAAAAGAATTTTAAAAAAATAAAGTCATAAGAAGGGAAGGATAAAAAAATTAAAACCGATGTTAATAGATAATAATTTTTTAAAAAAAATTTTTTCAAAGCCATTTCTTCACTCTTCTTTTAATATTTTTTTTCTCGCGGGAACAGGCATAATAGCCTTCAGTAATAATTTTACTGCTCATTGTAAAATCCAGGGTTCCCACATCAGGCAAAACAGGTTCAATAATTACAGCAGGCTTGTGATAGCGAAGGGTTTTTTCTGTATTTATGTCACTCATAATATCAACACTCTGAAAAAGGATTTCAAAAATACTTGGGAAATTTCTTGTACTGCCAGAACCAAGCCATTGTTCTATGCTTGAGTACCAGCCTGTAATTTTTTTTTCCACAGGAATTAATATTTTTTCACCATACTTTACAATTCTAATGGATTTTGGTTTAAGGGATTTATCAGGATCTTCTTTTTTAATTTTAACCATATCCTTAAATTTTTTTTTCTTTTCCACTGGATGAAGATTAACAGCAATAACAAGACCTGCACCCATATCATTAACAACATCAATGGGCAAGGGTCTTGCTACACCACCATCAAGAAGAAAAGTATCATTATACGCAAGAGGCACAAAAATACCAGGAATTGAAACACTTGCCCTTAATGCTTCAAGGATATTTCCGCTTTTAAAAACTACAGGCTGACCTGTTGAATAATCAGTTGCTACAATAGCCAGAGGAATTTCAAGATCCTCAATTTTAGCATCAACAGGAATATACTTGCTCATAAAATCTGTAAAACCATTGCCTTTAATAAGACCGGATCTGGGAAGGGTAATATCAAAAACTGAAAGGAGCTGCTTTTTTGAAAAAGCAAGCATATCCTCTTTAAACTCATTAAGTTTTCCGCAGCAATAGAGGCTTCCAACAACAGCGCCAATACTTGACCCTGCTATCATGTCAATAGGGATTTCCATACTCAAAAGGTACTCAATTACAGAAATATGAGCCAGACCCTTTGCGCCCCCGCTTCCAAGAACCAGGCCAACAGAACGATTTTTAAAATATTTAAAAGGATTAAACATTGTTTCTCCTGTGCAGTAAAACTTTAACAAGTGTTTTTATAAAATAACCAATCAAAAAAAAATCCACTACTTATTATATAAATTTTAAATAAAATAACAGCTATAATCCTTAAATAATTTTAAAAAAATGAGATATATGATGATCGAAGAAATAAAACAGTTAAAATAAATTAAATTGATAAAATCTCTTGACACTTAGCCCCTGTTTAATTAGTTTGCATTAAGATCGCGCGGTGGAGCAGCTGGTAGCTCGTTGGGCTCATAACCCAAAGGTCCCAGGTTCAAATCCTGGCCGCGCTAATTAACAACATAATGGCGGGGTAGCTCAGTTGGTTAGAGCGCACGGCTCATATCCGTGAAGTGGGGGGTTCGAGTCCCTCCCCCGCTAAAAACGCCAGAAAAAATCAAAGACAAAGAAATTTGTCTTTTTTTTTGTAAAAAATTAAATATGCTCTGACCCCATTGAGCTAAAGAAATGTTACTCTATAATCAGAAGTGTGCTCTGACCCCATCTGCTTAAACATATAAAATTTTTGACTTTTCCTCAAAATACAGGATTTTTAATCTATAACAGAAAAGGATAAATATTATGCTGATAATAAAACGAATCTATGAAAACCCAATGGAAACAGACGGATTCAGAATCCTCATTGATAGATTATGGCCCAGGGGCATATCTAAAGAAAAAGCAAAAATTGATCTATGGTTAAAAGAAATTGCACCAAGTGATGAATTAAGAAAGTGGTTTTCCCATGATCCGGAAAAATGGGCTGATTTTAAAGAAAAATACAAATCAGAGCTGGCAAATAACCTGGAATCAATAAAAGTAATTAAAGAAATAATGAAAAAGGAAAAAACCATCACATTCCTGTATGCTGCAAAAGATGAAGAGCACAATAATGCAATTGTATTAAAGGAATTTTTAAAAAAATAGCGTCTTTTTCTTTTTCAGAATTTTTGTGTAAAAAATTTTCTTGCAATATAAATCAACTTTTTTAATCTCTTGGAATCATTGTTTCCTCTTAACAAAGTGCTTAAATTGTAACTTATTGCTTCACTTCGTTTGCAAAAATAAAAAGTAGTTGTTCAGGGGAATTCCAATATAAACGGAGTATTACTACTGTGTTATTATTAACATCTCTCATTATTATATTTATTGTTTTTTCAGCTGTTATTTCCAGAAAATTAAACATACCATTAATTATAATTTCCCTGCTTATAGGCATAATATTTGGCAGCGATGTCACAGGGATTATATATTTTGATAATGCTATCCTGGCAAAAGAAGTAGCTAACATTGCGCTAATATTCATACTGTTTGCCGGAGGATATGGAACTAAAAGTTCTCATCTTAAATCTGTTATAAAGCCAACAATGCTCCTGGCAACTGTTGGAGTTTTAATTACAGCAAACATATCAGGTCTTATTTTTTATTACATATCCGGCTGGACTTTTATCAATTCATTATTATTAGGAGCAATTATATCCTCAACTGATGCAGCAGCAATTTTTTCAATTTTAAGATCCCGCTCAATTAACCAGAATGTTACAATGATCACTGAAATAGAATCAGCTGCAAATGATCCCATGGCTATTGTTTTTACTACTTTTGTAATTCAACTTATTGTTGGAAGTAATTTTAGCACCAGTTATTCAATACTGCTATTTACATGGCAACTATTCGGAGGAGTGAGTTTTGGGATTTTAACCGGATTTATCGGGACTTTTCTTTTTAAGAAGTTAAGAGACATAGATGTGGGTTATTTCTACCTGTTTTTAATTGGTATAATTTTATTAAGTTTTGGATTAGCTGATTTTTGCAAAGCAAGCGGAATGTTATCAGCTTTTTTTGCTGGAACTGTTATGGGTAACAAAAAATTACCATATAACAACGGAATATCCTCATTCACAGAAATTTTATCTTTTATAGGAAATGTCTGTTTATTTGTTCTTTTAGGCCTTTTGGTGTTCCCAAAAGATTTCTCCAGTATATGGCATCTTGGAGTTATATTGTTCCTGATTATAACATTTATTGCTAGGCCTGCTGCAATGTTCCTATGTACATTTTTTACCAGATTATCTTTAAAAGATAAAACATTTCTCAGCTGGAGTGGCATAAGGGGTGCTGTGCCTATAGTCCTGGCAACATATCCTGCTGCAGCTGGGATAGATAATGATCACCAGATTTTTAATATAATTTTTTTCGCAGTTACCTTATCTGTTATATTTCAGGGAACAACAATTGGCAAGCTGGCAGATCTTTTGGATCTAAGCGTAAAAAGCAGAACCAGGCCAACAAAAACAATGGAATTGGTAACTGTACATGAAACTAACTATGAATTAATTGAAATATTTATTGATAACGATATATATGAAGGAGAGTGCAAAGTTTCCGATTTATCTTTACCTGTTGGTACAACAATAACAATGATCAATAGAAACAATACTGTTTTAGCCCCATCTGGAGAAACCGTGATTTACCCGGGTGATATACTTTCTGTACTGATTGAGAAAAAGAAAATACAAAAAGGCATTGATGAGATTTTGCGAATGTTTTTAAAAAAATAATTTAAGCACAAATAATATCACACCCACTATTACATTAAATTAAGGAATTCTTCTACAGTAAGTCCGCTTTTCCTGATAAGCCCACGCAAAAGTCCCGGAGCAAGCTCTTTATGTGCCGGAATAGATAGTGTAGGCCGCCATTGGTGTGCAAGAATC
>Ga0265293_10014291_pt1 | contig 10109 bp, 9 predicted proteins | sample Munlanlewell138R_FD_192505 | JGI IMG/M metagenome (GOLD analysis project Ga0265293, IMG submission 192505) | Leachate microbial communities from a municipal landfill in Southern Ontario, Canada - Leachate well 138R | ecosystem: Engineered > Solid waste > Landfill > Unclassified | place: Canada...
CGGTCCGGCCTTCTGAGCCGCGTCCTGCACGAGGAACTCCACGATCCGCTTAGAGGCGCCCATGACCGAGGTTGGGTTGACGGCCTTGTCGGTCGAGATGTTCACGAAGTGGGTCACCCCGTGCTTGAGCGCGAGCCCAATGAGGTTACGGCTGCCGATGATGTTGTTGAACACGGCCTCTTCGGGGTTCTCCTCCATGAGCGGCACGTGCTTGTGAGCGGCGGCGTGGAACACGATGTCGGGCCTGTAGCGGGTGAATACGTAATCTAGCCGGGCGCCGTTCTGGATGGCGCCGATGACGCCGTGATACTTGATCGACGGCCAGTCGCGCTCGAGTTCCCGCTCCAGGGAGTAGATGGAGTTCTCGCCGTGCCCGAAGAGGATGAGTTCACCGGGGTTGAAGCGGCAGATTTGCCGCACCAGCTCGGAACCGATGGAGCCGCCTGCGCCGGTGATCATGACGCGCTTACCACTCAAGTAGCCGAGGATGGTGTCGGTGTCCAGCCGGATGGGCTCGCGTCCGAGGAGGTCGTCGATGTCGACCTCGCGGATGCGCCTAACGTCGACCTTGCCCGACAGCAGTTCGTAGACGCCGGGGATGATCTTGTACACCATGTTGGGGCGGGCCTCGCGCACGTGGTCGATTACCTGACGCACGGTCGAACCGCCCTTCGAGGGCATGGCTATCAGGACCTCGTCGATCTTCTGCTCCAGGATCACGTCCTTGGCCATCGACACGGGGCCCAGCACGGGTACAGAAGAGACGCGCTTGCCGTGCTTCATGACGTCGTCGTCTAGGAACGCCACGGGACGCATGCCGGTCTCCGGGTGGCGGAACAGTTCGCGCACCGTTAGCGCCCCCGCTTCGCCAGCGCCGATTACCAGGACGCGCTTGCGGAAGTCGGGTCCGATGAGGCTGGCCACGGACTGCTCGTGCCTGTAGCGCGCCAGCGCCCGCACGCCCGCCATGAGGAAGAACGTCAGCGCACCGTCAAGGAGTGCCAGCGAAGGTGGGATACCGACGCGCGATCCAAACACCACCAGCAGAAGGGTGCCAGGCACGACCACCACGGCGGCCAGCGCCAGAAGGGCGCCCAGGTCGCGGAACGTGAGGTTGCTCCAGGACCGGGAGGGCAGGTCGAGCACCAGCTCCATGAGGATCTTGATGGGTAGAGAGAAGGAGAGGGCTATGAATACCGGTAGTGCGGTGGGAACCATGCCGTCGTAGCGCAGCGCGAAGGCCAGTACCGTGGCCACCACGAACAGGCCGCAGTCGACGGCGAACTTGACGGCGCCGTTCAGGGTCAGCACCGAGGACACGTAGCGCTTGCTGGTGCTGCGCGGGTTGGTCGTTAGCTCCTTCACGGGCGCCCCGAGTGCTGGCAGGCGTTCGCCAGGCGCCACGCGAGCGGCCGGTGGAGTCCGACAGCCCCGTGGGGGTTACCCGTTACATGGATGTTCGACGAACGACTCAAGAGATCAACTCCGACACCGCAACTTGGTACCAACGGGAAGAGTATGACGGAGCAAGACTGACGAGATTGTCACGGTCCCCCTGTGAATTGGCCTACGGTGTGAGGTTATCAAATCCTTCTCGCCGATCCGGAGCAGGCGTTACAAGTTCACGCCCCGTAGTACCCCCGGTACCACTCCACGAACCGCCCCAGCCCCTCCTCCAGCGAGGTGCTGGGTCTGAAGCCCACGTCGCGTGCCAGGTCGTCTACGTTGGCGTACGTTTCGCGCACGTCGCCCGGCTGCATGGGCAGGAAGTTCTTCTGGGCTTTCACCCCTAAGGCGTCTTCCAGGATCTGAATCATGTTCAGCAGCTCCACTGGTTGATTGTTACCGATGTTGTAGACGCGGTAAGGCGCGTTGGAAGAGCTCGGGTCTGGGTGGGCGCCGCTCCACTCCGGGTTGGGAGCCGCCACGCGCTCCGCGGTGCGGATCACGCCCTCCACCACGTCGTCTATGTACGTGAAGTCGCGCCGCATGTCGCCGTTGTTGAACACGTTTATCGGGCGGCCCTCGAGTATGGCCTTGGTGAAGAGGTAGTACGCCATGTCGGGCCGGCCCCATGGCCCGTAGACGGTGAAGAAGCGCAGACCGGTCGTTGGCAACCTGTACAGGTGAGAGTAAGTGTGCGCCATCAGCTCGTTAGCCTTCTTCGTAGCGGCGTAGAGGCTGACGGGGTGATCTACGTTGTGCTGCACCGAGAACGGGATGGTCGTGTTGGCACCGTAGACGGAACTGGAGGAGGCGTACACGAGGTGTTTAACGCCGTGGTGACGGCAGCCTTCCAGGATGTTAACGAAGGCGACCAGGTTGCTGTCCACGTACGCGTGGGGGTTGGTGAGGGAGTAGCGCACGCCAGCTTGCGCCGCGAGGTGGATGACGACGCCCGGCTGGAACCCTTGGAACTCACCCTCCACCCCGGCGCGGTCCGCCAGGTCCATCTCTACGAACCGGAAGCCGCTATGGGGCGCCAAGCGCGCCAGGCGTGCGCGCTTCAGTGCTACGTCGTAGTAGTCGTTAACGTTGTCGATACCCAAGACCTGATGGCCTTGGCTCAGCAATCGCTCGGCCACGTGGTACCCCACGAAGCCTGCGGCGCCGGTAACCATGTACCGGTTGAAGCTACTCAAGGTGTGGTCCTATCCGAATTCTTCGGTGCGCGTAACGGCCTCACCCAGCCGCAACCCGCACCCAATCCCCATTATCCGCCTGCCACACCGCCACGGACCTGGGCGAGGAGCGCTCGAGGGTCTCGCGGGCGCGTTGCAGATCGTCGCCGGTGGTGGTGACGGACACGATGGTGGGGAAGGAGACGCGGAGGTTCTCGCCTTCGGGCGGTTCGGGGGCGGGGAGGGGCGTGTTGAACATGTAGCCGGCCAAGGCGCCCGCGAGGCCCAGGACGATGGCGCCTACGGCGGCGGACCAGAAGGGCCCGATGGCCATGGCGGGCTCCTTACCCATGAGCTCCAGGCTGCCGGAGCCGAGCATGAGGCCGAGGAGGCCACCAGCCAGGAAGCCGGCTACGAAGCCCAGACTGAGGCCCCTGTCGGCGGGCATGAAGCCGCGGTAGATGAGGTCGGGGTCCTGGTTGCGCTCGGTGCGCAGCACGTCTTCGGACGCGCCGGGCTGGAGGGTAACGCGGCTCTTGTCGAAGCCTGCGTCCACCAGCGCCGTGGCGGCGTCCTGCGCTGCCGAGGGGTGCTCGAACAGGGCCGTGATGTTCTGACGAGGGGCACGGTCGCTCATGCCCCCAATATAGCGCCACTGACGGTGGAACCGCATGCGATGCGCCCCAGCGAGCCGCCCGCGTGCCTGCATGCGATGATGACGCCCGTGAGCAGCCCCGCTCGTTCCACGCGCCGAGGCGCGTTGACGTTGATGATCGGCACGCTGGCCAGCCGCGTCACGGGGCTGGTGCGCAACTCGCTACTGGCGCAGTTCTTCCCTACCGCGGTGCTGGACGCCTTCGTCACCGCGTTCAAGGTGCCTAACCTGTTCCGCGAGCTGCTGGCGGAGGGGGCGCTCACTAACTCGTTCATCCCGGTTTACAAGGGGCTCGCGCGGGCGGAGCAGCGGCGCCTGTCGGGGGCGCTGCTGGCGCTCCTAACGCTTGCTAATGGCGTGCTGATGCTGGCTGCGTTCCTGGCGGCGCCCCTGTTGGCGCGCCTGCTCATCTCCGATGCGGGCAACGTGGACCTCGAGCTCACCACGCAGCTCATCCGCGTCGTGTTCCCGTTCCTGCCGGCCATCTCGTTCTCGGCGCTGGCCATGGGCATCCTGAACGCGGAGGAGAGGTTCCTCGCTCCCGCCTGGGCGCCTGTGGCTCTGAACGTGGTCACGGTGACGCTCATGGCGCTCTTCCCTGGCCAGGCGGTCATGTTGGCGCTGGCGCACGTGTTCGGCGGGTTGGCGCAGTTGCTGGTGCAGATTCCGGCGCTGGCGCGTAACGGGCTCCTGCCCAAGCCCAGTGCGCTATGGCATCCGGCCATGGGCGAGGTGCTGCTGCTCATGGTGCCGTTCACCTTCACCGCGGGCGGCCGGCAGGTGCTGAACGTGGTGGCTTCGAACGTCATCACGGGCATCGACGCCGGGGCGCAGGGCGCCTTCTACCTAGCAGACCTGTTCCTCAGCCTGCTGCTGGGGCTCTTCAGCATCTCACCGGCGCTGGCTTATTACTCCCGCCTGAGCCACCACGCCGCCACGCAGGACGAGGCGTTCGCGCCTACGCTGGCTGAGGGCCTGCGCTTCATCACGTTCCTTACCGTGCCGGCGGGCCTGACCCTAACGCTGCTGGCGGCGCCTTCGGTGGACGCCGTGTACAACTGGCGGTCACTGTTCGGGGCGCCCATGGACCCGGAACTGCGGGCGTTCACGATCGCGGCCACGCTGCCACTCGGGTTGGCGGTCTTCCCGATAGGCGCCTTCAACCTGCTGGTGCGCGCGTTCTACGTAAGGCGCAGCGTGCGCACGCCCGTGCTCATGGTGCTCTGCTTCCTGACGCTGCAGGGGCTCCTTTACGTGCTGCTCTCGCGTCCCTACGGCATAGCGGGCGTGTCGTGGGCCACCGCCATCGCGGCCTGGGCGCAGTTGCTGGTGGCGGCCGTGCTGGTGGCAAACCGCGAGCGCTTCGGGCTGGCCGCGTGGGGGCGCCAAGCTGCGCGCGTCTGGCTGGCCGCACTGGTGGCCTTCGCGGCAGCAGCGTGGGTGCTGCACTTGGTGCCGCTGCCCGCGGGCTGGTTCGGGCAGATCGGCCGCCTGGCGGTGGGCGGCCTGACCGTGATCATCGTGTACGTAGGGTTGGGTGCGGCGCTGCGGATACCCGAGCTGAATGCACTAGGGCGGCTGCTGAGCAGGCGGTAAGGCTCTAGTTGCGCGGTGCGGCCACGCCACGCGAGTCAGGCCGACCGCGGCTACACCACGCGGGCAAAGCCGCCCGCGACGACACCGACTGCGACGACACCGACTGCGACGACACCGACCGCGACAAGTTCGTCAGCGCCGGCTGCGCCCGCTTGCTCAGCTACACCCGCTTGAACAGCACCGCAGCGTTCTGACCGCCGAACGCGAAGTTGGTGGAGAGAGCCACGTCGACCTGCTGCTGGCGCGCCTCGTTGGGTATGTAGTCGAGGTCCAGCTCGGGGTCGGGATCTGTGTAGTTGCGGGTGGGGGGCAGCACGCCCGAATGTAGGGCCTGCACGGTGGCTATGCCCTCGATACCGCCGGCGGCGCCGAGCGTGTGGCCCGTCATGCCCTTGGTGGAGGACACAGGGGGCGCGTCCGCACCCCAGATGGCTTTGAAGGCCAGGGTCTCGTTCAGGTCGTTGGCGGGTGTGCTGGTGCCGTGCGCGTTGATGTAGCCCACCTCGGAGGCGCTGATGCCTGCCGACTTGAGGGCGGACTCGATGGCGCGGATGGCGCCGCGGCCACCTGGAGCTGGCGCCGTGATGTGGTGGGCGTCGGCGCTGGACCCGAAGCCGATGACCTCGGCGTATATGCGCGCGCCGCGCTTCTTGGCGTGCTCGTACTCCTCGAGCACCAGGATGCCCGCGCCTTCGCCGGCCACGAAACCGTCGCGGCTGGCGGTGAACGGCCGGCTGGCCGTCTCGGGGCTGTCGTTACGGGTGCTGAGCGCCTTCATGACGGCGAAGCCGCCTATGCCCATGGGGGTGATGGGCGCTTCGGAGCCGCCGGCGAACACGATGTCGGCCTCATCCTGCTGGATCATGCGCCAGCCTTCGCCGATGTTGCTGGAGCCGGTGGCGCAGGCGGTAACCACGCTGGAGGAGGGTCCCGTGAGCCCGAAGCGCATAGCTACGTGGCCGCTGGCCATGTTGGCTATGAGCATGGGGATGAAGAACGGGCTCATGCGCATGGCACCCCGCTCGTAGCGGATACCCGACTGGTTCTCCCACGTCTCGAGGCCGCCGATGCCGGAACCAACTGCGGTGCCGGTGCGGTCGCCCGCGACGTCATCAGCTGTCAGCCCCGAGTCGCGAAGCGCCAGCTCGGCACCGATCAGGGCGAAGTGCACGAAGCGGTCGAGGCGCTTGGCCTCGCGCCGCTCGATGTAATCCTCGACGTTCACGTCGACCTCGCCGGCGATGGTGACCGACAGGTCGGAAGCGTCGAAGTTGGTTATGCGGCGGATGCCGTTACGTGCCTCGTGCTGAGCGACGAGGAACTCCTCGGCGCCCACGCCGATGGGCGTGACAGGCCCCAAGCCGGTGACTACGACTCGTCTCATACCGCCCTACGATACCGGTCGAAGCTCGGTTCGACCGTTCTTACACACCCGATAGGGAGCGAGGGAGTTACTGCTTCTCGCTGATGAACTTGACGGCGTCGCCGACGGTGCGGATGCCTTCGGCTTCCTCGTCGGAGATCTCCACGCCGAACTCGTCCTCCAGGCCCATGATCAGCTCGACCACGTCGAGCGAATCGGCGCCCAGGTCCTCCATGAAGCGCGATTCGTCGGTGACGTCGCTGGGGTCGGCGTCGAGCTTGTCAGCCACGACTTCTTTGATCTTTTCGAGTATCTCGTGCTCGTCCACGAACTTCCTCCTAGGCAGCACGCCTCGGGTATTCCCATGCTGTGCTGAAGTTTGGCGAATTCTAGCACGGGTCCAACCCGTTCTCTGAACGCCTTGGCGGGCCCGTCAGGCCCTGTCTACACGTGCTTCCAGGCACGCGGCTCGCTCGCGATGCTGGCGCGCGAGCCCTGCAAACACTAATGCATGACCATGCCACCGTCAACCGCTAGCGTCTGACCGTTCACGTAACCGGCCTCAACGCTCGCCAGGAACGCCACCACAGCGGCCACGTCCTCGGGCGACCCGAAGCGGCCAGCGGGGATCTGCTGCAGGTAATCCGCCTTGAGTTCGGGGCTCAGGGCCGCGGTCATATCGGACTCGATGAAGCCGGGCGCCACGGCGTTCACGGTCACGCCCTTGCCGGCGTACTCCGTAGCCAGAGCCTTGGTCAGCCCGATGAGGCCAGCCTTGGAGGAGATGTAGTTGGCCTGGCCGGCGTTGCCGCGCAGGGCCACCACGGAGGTGAGGTTCACTATCCGGCCCGTGCCGCTCTTGAGCATGCCGCGCAGCGCGGCCTTACTAAGGTAGAAGGCGCTGCTCAGGTTGGTGTCCAGCACCGCCTGCCAGTCGTCGTCCTTCATGCGCAGCACCAGGCCGTCGCGGGTGACGCCGGCGTTGTTGACCAGCACGTCTAGGCCACCGAAGTGCGCCACTACGCTCTTGATAAGCGCCTGGCACGCTTCCGGGTCGGCCACGTCGGCGCCGAAGGCGTGCGCGTCGCCGCCCGCAGCACGGATGGACGCGGCCACCTCCTCGGCGGGGCCGGCGGAGCTCACGTAGTGCACGGCCACGCGGTAGCCGTCACGGCCGAACCGCTCGGCCATGGCGCGCCCGAGCCCGCGGCTCGAGCCCGTGACCAGTACAACGCGCGGGTCGTCGCCGGGGGCGGTGCCCGTAACCTCAGAACCAGTACCGCTCAACTCCGTACCTCCTCGATTACGGTCGCTAGCGTGCCCGGGGCGTCGACCGCCCGCGCGAACGCGCCGTCCAGGATGCGCCCCACCAGGCCGGTGAGCACGCTGCCGGACCCGAACTCAACGTAGTGAGTAGCGCCAAGCGCCTGGAGCCGCTCCACGCACTCCACCCACCGCACGCTGCCCGTTACCTGCTGCGTGAGCAGCCCAGGGGCGGCGGCAGGGCCGGGTAGGGGCTCGGCGGTGACGTTGCAGACGATGCTGAAAGCCGGCACGGCGAACGCGGTGGCCGTAAGGTCGGTCGCCAGCTGGTCCGCTGCAGGCTGCATGAGCGAGCAGTGGAACGGTGCGCTCACCTTCAGGGGAATGACCCGGCCACCCAGGTCCTTCAGGGCGGCGGAAGCTGCCGCCACGCCCCCTGTGTTACCCGAGATGACGGTCTGTCCTGGCGAGTTGAGGTTGGCCACCTCGACCACCAGCGCGGGGGCGTCTGCGCTCACGCGCGCCAGTGCCTCGTCTATCTGCGTCTGCTCGAGCTTCATGACGGCCGCCATAGCGCCCTGGCCCTCAGGCACGGCTTCTTGCATGTAGGTGCCTCTGCGCCGCACCAGCTGTACGGCGTCGGCCACGCTGAGCGAGCCGGCGGCCACGTGGGCGGTGTACTCGCCCAGCGAGTGGCCCGCGCCGAACTCGGCGGCAAGGCCGCCAGCCTCCAGCCACGCGGCGTAGGCGGCTGCGCCGGCGGCCACCAGGGCCGGCTGCTGGTTGGCGGTGAGCTGCAGATCTTCGGCGGGCCCCTCCCACATGAGCTTCAGCAGGCCGGGGAGGGCGCGCTCAGCCTCGTCCAGCACGCGCTTGGCGGCGGGTGAGGCGGCGTAAAGCTCATGCGCCATGCCCACCTTCTGTGAGCCCTGGCCGGGGAAGAGGGCGGCTAGGCGTACGCCGCTCATGCGGGGATCGTTCCTGCGTAGAAACGGTTCATGATTGTTTACGGTAGCTGATTGGCGCCACCAGCGGTGCGGTGGGTCAGTGCGGACCCCACGTCACCACGGACGACGCCCAGGTTAGCCCCGCCCCGAACGAGACGAGGAGCAGGTTGTCGCCCACCTTCACGCGGCCGGAGTCCAGACCGTCGCGGATGGCGAGTGGGATGCTGGCCGTGGAGTTGTTGCCGTACTCGTCGACCGTGACGATGACCCGTTCTGGTTCGAGCTGCAGGCGCTCGCGTGCGGCTTCGATGATGCGCAGGTTGGCCTGGTGCGGCACGAAGAGGGAGATGTCGTCCATGCTCAGGCCGGCCTTCTCGACCGCTTCGATGGTGGAGGTGTTCATAACCCGCACCGCGAACTTGTAGACCTCGCGGCCGTTCATGTACAGGTTGTCGCCTAGCTCCACGCCGCCGGGTAGGCAGCGGCCCACCGCTTTGCGGTGCAGGTGCTGCGCGCCGGCGCCGTCCGCGCCCATGACCATGGACTTAACGCCGTACCCGCTGGGCACAGCTTCAACGACGACCGCGCCCGCCCCGTCGCCGAACAGAACGGCGGTGGAGCGGTCCTCCCAGTTGACGATCTTGGTCAGCGCTTCAGCGCCGATAGCCAGGACGCGCTTGTTCTGGCCGGACTCCACGAGGCTCTTGGCTATGCCAAGCGCGTAGATCCAGCCGGGGCAGGCCGCCAGCAGGTCGAAGGCGCCGGCGTTGAGCTTGAAGCGTTCCTGCACCAGCGCCGCGGTGGCGGGGAACAGGGCGTCCGGGGTGTTGGTGGCCACGATGACCATGTCGACGCCGGCCAGGGCGTCGTCGCCGTGGCGCGCTAACAGGTCCTCGACCGCGCGGAACGCGAGGTCGCTGGTGAACTCGTCCTCAGCCGCTACGTGCCGGCGTTTGATGCCCGTGCGAGTGGTTATCCACTCGTCGGTGGTGTCCATCATCCTCTCCAGGTCTTCGTTGGTGAGGATGCCGTCGGGAGCGTACGCTCCGAGCGCCGTTATGCCGGCAGTAAGCCTTGTCTGGTTCACGCTTGGCCCATTACCTAGGCCTCAGCGATCACCTGGCGGCCGTCGTAAGTACCGCATTCGGGGCACACGACGTGAGGCGGCTTCATGCTCTTGCACTGCGGGCAGGCCACGAGGGTGGGCGCCTGCAGGGCGTCGTGAGCGCGGCGGGAGTCGCGGCGGGCGCGCGAGGTGCGCTTCTTGGGTACAGGGTGCTTGGCCATCTTGACGGTTCTCCTTTTGTCAGCCTGGGTTTCAGGCGTTCAGGTCGATATCTCTGAGCGCATCGAACGGCGAAGTGGTCTTGGGCTCCGCGGGCTTCTCCTTGGGAGCGAGCTCGGGGTGCTCGTTCAGGTTCACGCCCTCTTCGTTCAGGCCCAGGCAGGCTTCCTTGCAGAGCACCGTGAGCGGCTGCTCTATGGCGAGCATCTGCGTGAGGAACGAAGCGAAGTCTACCTCAGGAGCGCCGAAGACCAGTAAGTCTTCCTTGCCCTCCTCGTCGAACTCGTCGAGCTCAAGCGGGCGGTCGGACGGGCGGTACTCCATGGGGTACACGAACGAGGTGCGGACCTCGCTCTCGACGTCGGTCAGGCAGCGCCTG
>Ga0265293_10014292_pt1 | contig 10108 bp, 16 predicted proteins | sample Munlanlewell138R_FD_192505 | JGI IMG/M metagenome (GOLD analysis project Ga0265293, IMG submission 192505) | Leachate microbial communities from a municipal landfill in Southern Ontario, Canada - Leachate well 138R | ecosystem: Engineered > Solid waste > Landfill > Unclassified | place: Canada...
TTTTGCCTGGGATGGCCAATTAGCATAACGCCATTAGAGTTAAGACGACATCGGATAAGACCTGAGGGTCAAATCCTTGCTCAACCTCTAAGACGAGTTCACCAACACGTATGGTAATCCCGGGACTAGCAGTGCTAGATGCATTCATGCTTATCCAACGACTACTTCCCGCTTGATTCTCGTGACTGGATTGTGACTTGCGGAGCCAGTACCCTAGTTGCTGGGCGGATACATCATTGTCCCGGCACCAGGCTTGGCGGCTTTGACCGCTGGCCAAAAACTCGTTAATGCGCTCATTCCACAGAGCCCGTTTTTCGCTATGAGAGATAAGAACCAACTCCTTTCCTTGTTGAGCCTATTATCGCATCACAAGAAGAGAGTTGGTAGGTGTGTTCACTTTAACGCTTACTATTGTTCAAGTTCTGTCCTCTGTTTTGACAGAAAACCTATAAAAAGCTATGAATGCGTGATTTGCCAGAATCAAACTATGCAATTGTCAAGGTGCGAGATTGAGCCAATAGTTTCGAAAAAAGACCGTTTTACCTTTCAGCAAAAGTACGAGCGTAGCAATTGGAACATCCTGGACTGATTGGCTTGCATCCCGTACAAGTGTTCCAACTCTTGTCGGCCCATTCGATCTTCGTCACATTTCCCGAGGACGTTTTCCTTCTGGTACTGGTTGTTTCTAACTCAGTCATTCTTTGGTTTCGCGTGTCTGTCATGAGTACACACTCCTCTACTTTTATTTTCCGCAGAATGCCGCACTGGTGGATTGAAACTATGCTTTATTTTCCGGGTCTGATTAGATAATAACGCGTAATGGCGTAGTAATCAACCCCACGAGCACAGCCTTGACAATGAGCCTTGGATATGTTACCTTAAATATAATGATTTTTAGGATATTATTCTCGAAATCCATGTGTTTTTGGAGCAAAAAAAATTCTGCTACTCAAATTCGCTTGCATAAATTGTCGAAGTCTATTCCCCGCATCCACAAAGGGTTACAGCGACTTTTAGACTAATTTTGTCGCTTTGCTGAATAAAACCGAATTGGGATTAAATTTTTGTTAATGTCATGGGAGGTAATTATTATAAACAAACAAGAGCGCATAGAAGCCGTTAAAGCGACCATTAGAAAACACAAGGTAGAAAATCAAGAGGAGTTTGCTAAAAAGTTCAAGGAGGATCATGGTAAAAAAATCGTTCAAGCTACGATAAGCCGGACGTTTAAGGAGCTCAAAATTAAGAAGGGATCGGATGGGTATTATGACTTCGAAGAAGAACAGCGGAAAAAGGAAGAGGAGATCAAGCTCAAGGCGTTTCTGAAAGAAGTTTCGTTTCGTTGGCTTGATAGCGAATTCTATATTTTGGGCACCGAGAAGGGACACGCTGCCACAGTAGGGGCAAGGTTAAAAAAAGTCTACGGAGAGCAAATCATCGGGACAATTGCACAGGACGACATTCTGCTACTCATGAGTGATGATAGTTTTGATGAGACGCTAGCCAATCTCCTTCCTGACGAAGATGTGGACGAGGATGTGGATGGCGAAGACTCCCCATAACCACTGCAAGTTAGGGGCTTCTTTCACAAGATCTGTCTGATGATGCATTTCGGGTACTTCCTTCAGAGCGAACTAAAACGACCTCTTAACCCAGTACGATCTACCTAGGTTAAGAGGTTCGCTCTTTCATTTCATGATAGACTAAAGGCGATCATTACTGGCTAATCGTTGTTACCATGTTCAGAGGGTAATCCAAATTTCTTCTTCAGGTGGTCCTCGACGGCCTCATTTACACACCGTGTGATCGAAGGGATCTGCCCCTTAGCCAGCAGGGATCGAAGATACCGATTATTGGCTAATGTCAAATAGCCGGTCCAGCGCACATGATTCTCGTCGAACTTAATCGTAGTAGCCTCCGAAGTGGCAACTTTCCGTTTTGGCCTTACTTTCTGTACCGTTTCGGCAAAATTACTTGGTGAATCTACCGACGGTTTTGCTTTCACCTTGACTCTTTGCTTTGGTTTTGGTAAACTCATTTTTCGCACCTCCAGTTATTATTGGTTGGCACCTAGGTCAACGCTCACATAAACATCACCGGTGCCCCCGATAATATTTTGTTCACGTAGGGGTCCACGTTTTTGGCAAAAAAAGAAGCAGTCACAACCGGTCCACTGTCGGGCCAAGTGACTGCAGAATCATAGTAATGGAGCGAATTCGAAAGCCCAAAGTCCATTGTTACCTAGGCTTCGGCCATTTACCTGTGCTTGATACGTTTTTCAGTGAGCTGTAATGACTTTTTTTCAGCCACTTTAACAAACGAAATTTAAATCAAGTACACTTATTTCTGTTACAGCTCAATGTCGAGCAGATCATCTACCGGGCAAATCCCACAAAAGCCTGCGTAGACCCAAGTGGAACATGACAAAAAAAGAAGGCTTGACCACAAGGGTTTTACCTTCCTTTTTATCCCTAATACTCTCTAGCAAAGAGCATGGTCGAGTAATTACCGGAATCAATTACATACACCTTCTCACTGATGGGTTCGTCAACAGAAAGAGCATAGGTTCTAACATAGAGTGGTTCCTCAGTTCGGTGGATTATTAACTGATTCTCCTGAATGTCAGGATTGTCTAGCGTCTTTAATTCAAACACTTGAAGGTAATCCATTTTACCATCAGATTCTAATTTCAAGGCATCAACCCTAGACCACAAGAAGATGGTTAGCTCTATGGGAAGCTCCTGGTTAATGCCCTTTGTAATGTAGCGATTGCTTCCAAACATATTTTTCTCCCTCCTACATCAAACCCTGTTCCCGAAAGCTGGTGTAGCGCTCTCCATTACCCACAATGATGTGGTCAAGTAGATCAATCCCTAGAAGTTCACCGGCCTTTTTGATCCTCTCGGTAACTGAAATGTCGTCCTTACTCGGGGTTAGTTCTCCACTGGGATGATTATGGGCTAGAATGAAGCCAGCTGCATTGGACAGAATTGCCGCCTTAAAAACTTCCCTTGGGTGCACTAAACTTGAATGAAGTGTTCCCATGCTGATCGTAGAGATGGCCGTTGGCTGGTTCTTGACATCCAGACATATAGCTACCACCTTTTCCCGATCCGAGTAAACAAGAAACTCCTCTACCAAACGGGCAGCATCCTGCGGGGTATTAACATAGCGGGGCTCATACATTACACTTGATTCCCTCACGAGCTTCACGCTAACAACGTTCACTCTTTTTGCTGGTATGTTCTTCACCATACTTGTTGTCATTCTGGTGCTCCTTCCTCTCCATAGAAAAGGCCCTAATCTCCTGTGGTGGGGAGGTTAGGGCCTTTTCTTAAGGTAATGAATTTCATTAGTACCTCTTTAGAACTCCTTGTATTCCTCTAGCTTCGCTGCTAGCCACGCTTCTACCTCATGGTCAAAGGCACCAACAGCACTGAAAAAGACCACCCCAAAGCTATCATTGTAAAGCACTAAAAAGTGGTAGTATTCCACCCCATCTAAAGTCATGGTCTCAAACCACTCGGGGATACAACCCAAGATTCCTTGGTCCTGATGATTGAGTCCTATTTCTTTTAGATCCCGCACATTGTCACCAGCTTCAAGGAGTACCACATGGCCAGTATCTTCTAGGCGGTAGGTGTTGGGTGACATGTCTTCGAGATCAACCTGTAGATCATCGAAAAACTTGGTAAGATGCTTAGCAAATGGTTGGCTAATTGCTTTTGCCTCTTTCAGTAGACGTACATCATCTTGGTTCTTGATCACTCTCATATTTACTTTGCTCTCCTTTGCCTTAAAATGAAAAACACCTGGACTTCTAATGAAATCCAGGCTCCTTACTACTATTTGCAACTTCTGACCAAGCGTATTGCTCAGCCAGCCACTCTTCAACTTCATAGGTCCCCTGTCCCAGCACACTAAAGATAAAAACCAACCTATCGTTGTCTGGCATAAGCGTGATCCGGTAGACTTCATGGCCTTGTACCGTCAATTTACCCACATACTCCGGCCACATCTCGATTAGTTTCGGGTTTCCTGGAATCATGGGGAGATACAGAGCCTGTAAACTGTCCTTTGGTTCTAAAACCACAAGCTCTGCAAACCCCTCCAGCGTAAATACCTCCAAATTTGTCTCTTGCTTGTAGGCTGTAAAGAGTAACATGAAGAACTCGCTTAAATGGCCTAGATACCACGTCGGTAACGACCCTTTCCGTTCCAACAACCGTAGATCATCCATCGTTCGAATTATCAGCACTGATACGCTCCACTTTGAGGACCATCACAGACAGGACATCTCCAAAATCCTGAATGGTGATAATAGGCGGGGTTAAATGCTTGGGTAGCTCCACATTCCGAGCAGCAGTTGTGTTCTTCCAGTAGGATCCTGAGCCTGTCTGATCCTCTGATATTTCCGTTCATTTCTAACCAATGTGCTTGTTTGGCAATTTGGTTTAGTCCATTAGCATAAGTAAGCATTTCACTCGTCCCTTCTCCTGTGATTCAGTTATTTTAAAGCAAATCAACGGCATCTTGCTTGTCCTGCCTGCTGGTGTTGATGTAAAAAGCGACTGTGGTCTGTATGCTAGAATGGCCGGCCAACTTTGAAACAGTCGTTAGCGGAACTCCTACGTTAAGGAGCCTGGTGCAGAATGTGTGCCTAAACTTGTGTGGCCGCATGGTGATACCTAAGTAATCCCCATGCTTATTTAGAAGGTTGTTGACCGCATCCCGATCCATCCTGCCAGACCTTTGGGTAAGTAAAAGGTACTCACTGTCTGAGAACTTGTGATCTCTGCGCTCTGTAGCCATATATTCCTTGGCCACCTCGACCACCTCGGACCGCAGGGGTACCTCTCGAATCTTGCCACCCTTGCCTACCACGTGGAGCTGCATGGTTAGGAAATCCAAGTCTTTAAGCCTGATGGATACTAATTCACTTACTCTAATTCCGGTATAAAGCAAAAGAAGCACGATCAACTTGTCCCTTAGACTAACTTTTTCTTGATCTTGAATGTAAAAGAGGAGGCGTTCCACCTCATTTTCGGTGTAGACCTCCACTTCTTGTTCTGATCCATAGGCGATCCGTATTTTATCACGCTTTAGATCCACCACCATGTTAGTCATCTGGCCCTCTTGGATCAGAAATTGATTGAAACAGACCAAGCTGTTAATCTTCTTGTTGATGGTGTTGACCTTGTAGTCTAGGGACTCTAAGTGCTGCTTATAGCTGGTAATAAAGAACCTAACGAGCTGCCCATCAAATGAAGTGCCCTTAGTGGTCAAATATTTTAAGAAACCTGCAATATCCCCAACATAAGAGAGGATGGTGGAATCTCGCTTGCCATCCTCTTTAAGGTACTTCTCAAATTCTGCTGCGTAGTCCATGCCACCCTCCCTAAGTCTACTCAAATACCTCGTAATGGTCCATTCTAGTCGTTTTCAAGCGTTATCTGACTGAAACTACAGGTCTGCACCACCGGCGGCGTTTTAGTGGCGTATACGTGGTTTAGTCAACTACCGGCTCACCATGATTAAATTCTCCGGCATGAAGCACCTCACCATTACCGGCAAAGAGAATTCCTTCATCGTGATATAGACCCTTATGAAAATATCCTTGATAGAGCAGCTTTCCATCTGGTGTAAAGAGTCTGCCCTTTTCAGAGAACAGCCCTTCATAAAAGACTCCTTCATAATGAAGCTGGCTATCAGGGTAGTAGAGCTTACCCCTGCCGCTATAAGCTCCATTACCAAACCCACCCTTGTACTTTGCGGTTCCACCCGGGTAGTACTCTATGCCATCAGCAATTAAGCCCTCCGAAAATTCTCCTTGGTACAAAATACTTCCATCTTCTCGGTAAAGAGTGCCTTGGCCATTCATGGTGCCTCCGCAAAACTCACCTTCATACCAGAGCGTTCCATCTTCTAGAAATGCTTTACCTTGACCTTGGGGTTGACCATTTTCAAAGCCGCCTTCATAGAGCACGCCACCACTAGGCCACCGGAATCGCATTGTAAGGAACTCCTCTAGATCAACATGGAAGGTACTTGAAGGGCTAGGCCATTCTACTAAGTGAGCTTTAGCCTCACCTTCTAGCTTGATTCTTTGCTCGGGTACATCTCCCAGTTGAGCCAGTTTTCGCTGCGTCGTCCAACTAAATCCTAGCATCATGCCACCACCCATCCACTTTCATAGGATTCAGCTACAACGGCCATGGCTATTCCTGTAATAAAACCTGCTACAAACCAGCCCACCTGATCACCTTCCTTCACTTTTTTGTTTAGCTTTCTTCCAGCAGTAGATGCCTACGACTACGCCTGTATAGAACAGGGTAATTGGGTCCAAGCATTCACCTCCTTCATCAACCGATCTCTTCAGCACAATCTTTGATAGCTCCCTCACCAACAAAGACTTCATCCTTGGCTAGATTGTATACGTTGCTTTCATCAGCACTGGGACCGATATTCATCCAGCCTAGAGCGGCACTTAGTCCCCACTTCTCCTTCAACTGATCAGCAATGTCACCCCACATCTCTGGATGAATCTTAATCTTCATGGGATCAATTGCTTGCACGAGATTCCAACCTAGTTCCTGGTAGAATTTGATGATGAAGTCAATTGCGGCGGAAAATTCATCAACCCTAACGTCTGGCCACTTCTGTTTCATTCCGTTCACCTCCATTTGGGCATAAAAAATCCCCAGCAGAGATTAACTCCACTGGGGCAAGATTTGATTTGTTCTTGTATCCCGGTTATATCCGGACAAACATGGGCCAGAGAACTCAACTCACGGCATAATTAGGATTCTTCAGTGAGTGGTAAAACTTGAGAGCCATTGGGTAATGGCTTTACGAGACATCCTGCCGCCAATGAGTTTTTTGCAGTTAGTCTGCAACGAGTTTTTCTGCCAGTCTGAACCAAAAAGTGATGCGCCCTTCATCCAAAAATGACCTTCAAAGTCCCATGGAATATGGATCATGATTATAATATAAACTTCAAATCCTGTTTGTTACTGCTACATCACAAAATCAAAACCGAGCATCAATCCACTAAACCATATTTTTGTATAAATCACAGCAACTGGATTTCAGCCATGCTACCCCTACTTGTGATTCCTCTACGCCTTAGGTGTGGATCCTAGTGGCCACATTCATCGCCCTACCGCTTACCGCGCTCTATGACACTATGTACTGGCTTAAAATCTTTTCTAGCTCTTCCTGCCAACTCTTGTAACGGGGGATAAGTGTTAGTTGCATGATCCCAAGGGTTCCCCCCTGTTCTTGGTTTTCATAGGCCTTTACCATCCAATTGAATCCATCCCTTAGCGATTCAGTGGCAGTGGCTAGATCAGCGTAGCCTTCCTCCATTTGATTGGTGTTTAGAACGTTCTCTATTTCGCTAAAGGAATGAATTACGTCAGTAAAGACCGACATGGTTTGTTCAAAATTGCCCAGACCATCCTGTTCTTTGACGTACTCTAAACCCTCTAGGCCAGTTTCGGCTAATGCCAGCAGTCTTTTCGCTAAGTCACGATTCATCGAATTCAATCCTTTCATGCTGTCGAAACTAAGAGCCCTCGGCTGGTCAGCTTCCATATTATGGGGGGTACGACCCTTTCAAGGGCGGCTCGGAGAGACGACCCGATCTTGGCACCTACGTGAAGATTAAGATTTAACTTACTAGGGTTTGCACCGCCACCCAGTGCAGCACTGTCGGAGATCACAATTCCATTCCCTGCTTCAGCTTGTGCTGTAGCAGTTACTGTCAGGATATTGTCAATCGCACTCAGAGTTACACCTTCCAGCTCATCACCTAGTTGTTCAACAAACTACTGATGGAGATTCTTTTATCATCGAGTCGAAGGGAGTGGGCAGCAACCAGACCATTGAGGCAGAACAAGGATTGGTGGCTAGCTTGCCTTAACCCATTTATCTGCCCACGCATCTTCTCACTAATAGCCAAGCCAGCAGCATCATCACCAGCGCGGTTAATTCGAAGACCTGAGGATAGACGTTCCATTGATTTCTGGCTTGCTTTATTCTTCACTCCCAATTGCCTGTGAGAATTATAAGCTAAGAGATTATTGTTGATCCTCATGACCCATCACATTCCCCAATTACCCATTTTGTGATATCTTAGCCTGAAAAAAGAAGAGCCCCTTGCGGAGCCCTTCGACGAACTTACGTTTGAAACTATCCAAGCAACTGTAGTACGGATTGAGGTGCCATGTTAGCTTGGGCCAACATTGCAGTTGCTGCTTGTTGGAGAATGTTGTTCTTTGTGAATGCCATAATCTCTTCAGCCATGTCTAGGTCACGAATCCGAGCTTCAGCAGCTTGGAGGTTCTCAGCAGAGGTACCTAGGTTGCTGATTGTGTGTTCTAAACGGTTTTGCATAGCACCAAGTTTGGAACGCTCAGCTGAAACTTGTGTAATCGCTTCGTTAATGATTGTGATAGCTTTATCTGCAGCCGCTTGTGAAGAAACGTCTATTCCACCGTTAGCCTCAACTTTAAGTTCTTGACCATTAGTCAAAGTAGCAGTCATTGCAACATCAGCATCCCCTTTTGCAGCTGTAATTCTATTTCCTGGGGTTGCATCAGATGCCATAAAGTTCACATCTTCAACTGCATAGAATTCGGTATCAGTTCCAAAAAATGAAACAGCAGCAACATCGCCGTCTTCATTAAGTAGAACACTTGCGATATCCCCATGCGCCAATGGATTCTCAGTTGCGATTTCGATTTTTCCAGCACCAAAGTAATCTCCGAAATTGCCATCACCAATCGCCACATTAGTATATTCACCAGCAGCTAGACCAGAAACATCAATTGAGTTCGTTGCATTAATGGCTGTCATACCGGTTGTCTTCCCATTTCCGTCGATAGCAGCTGTCAAAGTAACCTGACCACTAATCACCTTATTACCAGCGCCAAAGTCAATTGTTGCATTTGCAGCGAGATTTGGAGTAGCTGAGCTAAGATCGGCAGCTTTTGTTGCAGCCGTTAGCATGCGGTAAGCCTGGCCATCTTGGCTGACTGCAACAATCTCACCCTTGTCATTTGCTAAAGCATAGTTAGCGATGACTTGGTTTGCTGCTGGACCTACAGTTACGTTATCGACTTTAACCACATCAAGGGTTTGTTCGCCAGCAACGAGTCCCGTGCTCGGGGTATTAGCTACAGTCCCACTAGCTACGGTAATATCAGTTGTTGCCACCCCTTCACCGCTACCAGCCACTTTCAATGTATTAGCATCCATGTTTCCGATGGACAACTTAACATTTTGATTTTCATTTGCACCAATGTGGAAAACCTTGTTAGCATAGTTTCCATTAAGAAGTTTTTGGTTGTTAAATTCAGTGTCAGAAGCAATACGGCTGAGTTCTTCGGCCAATTGATTAATTTCTTCTTGAATTTCGATTCTATCAGGATCTTCGTTAGTATCAGTCGCCGACTGAACTGCCAGTTCCCGCATTCTTTGCAGAATAGCATGAGTTTCGTTAAGCGCACCTTCAGCGGTTTGGATTAGAGAAATACCATCTTGAGCATTCCTTGTTGCTTGTTTCAAACCACGGATTTGGCCACGCATTTTTTCAGAAATTGCCAAACCTGCTGCATCGTCACCAGCACGGTTGATTCTAAAGCCAGAGCTGAGTTTCTCCATGGATTTTGATGCACCAGCTTGATTCATACCCAACTGCCTGTGTGCGTTTAGAGCCATTACGTTGTTGTTAATTCTCATTCTTTTTACCTCCTTGTGGTAAATAAAGTTTTTTTAGGAACATCCTTGTTCCCTTGGACTGCAACCGAGGTGATCAATCTCGCTTGTGGTCCCAGAATAACAAGCCTTGGCCTTAGACTCACTACCCTGTACTATTACTATCGTCGTCGCTTAGAAATACTTTAGCCCCTTTTTGAGATTTTTCCTAGATTCTTCAGAGTGACTCTAAAAGGGCTTTGTAGAGCTCCTTATACTTCTTGGCACTCGCTTTCCAGCTAAAATCTTCCCGCATTGCCCGACCGACCATCCTCTTAAATGCGCCGTCCTTCTCCGTCTCATAGAGTGTTGTGGCTCTTCTTATGGTGTCTAGCATCTCATGGGCATT
>Ga0265293_10014293_pt1 | contig 10107 bp, 10 predicted proteins | sample Munlanlewell138R_FD_192505 | JGI IMG/M metagenome (GOLD analysis project Ga0265293, IMG submission 192505) | Leachate microbial communities from a municipal landfill in Southern Ontario, Canada - Leachate well 138R | ecosystem: Engineered > Solid waste > Landfill > Unclassified | place: Canada...
TAAAACTTCTTTTATATCAAAATACTTTATAAGCTCCTCAGGTAAAACATGAGATATTAAGGATGAGTTCATCGATGTTTTTAGTAGGTAAAATTAATCAAATCCCCATAAAATTCACATGTCCCATATTAACTCCATTTTCTCACCTGAGATATCATACAACTGTGCTGAGTGCTCTAACTCTGGACCCACTGGTAAGTATCGGTCTTTAGTAATTTTGTTCATTGCGAACATGTATTTTCCATCAGGTTGTCTTGAGTTTCCTCCAGGGATAGTTAAGTGACCAACAGAATAATAAGTTGGTTTTCTATCGATTACCTCCCAAGTACCTAATTTCCATTTAACAACTTCAGAAGAGATAAAGAAAGTAGTATAAGCATTTCCTTTATCGTCAAACTCAGTGTGAAGTGGTCCTAATCCTGCTTTTTCAACTGATCCTGCGTGAATAGCATCGAAGTCTAAGATTGGAATACCATAAGCTTCACCGTCAAATTTCTTGTTTTTAATAGCATCCATCATTTTTGTAAATGAGTGTACAGTTAAATCAGTTGATAATTTACCATTTCCTACGATATATTCACCATCTGGTGATACGTCACAACCATGTGGCGATTTTGGGGTAGGCAAGAAGTAAACAGCGCCAGGAACTTCAGAAGGGTCAATAACACGTACTTCTTTAATCATTGTTGAAGTTGCAGAATGTGTATCATGGTCGTAAACGTTATGTGCGTACTCAGTTGGCATCATTTTACCACCACCATTTTTCACGTATTCTTCGATGATTTTCCAGTTCACAGCTGCAATAAAATCTTTATCGTTTTGAGAAGCGTTTACCTCTAATAAAGAGTTTGCTTCCTCAGTGTTGTAAGTTGTAAAGAAGAACCAACCATGAGATGCACCACGTCCTGGGTGAGATAAGTCATAGTTAAATCCTGGCATTAACAACTGAAAGTCAAGTGACATTCTTCCTGTTTCTTGATTCACACCGATAAATGATAAGGCACCTTTAAACTCACCTTTATAATCACTGATACTCATGTCTCTTTGAGGAACTGGTACAGAGAAACGTGTTCCTGCAACTACATACTCTGTATTTTCAGTAATGAAAGAAGAGCTGTGGTTACCTGCACTGTTTGGAACTTCAATAATTTCTGTAGTTTCGAAAGTTGTTAAGTCAATTCTTGCAATACGTGGAGTATTGTTTTCGTTGATGAACACCCATCTTCCGTCCATTACACCCTCAGTTTGAGAAATGTCTGGGTGGTGTGAATCTCCCCAAGGAATAAATCCATAAGAAGTATTCAACATTGGAGTTGTTTCCTCAGAATAACCATATCCATTTGTTGGGAATTGGCTAAATACTGGAATCTCCTTGAACATACGTCCTGATGGCAGTCCGTAAACAAGTAAGTTACCACTATATCCACCTGAAATGAATGCGTAATATTCATCGTGCTCACCAGGAGCTACATAAACCTTTTCGGCATTGTTCTTATTCAGGGCTCCATCCGAGCCACTCTTGTCTTTTCCGGAACCTCCGCAACTTGTCAAAAGCGATGCTGCTACTAGAAGTCCGATACCATAATTTAGAATTTTCATACGTCTACTTTTTTAAATGATTATTATTGTTTTTTGTTTTTATAAAGTTCGGATGTACTCTAAAATAGCACGTGAGTCGTCTTCCGAAATACCTTGATTTGACATAGGTGATCCATTAAATTCGATTAATAAATCTCTAGCTAAAGGATCTTCCTGAACCATTTTGTCAGGATTGATAATCATATTCATTACCCATTCTGGAGTTCTACGCTCAAGAATACCTTTTGGTGCTGGTCCGATGAATTTTTTATCAACTTTATGACATGCAGTACAGTTTTTCTCATATACTTCTTGTCCTCTTTTTGCTAAAGCTTGATCAATTGTTTCAGCAATAGTAACACTTTTAACTGGTCCAACTCCTTTGTTAACTAGGTCAATACGCTCAGACGCAGGAACCTCTGTTGCTTTGTCTGCTTCATTTGAACTAGCTGAAGATGCTGGGTTATTTGGGTTGTTTGGGTTAACAAGTGCTTTGTCTTCTGTTTTAGCATCTGTTGCTCCGTCGCCTCCACCACAGCTGTAAAGTGTTACAGCTAGCAGAAAGAGACCTATTTTAAAATAGTTTTTCATAATTTGATTTTTTAATGTTTTTGTTTTTTTAATAATTATCTTCTACAAAAGTAGACGTATGTAATTCATTCAATTGCAAAATAACAAAAAACTATTGAATTTATGATAAAAATCATAAAAAGACTAACTAATCCTTTTCTTTTACTGACTCAGTGCCATATTATACTGTGGGTATTGTATCTAAGTTCTTTGTTTGCAGTACTTTTTTATTTTTTTTTGAATATAAAATTGGAAGATAAATAATACTAAAAAGCGCTATTTTATCGATATATTACACCCAAAAATATATGGATTATGGAAGAAAAACTAGATGTAAAAATAGGCGATTTAGCAACTGAAAATCATGAGGTTTTACGGTTGTTTTTGAGGTATAATATTGATTTTTATTGTAGAGGAAAACTATCATTAAAGGAGGTTTTAGAGCATTCCGATTTCAATAAAGATGATTTTTTGAAGGAGTTTAATGAGCTCAATAAACTACCTAAAAGAAAGTATGAAGTGAAAATCGAAAGTTGGCCGCTTGATTTGTTGGCAGACTATATTCAGAAAACACATCATGCTTTTACGGACAAGATTTTAGTCGAAATTAAATCTGCTGTTGATAATTATATCGATCAAAGTTTCGATGAAAATGGTGAGATTTCAGAATTTAAAATTCAAATTGAACTTTTGGCAAAGGAACTTGGCGGCCACATGAAAAAAGAAGAGTTGATCTTGTTTCCTTATATTAGAAAGATGGTTGCGACCAGGGGTAAAATGGAAGCTCCAAGATTTGGAACAGTACAGAAACCAATTGATCTGATGATTCATGAACACGATACAGCTTTTGTTCTTTTAAAGAACATCCGAAAGATATTGAACAACTATATTGTTGATGATTCTAAATCGCCTCAATTGGTGAATATTGTTGAGATGATGAATGATTTGGATCATGATTTAGCTTTGCATTTGCATCTTGAAAACAACATCCTTTTTTCTAATGTTGTAGAATTAGAGAAAAATAAAGTAGTTTTGTAGTCTTGAAAAATAGTAACTAAAGATAAAAGAATGTTTTCTAAGGCATGTGAGTATGGAATTAAAGCTACATTGTATGTTGCAGAACAAGCTTTAAATAGTGACGTAAAGACGGGGGTTAAGGATATTGCTAAGGAAATTAATTCACCTGAAGCTTTCACGGCTAAGATAATGCAGATATTATCAAAAAACGATATAGTTAAGTCTGTAAAAGGACCATCTGGGGGGTTTTATATTCATAAAAAGGACCTAGAGAGAATTAAATTAAGTGCAATTGTTAAAGCGATCGATGGTGATAGCATTTACAAAGGTTGTGGTCTTGGTTTGGAAAAATGTAACGAGGATAAACCTTGTCCAGTTCATTTTCAATTCAAATCTATCCGTGATGGATTGGCCGATATGTTGAATAATACTTCTTTGCTAGAATTAGCAACAGGTTTAGACTCAGGTCTTACATTCCTAAAAAGATAAGTGATAAAAGTTCTGTGATTTTATAAATTTTATTTAATTTAGCAACATAGAAGATAAAAAGGTCTTTTAATATTTTAATGTTAAACTAAAAATTTAGAGAGATGGGATGGTTAGCTAAACAAGAAACAAACTTTGAAAAGAATCGATTTGGTGCAATGACCGCAATGTTAACTTTTCAAAGTTGTTTAGGATCGGTAGCAGCAATGCTTTGTATTCAGAATGATCATTGGGTTTTGGTAAGTATCATTGCGGTATTGACAATGTCTTCAAACTCAATGTTTATTGCTCAAGCGGATCCAAAGCCTTGCATAATCACTTTTTACATAAGTGTGATAGTGAATGCAGCAATTATCGTTTTTGCATTGCTAGTTTAATTCAATAACATGATTGAATTTGCAATTATCTCCATTTATATATGGATAGGATTTGTATGTGCCATAAGTTTTATGGAAGCATGGTTAAAATTTCGTGCACCTGGTGTTACTTTGGCCATTGGATTAGGCATAGGACAATTGGTTTTTTCCGCATTAAACAGAGTGGAGTGGACGCTTGCTCTTATAATCAGTGTTGTATTATTGCTTAATTACGAGCACTTATCATTATATATTTGGATACTTTTAAGTTTACCTCTTTCACTTTTAGCAGTGCAGTCTATTTACCTTCTTCCGAAGTTGAAATTGATGGCAAAGGAAAAAATTGAAGGTAAACCCAGTCAAAAATCCTCAATTCATATTTATTACGTTATTTTTGAATTGATTAAAGTTATTATTTTAGCATGTATAGGATATATGCTTTTTAAATTTTAAATAAACCATGAGTCAAGAAAATAAAAACCAAGATTTAATAGATCAAATAAATAAGAAATATGAAGCTTTAGGTGAGAATCCGAACACATATTTAGAAGGTTTATTACAAGCAAAACCAATTACTTATTGGGATTATATTGAAGTGGATACACTTTTTTCTTTGCAGAAGCCAAGAACAGACTTCAAGGATGAGAAAATTTTTATCATGTACCACCAAGTGACAGAATTAGTGCTTGGAATGATGATTCATGAATTGAAGCAATTGGTTAATGAAGATCTTTCTGATGAAATTTGGATTGACAAAATCAACCGTTTGAATCGCTATACTTCAATGTTGATCACCTCATTTAATGTGATGAGTCACGGAATGGATTATGATGATTATAATATTTTCCGTAAGACATTAGCTCCAGCAAGTGGTTTCCAAAGTGTTTCTTTTAGATACATTGAAATTTACTGTACACAATTGAAAAATCTATTAAACGAAAAAGGAAAAGAGCGTATTCCAGAAAATCCAACAACGGCAGATTACTTTGAGCATATTTATTGGAAAGATGCTGGGTTAGACAGGAAAACGGGTAAAAAGACTTTGACTTTGAGGATGTTTGAAGAGAAATATCAGGATAAATTGATTGATTTAGCAAATGAGTTGAAAGACAAAAATCTACAACAGAAATTTGCTAAAATGAAAAATCCTTCTCCTGAATTAGTTGAAATTCTTAAAGAGTTTGATCAATTGTACAATGTGAAATGGCCAATGGTTCATTTAGAAACGGCACAGCATTATTTGGATAAAAAAGGAGAGAATCAAGCAGCAACCGGAGGAAGTGAATGGAAAAAATACCTGCACCCTAGATATCAGCAAAGAAAGTTTTTTCCAGAGATTTGGGTTGATAATTATGAAGAGGATTAATGATTGACATTTGATAATTTTGTAGACAAACTCAAGGGTTAGTCAGGCTTGAATAGTTTGTTAATCATGAATTAATTCGATTGCTGGTCGACTTTTGTTTCTAGGTGTTTTAATTCTGTTGTAAAAGTTAAAACCGAAAAGGAATCTCCTTTTAGACTTATATAAAATTTTCATCAATCCGAAATAATTAATAGACTTGAAGTATAGCAAATACGATTTTTTTCAAAAAATCGTATTTGTGTTGTTTATAGCTTAGTTTTTATTTTATTTCCAATGACAGTACACACCACGCTACCCATTTGAACAGCGTCTAAGGGTGTGTCTTTTGCTTTATATAGTTTCCTTCTATCTACTATATAGTTTCGTTAATTGATGTTTTTGCTTAATTGCAATTCATCCTTTTCCCAAAGTTGTGAGTTTATGATTTTCTTATCAGAGTTTCATCAGATAATGATTAAAAAACAAGCAATCCAATTCCAAAAATCAAAACCCCAACAATAAACAGCAAGAAAGTGTAGGGGAGGAGTTGTTGCGGTTTGAGTTGCGTAATTCCTAATAAGGGTAAAGCCCAAAAGGGTTGTAACATATTTGTGAGTTGGTCTCCATAAGCCATTGCCAAGATAGTTTTCGGTAAGTCTGCTCCTAATTGTTGAGCGGTTTCTATAATTATGGGACCTTGAATGGCCCATTGCCCACCACCGCTTGGAACAAAGAAATTAACCAATCCTGCGCTAAAAAATGTGAAAACTGGTAAAGTATAGTCGTTTGCAATTGAGGTGATTGAGTCAGAAAACAGAATGATTAATCCACTGCTTTTCATTAAGGCTAAAATTCCAAAATAGAATGGAAATTGAATTAAAATCCCTGAGATATCTCCAATGGCATTTTGCAAAGCCTTTGAGAAATTGCTGATTGTTTTGTGTAATGTTAAGGACAAGCCCAAGAACATTAAATTGATAAAATTCAACTGAATAAATCCTAATGCACTTTGTCCTTCGTAGTTAAAAGCTTTATACAAACCAATTGAAAGGATAGAAATTCCTAAGCCCATTCCTAAAACTTTGCTGTAATCGAGGCGTTCTGCTCCTTTGGCTTTTACATTGATGTCTTCATCATTTTCTTCAAATTGTTTATTGAATTTTGGAACGGCCTCAATTTTTGTTTTTTTAGCAATAAAATAAAGGAATAGTGGGATAATTATGAGGCAAGATAAAGTTAAGGTAATGTTCATCGAAGAGCCTATTGTTGCTTCAAAAGGAATGCTGTTTGGAAAAGTTCCTGCGATATTCATTTCTTGCATCAGTTCTGGAATATAACCTTCTTCCATCGACTTTGTGGTGGCACTGCCCGAAAGTCCGCCATGCCAAACCATCATTGTTGAGTAAGCAGCCGCTCCAACAAGTCCGTAATTAATCGCTTTATTTTCTAGGGCGAATTTTTCACCAACCTTTCTGGCGATAATTGCACCAAAGATTAAACCTAATCCCCAATTAAAAAGTCCCATAATAATTGCCCCCAGAGAAACCACAACTACACTTGAAGCAGTGGAACTACAGTAAGTCAATAATGCTTGGATAATTCTGTCAACCGCAGGAGTTAAAGCCAAAATATGTCCCAACACGAGGATGAGCATCATTTGAAAGGCAAAGTACAATCCTCCTCCTGAATTATCCCAAAGTCCAGTTTCCCAATCTCCGATTAATTTCAAGAAATAATTACCATGAGAAATTTCAGATGGCCTCGTAAACAACTGAGCTATGATTAATGTCAGTAATGTTAATAGAATCGCAATCGTAAAAGGACTAGGCAGTACCCTTTTAAAAATCTCAATAACTTTACCAGACTGCTTCTCGGAATTTTCCATGGTTTCATTTTCGAAGTTAAATTCGCAACGCTAAACTAATAAAAATATGGTTTTCACGTAGCCTTAATAGGTAACTACGGTGCTATTTTAGACAAAAAGGAATTATCAATTGTCAATTATCAATTGTTAATTCGATATTGGTTATCTTTGTGGAAAATTTTTTACGTGGAAAATCAAGTATACGACATCGCAATTATAGGAGGAGGAATCGTTGGTGCAGCAACATTTTACAAACTTCAAAAACGCAATCCAGAATTAAATATCATTTTAATAGAAAAGGAAAAGCGTTTTGCAGATCACCAAACGGGAAATAATTCTGGAGTGATTCACTCAGGGTTATATTATCAGCCAGGTTCTCTTAAAGCAGAGAATTGCGTGAAGGGTCGTCATGAATTGGTAGCTTTTGCTCAAGAAAACAAGGTTCCTCATGATGTTTGCGGAAAAGTTGTTGTTGCTACAAAAAAATCAGAGCTTCCATTCATGAACAAGATTTTTGAGAATGGATTGAAAAACAACACGGAAGGAATTGAGAAGATCACTGGAGAACAAGTTAAAGAACACGAACCTTTCGTAGAAGGAATTGCCGGAATCTGGGTTCCATGTACAGGAATTATAGATTATAGAGACGCCACAGAAAAAATGATTGCCAATGCAGAAGGAATGAACAGTAATTCTAAGACTGTTCTTGGTGAAGAAGTTATTGGTGTCGAAAAACACGGAGATTATTCAACAGTTGTTGGAGCGACTAAGAAAATTAAATCGAAACATTTAATTTTTTGTGCTGGTTTACAAGCTGACCGTTTAGCTAGAAAAGATGGCGTAAAACTAAAAGAGCAAGTGGTAGGATTTAGAGGAGATTATTATGAACTCACAGACCAAGCACAGCATAAAGTTAAAAACTTAATATATCCAGTTCCAAATCCAGATTTCCCATTCTTGGGCGTGCATTTCACAAGAATGACCAACGGACATACAGAATGTGGACCAAATGCGGTGTTTACGTTCAAACGTGAAGGATACGGTAAAACCGACTTCGATATGAAGGATACATTTGATGCTTTGGCGTATAGCGGAACTTGGAAATTATTCTTCAAAAATATGAAGTTTGGAGTAGATGAATACAGAAGAGCATTCTCTAAAAAGTTATTCTTAAAAACACTTCAAGGATTAATTCCATCTTTGGAAATGGATGATTTACGGCCAGGTGGTTCTGGGGTAAGAGCATTGCTACTAGGTCAAGATGGTGACACAAGAGACGATTTTAGAATAGAATACCACGGACATTCAATTCATGTTTTAAACGCACCTTCTCCTGCTGCAACTGCCTCTTTAGCAATTGGAGGACAGATTGCGGAGAAAGCAGAGAAACATTTTGCTTTGAAGTAATTTCCGTAGAATTACTTTAAATGCCTATCCGATACCTTACCAGTTAATAGGTCTTATCCATTGAGTTTGGGATTTAGATTAAGCTATCAACTGACAAGATCCTTCGCAAATTTCTATTTCCAACAAATTGAAAATAAAATTTACTAAGGATGACATTAGGCTAGGGGTATATTTCAAACGAGAGGAGAAAAACAAAAGCGCAAGAGCGCTTTTGTTTTTCTCCTCTCGTTTGCCCCCAACACCTATAACTGTCATCCTGATCATTGTTGAAAATATTGATTTTCAACAATGGAAGGATCTTGGCAAATTAAAGAGAGTACTTTTTATTGGAATTTATTATACTGCTGGTAAAGTTCCCGATAAGCATTTTAATTTATTGAAATTCCTATCACTATAATTTACTGGTTGAAGTGTAACAATTGTCACAGGCTATTTTGAGTTTAACATCTATATTGAACTTTTAATCAAAATGAAAAATGCTTCCCCGCAATCATACCACTAGAACATAAATAGATTACGTAGTAGCGATCTAACTTTGCTTTAAATTTAAACATTAAGGCATGAATATTCTAGAATTTGTAGAAGTTTTTCCAACTGAGGAGAGTTGTAAAACACACTTTAAAGAGCAACGAGAAAAGATAGGGATCACTTGTCAAAAGTGTAAATGTAAAAAACATTATTGGCTAAAGTCCAAGTGGCAATGGCAGTGTAGTGAATGTCGCTTCAGAACTACTTTAAGAAGTGGCACATTTATGAAGGCATCCAACTTACCTTTACGAACTTGGTATTTAGCTATGATTTTCATGACATGTACTAAAAAAGGTTTTTCAGCTTGTGAATTACAACGCCAGCTAGGCCACAATAGATATGATACTATCTGGTCTTTGATGCATCGAATTAGAAACGCTATGGGAAATAGAGACAGCCAATATACGCTTGAAGGAATGATAGAGTTTGACGAAGCTTACTTTGAAAAAGCTACACCAGATGGAATAAAATTGAAAAGAGGTAAGGGAAGTCAGAAACAACAAAATGTTACAGTTATGGCAGAATCAACCTATTTGGAGGATATTGAAACAGGTGAAGTCTCAAAGTCTTGTAGATATTATAAAATGAAAGTACTTGACAGTCATAAGAAAGAATCTATAAACGAAACTATCTCTGAGAATGTAGATGACCAATCAATTGTCTTTTCTGATAAGAGTACTAGTTATGTTGATATTGCTGATCTTGTTGAAACGCATATAATGGAGAAGTCTACAAAGGAAACAACTAAAGAGACTCTTAAGTGGGTGCATATTGCTATTAGTAATGCTAAACGTAATTTCCTTGGCGTATATCATAAAATAAAACGCAAATATTTACAATTGTATTTAGATGAGTTTTGCTACAAACTAAATAGAAGATATTTTGGCGAAAATCTATTTGATCGCTTGGTTATTGCCGTTGCAAATAATTAGTGGTAACATTGCGGGGAAGCATTT
>Ga0265293_10014294_pt1 | contig 10106 bp, 7 predicted proteins | sample Munlanlewell138R_FD_192505 | JGI IMG/M metagenome (GOLD analysis project Ga0265293, IMG submission 192505) | Leachate microbial communities from a municipal landfill in Southern Ontario, Canada - Leachate well 138R | ecosystem: Engineered > Solid waste > Landfill > Unclassified | place: Canada...
GGTGAATCGTATCGGCTCGAGCAAACCATCAGGAGTAAAAACTAACCAAGTGGCTCACTTTCAAGCGAGCACGAGGTGGCTCACTTTGAGATGAGCGCGTGGCTCAAATTCGGATTGACAAACACACTAATTTACAGAGTTTATTTCACACGCCCTTTATCTACCAATTTACAGACTTTCTTTCACAGTCTCCAAAAGTACGCCTCTAGTCTGCTTGTTCTCCAACATGCACATTATTTCCATTATTATCCTGTAATGGGATGCTATTATTAATACTACCACCATACTGCGGTAAGATAATGTGCAGCTCACCATATGGCAAATCTGATTGGACTATGCCAGCTACAGTAAGCTTTCCATATTCGTCAGCGATGCCAAGCCATTCTGTCTTTCCCTCCGGGTTTATCCTAGTCATGCTGTTTATTAGGTCAGCAGGTTCGATATTATAATATGGTCCTTCACTGTAGATCATCATAGACATCGTTACTTCTTCACTGGGATTAAGTCCTCTGATTGTAAAGCTTAGGGGTTCATTTGCAACATAGCGACCTTTAGCAAGCTTACTAGCTGTTATCCCTGCTAAAAGTGGTGGTTTAAATGTACCCTGTTTTTCAGCAACTTTAGCTTCTATCATTCCAATGTGGTTATCTGGGTCACTCGCTAATACGCTTCCACTTAAATCCCAAGTGATGCCATCTGCATTAAACCCAGCTGCATTGGCTACCTCTACTAAACCGGCAATTGATTCTAATGTAGTAATGTTTTTCGCATTCAAAGTTGTTAAATTTGCAAATCTTGCCGCAGGACCAGCCCAGAACAAATTAAGTTCTGTTAGGCTAGTACCAGATATATCTAGCGTTGTTAAATCATCCATACCCACTAATGCACCTAAATCGGTTATTTCGTTATCTGAAACATTTAAGTTTTCTAGGTTTGTTAAGCCTACTAGGCCACCCAACTCCTCAATTCCAGTATTTGATAGATTTAGTGTTTTTAGGCCTGTAAATGGTTGTAGTGCACCTGTGGAAATATCATAGACTGATTCAGTTTGACCACTTAAATCCAGTTCCTCTATCTCCGCATAGGCTGTAGTTAGAGTATCGAAGCTGGTTTGAATTTCTCCTCCTGCGCTATTCGCTCCACTTTCTTTTGCCCTATCGTAAATATGAACAGCTCTAATGATTGTGTCCCAATTTACTGTATCGTCGAAGGCGCCTTTTGCTGATGCTGCTAAGTCTAACCATAAGGTTTGCACTCTTGTTACTAAATTTTCTTTATCGGCTTGTTCGTACCGATCATTAGGAACTCCGTCTAAAGCGCCAAGCAGACATTCCGCAGTATCTATATCTGAATATAACTTACTAGCTTCGGCCGTCTCTACTGCTTCTGTTGGTAATAATAAAGGATCTCCAACGTACACATCTCTATCAGGCAATGACTCATCATTACGCTGCAGTTTAATAGCGTTATCAATACTGTAGCCATAATCAGGCAAAGTGATACACACTGCACCATATGGCAGATTCTCTCCGACATTACCTTTTACAGTAAGTACTCCACCGTCGCCAGTCGTGCCAACAAAATGTCTTTCGTTGTCATTTCCAACCATTCCCTCTGTTAGTACAAGTTTACTGCTAGCCCATTGATATTGATGTCCACAATGCCCTAGTTCTATCCTGATCGGCATACCCACCCTTGCTGGTTCAGAATGCTTCAGTCCCTCGATTGTAAATTCCAGAAGATTGCCTGTAGCATAATAACTTTCCCCAAGTAGTTGAACTTTAACTAAGGTAAGCCTTACGTGTGTATCTTCACCCCATAATGCGCCTTCGACTTCAGTATAGTTTTCCTTTCTTATTTTGTATTGATGGTAAGAAGTAGCATCTAATTTATAAGTACCATCCTCTTTCGGATCTTGTTTTTCTATTGTGGGATTTCCAGACTCATTCCAAGAAATTTTTGCTACTTCTATTTCCACACCTTCTGCTGGAACGAGGTTACCTTGTGGATCTACTACGGTAATATCAAAAGTGACCGTGAAGATTCCTGGCTCTTTGGGCAATGCTGGTGGTCCTGATGGCCTCGATGGTGGTGTTACCGGTTCACCCGAGCCATCCACCGTCTGGCCGCCTTCAACAGGCGTACCGCCGACTTCAGTTCCGTCCACACCTGCTCCAACGTCAACTTCTTTAACCGTTCCGTCTCCCTCAACGGTGGCATTCGCTCCTGTTACGGTTACCTTCTCGACGACGGCTCCTTCTTCTGCGATGATTTTGGATTCCCTTCCGGAAATCGCTCCATCGCGCAGCGTACTCCCGTCACCTACGACGATAGCCGAACTATCTCCGCTGATTTCGGCTCTGCCGAGCACTGCATTTCTAGCTATGACGGTCACATTATCTCCTGCGACCTCCAGCTCACCGATTGTACCTTCTACGATTACGTCGTCGGAGCCGTCATCCACATAGATGATCTCGACCTCTGCGCCGCCTTCGACATAGATCCGAATTTCGCCGTCCACTTTTGCAACGATTACTTTGCCGACATCCGAATTTCCTTTGATGATGATGGAGTCGACGCCGCCGCCGCGCACGACCGTCCGGCCCTGCACCGTAACGTTGTCGAGTGTTACGTCTCCATCGCCGACGCCGTCAGCGATGATCAGGTCGCCTTTGACTGTCACATCTTTGAGCGTAACGCCCGGCACGCGTATAATTACGTTGCCGTCTGCAACTTCATTTACCTCTTCGGCGCTGTCGATGTACTGCTTTACCAGGTTGTTCATGATGGTGGCGAATTCCGCCCGCGTGATGTTTGCCTGCGGCTGCAGTTTTCCGTCGGACCCCTGGATGTAACCTTCCGCTGTCATGCCGGCAAGGCTTGCAAGCGCCCAGTTAGCGATGTCACCCTTGTCCGAAAAGCGATCCAGCACTTTGGGTTCGCCTTCACCGACCAGCTTAAATGCACGGGCGAGCACCGTAAAGGCTTCCTGACGCGTGATACCGTCGTTCGGCCGCATCTTCGTATCGAGCATAAACGTGCCCATCTTGACGGCTTTCGCCATCTCGCCGGCATGCCAGGCATCCGCCCAGCAGTCCGTTCGAGACCGCTTTTTGCAGGGCATCTGTCGACCAGTTATCCGGCATATCTGCAAAGTTCGACCCTGCAGACTCTTCGGCAAAAGCCATGCCCATTGAGCTGATCAGCATAACAACACCGATAAGAATAAATAAAATTTTCCTGTTCATGCCATACCATCCTTTCTTTGTTATTGTGAAACCTATACGAGATTCTGTGAAATGTGGAGACCGGTGTCCATTTATCATACCATATAACCGTCATATGCCAAAAACTTATTCTAAAACTACATACAAACAAGCCAAAATATCCAAAGCCGTGCTGCAAAGGCCTGTTTTACCGGTAAATGTAGCCGTTTCTGGGAACGATATGGAAAGTATGGTGCAATAAAATGCAATACAGGTATTGGTATTTGAAAGGAGGACAAGAGGATGAACAAAAGGAGAATAGCTTTATTCATAATCCTATCCGTACTTTTAAGTGCAGCGGTAACAACGGCTGCCGAGCCACTGACTGACATAGCGAATAATCCTCACAGGAAGGCCATCGAACAAATGGCGGAACTGGGTGTGTTAGCCGGCAAGGGGGGCGGTCTGTTCTGGCCCGGCGACAACTTAACACGGGCGGAGGCTGCAAAGGTGGCCATGTTTCTCGCCGGATTTGACGAAGCGGATGCGGCGCAGGCCAAGGCTCTGTCCCGGACCTTCGACGACGTGTATGCGGGGATGGGAAACCACGAATGGGCTCTCGGCTGGACTAATCTGGCTGTGAGGGAAGGAATCATAGATGGGTACGGAGACGGCACATACGGACCCGGCGATACGCTCACGATGGCTCAGTGGGCGGCCATCCTTATAAGGACGCTCGGATATGAGACCAAAGGGCTGGCGTGGCCCGCCGGTTACGACCAATTGGCCGGAGAGTTGGGCTTGACGGAGGAGCTCCAATACATGAGCAGCTTCCATATAAGACGAGACCAGATGGCGAGGTTTACTGCGAATGCAGTGTATCGCGCAGAGCGTCCCGACGGGTCAAAGATCATAGACCTTTGGGGAGGCAGACCAGAGGACAAGCCCGGGAACAGCACCGGAAGCATCGAAGACCAGCAACGGGGAGACATAAATCTATCCGTTGCATTTTCCCCGCAAATCCTGCCCGAAGGAGGAGGGCAGACCTCTGCCATTACGGTCACCGTGACCGACAAAGCCGGGAAGCCGGTAAAGGATGCCAAGGTATGGTTCCTTGCAGAGGTTTTTGAAGGAGTGAGGGTAAGCGATAGGAATGCACAGTTGTCCCAGATCGAAACCTATACAAATACTTCCGGCAAAGCTATTATAAGCTATACGAGTTTAGCTGCAGATAATAAAAAGCCAGTCTTTATCACTGCTTCCGCCTCTAAAGATTCCGTGGATGTACACGGTAAGTTTTATCAGATCATAGCTGCCAATCAGGCTGCCGTGATAAGCGGCACAGTAAGAGATCCCTATACCGGTATCCCCAAGGGAGGTGTCTCTATGCATGTCCGAAGGGATGGGACGGACCATAGTTTTAGCAATACGGAAACAGACGACCAGGGCTACTATTCACTGCCAGTGCCTACGGGGACCTATAATGTATTCTTCGACATGCCAATAAAGGATCAAATCACGGTGAATGCAAGCGGTCACGGCAAAACCTATACAGTAGACAACAACAAGGGTATCCTAAAGGGTGTAGTGACCGGGGCAGGCTCGGGGAAAATGGTGATGGCTCTCGCGCCCGACTTTCGCCACAGCCCCGACGCCTGGACACTGCAGGCGAATATACAAAGTGACGGGTCCTTTGTCCTTGCCCTTGCTCCTGGCACCTATGAATTATTTGTTGTTGGAAGCTCCAATCCCTCTAAAACAGGAATTACCGTCCAAAGCGGCCGGGTAACCGACATCGGAACCGTAAACGCGCGCTGAGGATCCTGTCGAAGGCGAGCAGTGACAGTCCTTTTAGGCTGTAGCCTGAAATACAAACCAGCCGTCCTTCGCTGAAAACTGGAATACACCCCCGTGTTTTTCCACGATATGGGCCATGCTTTTTGTTCCGAGACCGTGCTCCTGTTCTCTTGATACAGGAAGCCCCCGGCAAAATGTCGGTTCTGTCTGATAACGGTTGCGAATGTCGATGCACAGCTTGTTATTTTTGGAATACATTCGCACCGCAATAGAGCGATCCGACTTGTCAGGCATATTTTTCGTAGCTTGTATAGCATTTTCTAAAGCGTTTGATAAAAGCGCGCAAAGTTCTGTATCGCTAAACGGAAGCACATCAGGCAGCTTCGCATCTACCGTCAACATGATTTCCGCTTGCTTCGCTTTTGTTGCGTAGGCGGACAAAATCAGGTTGACGGTTTCGTTTTCGCAAAAGCGCGCGGGCGTAATGGCCTCCATGTCGGACTGGGCCGTGCGCAGGTATTCTCTTATCCCCTCTATGTTTTCTTTGGAGGTCAACCCTTGCAAAAGAGCAAAATGGTGGCGCATATCGTGACGGTAGGCTGCGGCGTTCTGCTGCAGCTGCCGCAGGGAGGCAAACTCTGTTTGAGCCAGACGAAACTGCGCATCCAGCATGTCCCGTTCGCGTTGAAGGTTTGCTTGCTTTTGCGTCTCCGCGTAGTAAAGGACAACAAACAAAAAATAGAAAATAGAAATTGTCGAAGGCATAAACTGCACGGCCCATTCGGTTCCGCTGTAAAGCACATCGGTGTAAATGGTGGTCGTATAATCGAACAGGTAGTAAAAGAGAGGCACTCCGCCTAAAAACAAGCGAGCTTTAGCGGAGGCCTCCATCAGCTGTCGAACTGAGCCGGTCACATACCTCTTCAAGAAATAATAGAACAATAGCACGGCTGCGATATAAAAAAGGTGATCTGCAATTTTGCTATCTAAAGCAGCCCCCGCAAGAAAACCAATCCAGCGCGGCGCCTGGCAGCAAAGATAGCCGGAAAGCACACCGATGGCGGACATGAGCCATGGGCGTTTATAGTACAGGGTGAATATTACAATCAGCGGCAGGTGGATAATCAGCGGGTATAGCTTTGATGTCAAATCCAATCCCAGGAGCCGCCAGCTGACGGTCTGGATAAGCAAGAAAACGATACAGAGATAAATGGCGACGCGTTTATTTTTCCTTGTGCGTTCAACCCCCGCAAAGAGGACGGATACCGTTATGCCAAAGACCAGGGAGACTCCAAATCGCAGGAGTCCGATCACGGTGACGGCCATTTTAAGCGTCCTCCTCCATTTGATAATTCAGATAGCGCTGCTTCATCTCCTTTGCCTTGCCCTGTGCGATCGGAACAGCGGAAAGAGTCTGCAATGTAATCTGATGGTTATCGATCGTATCTATATACTGCATATTTACCAGATAAGAACGGTGGGGTTTGACGAAACACCCGTATTTCATCAGGTGGTCGCAGACAGGGGAAAAAGCTTCCGTGCACTCGATGACTTTGCCGGAGTGCAGGTGATAGAGGACGTTTCTGCCGATGACCTCGGCAAACACTAAGCTGGAGACCACTATTTTTTGGATGCCCTCGTTGCTCCTTACAATAATCGCATCCACTTCGTTTCTCATGTTCATCTGCTCCAGCAGATCGTCAAAGGTAAAGAACAGTTTTTCTTTTGAAACCGGCTTGAGCACATAGTTGATTGCCTTCACCGAATAGCTTTCCAGGGCGTACTCAGGCGAAGAGGTGAAGAATAAAATCGGCGCAGTTTTGTCAAATGTGCGGATTTCCTTCGCTGCATCCATCCCGCTAAATCCCGGCATCATAATATCCAGGCAGTATATATCAAACCGCTTTCCTTTTTCCAGGGCTGAAATCAGATCTAACCCGTTTAAAAATCCGGCGTGTTCGCAGTTGATATGCCTTGACGTCCGGTACAGGTCGATGAGCTGTATCATGTTGGACAGCTCGTCCATATGATCGTCACAGACCGCAATATGCAGCATAAGATCTCTCCGCTTCTCAATCTTCTTTAGCAAAGTCATTTTACTATAAAAGTCGACAATCTAAAACTATGTTTCATGCCAGAAAAAATGTGTTTCGTGCAGCGGACGGGTTTTGTTTAGAGAATCCTGTTAAATTGTAGCTGGAATTTTGTGTTTGTATGGTTCAATTTACAGGAGGAAGAAACATGAAAAGGAAAATTGTAAGCCTACTGGTCATCATGTCCATGGTATTGACCCTGATGCCTGTATCGGCTTTTGCAACACAGTGGACAGACGAGAGTACTATTAGAAATGACTGGTATTATCTGCGCAGCATGAATAATTATCTCAATATTACCGCAGATGGAAAAGCGGAACTCCGCAAGCTGTCCGAAAACGAGGCTTTTTACGTGGAAAGCAAGGGGGGTAGCCAGTTTACCCTGAAAATGAAGGATGGCAGGTATCTGGGCCTGGAGGACAGCAGAAAAGACGGGACACGAGTCAAAGCGGTAAAAGACCCCTACATCTGGCTCATCCACTGGGAGGCCACCAACTTCAACAAAGATAAATCGGACATTTTCAGCCTGCGGCCACCTGAGGCTCCACAATTTGTTGTCAATGCATCCGGCCAGAAAAATGCCGACGGAACCAACGTTATTCTCTGGACATATAAAGGTCTGGATGCTCCAAACCATGCTGAATTCCGTTTTATCAAGGCAAGTTCAGAACCGGACACCAGCGGAGAAAGCTGGTCGGTTTATACGGAAAACAATCTGTATGGCTACAAGGACGCCAAAGGCAATGTGGTAATCAAGGCTCAGTTTGACCGGGCAGAGAAATTTTCCCAGGGAATCGCAAAAGTATATGACAAATACAAGGGTGCCTGTGCCTACATCAACACCAGTGGCAAGCTTATCACCCCATTTAAGTATTATCCCGCAGCCAGCAGCCATATTGTTTACGACGGTTTGGTGAAGGTTGCGATTGAAGGGGAAGAAGTAGTCAAGGCCATTATGAACGGGGATGGTGTTGTGGGAAGCGGTTCAGAAAATGGCGTAACTATGGTTATGATGAGAAGCGGCAAGCAGATTAAGCCTGACGATAAGTACGGATTTATCGATACCACGGGAAAAGAAGTCATTCCTCTGAAATTCGATGAGGCCATGTCTTTTCAGGATGGAATGGCAGCGGTATATCAATACCAAGGCAGAGCAGATGGCTATACCTATAACAAGATTGGCTATATAGATAAAACAGGCAAACAAGTCATTCCCTATAAGTATGGGGGTGAAAACATGTACAACAACCTCATGCTTTGCTACAAGGATGGTCTGACCTGTTTTGTTGAATACCTTGGAGCAAAAGGCTTCAGCAAGGGTCTGGTCCTGTATGCTCCCGTAGGGGTAATGGACAAAGCAGGCAAGGCAATTATTCCCGGAAATAAGGACAGAATATATCCTTCCAGTGACGTTGGTTTCCAATGGGCAGACGGCATTATAACCAACACATACACTACGGAAGTAAATAAAAGCGGTGTGCCGACAAAGGGTGGCGGATATTCCTGGACCTTTGCGGAAATATATGATTATTCAGGCAAGCTGATTAAAAAGCTGGATGGCTATCGGGTTGCCGTGCCTCTGGGCGGCGGCTATACCCTGGCAAAACACCAGCTTAACCAGGGGCAAATTATTACATATCTTGATACACAGGCCTATGAGTGCTACTGGACCGTCTTTGACCGCTATGGAAACATTGTGGTAGATTTTGCCGCAAAAAATGACTACTACGTCCTGGGCGGCAGGGCAGACGGCTATGGTTATGGCTATGCAAACGGTTATGTATATTTCGCAGGGGAAAGCTATAAAGTTGCCGATATGCCGGCCCCTGTCAAACCTGCTCCGGCTCAACCCGAGCCTGCCAAGCCCGCCGGACCAAGCGGCTCAGGCGACACCACAGCAAAACCCACAGCCACGAAATTTATGCTCAATGATAAAGAAGTTAATCTTCCTGCCTATAACATCAATAGCAATAACTTTGTAAAACTCAGGGATGTGGCAGCCCTGCTGAAAACCCGCTTCGATGTCCGCTGGGAAGACGGCAAGGCGAAGCTGTACAACCATGCGTTATACACCAGGGTCGGCGGTGAACTTGCCGAAATCGGCAAGGACAGTAAAAGTGCGACGCTCAGCACCACAGACTTTGTGTGGGCTGCCACCGCCGCGCCGGTGACGGGTCTGACCGCCTATACCATCGGCGGCAACAACTATATCAAGCTGCGGGATATTGCAAAGCTGTTTGACTTCGATGTGGACTGGCGCGATGGCAAAGCCTGGATCGAGCCTGACGTGTCGCCGTACACGGAGGACTAACTGCGCCGTGACCTATACAACTTTCGCAGAAAGGAGGAGGTGACGATGCTGCCGATCTTCATCACGATCACAATAGCCGTAATCGCTGCGGCCATTGTTCTATGGATCATCTCCACCCGCCGCAGACTGGCCGCGCTGGATCAGAACAGCTGCAATGCCATGAGCCAGATCGGAGTGCAGCTTTCCTGTCGCTTCGATGCGCTGACAGTCCTTTTAGATTTGGCAAAGGACTACGCAGGGGTTGAGGGCGAAGCGCTGATTGAGACAATAAAATTAAAAAGAAGCATCATCACGGCAACATCCGCGCCGGATGATGTGATGCGTCAGGAACGAGCGATTGCCGAAGCTCTGGACAGGATTGCCATGACAGCGGAGCAGTGCTCCGATCTGAAGACCGATCAAAATTATATCAAAGCCATGGATGCGGTGCAGACGTTTGAAAATATGGTGCGCACAAGCCGCCTGATCTACAACGACAGCGTAACCAGGCTGAACCGCGAAATCCGGATGTTCCCCGTCTCTATGGTCGCCGGGATGCTGGGCTTCGGTCAAAGGGGATATCTTGTGGAGCAGACGGACATGTCTCATATGACCTGATTTACGCTTGCGGGGCCTGCGGCTTTGATTCCGGCGGCAACTCTGAAAAGCCTGCCCTCTTTTATAGGAGCAGGCTTTTGCGATTTTGGGCGGAGGCTGCAT
>Ga0265293_10014295_pt1 | contig 10106 bp, 7 predicted proteins | sample Munlanlewell138R_FD_192505 | JGI IMG/M metagenome (GOLD analysis project Ga0265293, IMG submission 192505) | Leachate microbial communities from a municipal landfill in Southern Ontario, Canada - Leachate well 138R | ecosystem: Engineered > Solid waste > Landfill > Unclassified | place: Canada...
GCGCCTCCCTTAAATAAGCAAAGATATATAGGCTATATTTCGTCATATCCTGAAGGCGTAAGAGAAAATGGAGGGCAATATACTCATGCTGCTATTTGGTATCTGTTTGCATTGCTACAATTGGGAAAACAAGACGAAGCCTTTGAACTTTTTCAAATGATAAATCCAATTGAAAAGAACCGCAATGCCTTTTGGTCAAGTAAATATTTAGGTGAACCTTATGTATTGAGCGGAGATGTATATGCAGGCAAAGATAACGCCGGCAGAATGGGCTGGAGTTGGTATACCGGCAGCGCAGCTTGGGCATATCGCCTATTAGTAGAAGGTTTTCTTGGCTTAAAGCGCAAAGGAGAGGAGCTAGTAATTGACCCCAGTTTACCAAACGCATTAAATAATGCTATTGTGAATTATAAATATAAAGATGCAAAATATACAATAACTTATAAAAAAGCCAATGCATATAAGTTGTATTTTGACGGTATAGAAATAAGCAAAGGGAAAAGGATACCTTTACATGCTATAAAAGGTGCGGAAATTATTTGTGAATGCTAAAAGGTCTTATCAATTAGCTTAGATTTTAGAATTATCTTATATTTTTATCTGAAATCAATTAAGAGTGCTCTGGCTTTGCTTACTCATTTATTATTTTTATGGTATAATGATTATATCTTATTTTTAAGAGGCTAATATGGGTACTAAAGTAAAACTTGCAATAGCATGTCTGGCTAGAAAAACTTTTGATTATATAGCGGCACAAGAGCTTTACAGCAAGGCATTGCTTAACTTAAAAAAAATTGCAGATTTGCAAATTTATCCTGCACAAGAAATTATATATTTACCTGAGCAAGCCATTGCGGCAGGCGAATATTTTGCATCAGCAAATGTAGATGGGGTAATATTGTTTAGCGGCACTTTTCATCTTGGGCATTTAGCATTGGAAATAAAAAAGAAAACTGATAAGCCTATATTGCTTTGGGCTCCTGAGGAGTTGCCTTATGACGGCGGCAAAATTCGTTTGAATTCGGTTTGCGGAATTAATCTTGATGCCAGCAACTTATATAAATCAGGATATTATGATTATACTTATTGTATTGGTGACAGCATTGATTTGGATTGGATAAATGCTATAAAAGCACAAAATGCTATTGCTAAAGCCGCAATTGCCATAGCCGGCTATCGAGCTGACGGGTTTTTTAATTTGGATGTAAATGAGCTTGCCCTCTATAAAACTTTTGGCTGTTTGATTGACCATTATGAATTGTCAGAAATATACAATAGCACTCCCAGTAATGAGTTAATCCTGCAATATAAACAAAAGATAACTAGTAGCTTTGAGTTAAACATATCTCAAGAAAAGCTAGAAAAGACTGCTGTTCTTTGTGCTAAATTTGCACATTTTTTCAAAGAAAAAGGTATCACCGCATTGGCATTGCGCTGCTGGCCGGAGTTTGCAAGGGATTTTGGCATTGCTCCTTGTGCGGCAATGAGCGTATTGCAGGCAGAGGGATATATTATAAGCTGCGAAGGGGATATAGATTGCACTCTTACTATGATTGCTCATCGTGCAATGGGTGAGGGCGCACCATATATAGCTGATATTTCGCAAGCGGATTTGACCGATAACAGCGTACTGTTGTGGCATTGCGGAGCAGCTCCATTATGTCATGCCAATACTGCACAAGGCTGTTCGCTGGAAAGCTACCATGCGGGCGGCGCAGGAGTTACCGCTGATTTTGTATTAAAGGAAGGGCAAATCAACCTAGCCCGCCTTGATAGTGTTAACGGCAAATATAGGCTGTTTTGCGCAAACGGTACTGCAATTAATTGTCAAAGAAAACTAAAAGGCACTTATGCCAAAGCTGTTTTAGAAGAAGAGTTGCCATTGCTGCTTGATAAAATTATTTATAATGGACTGGCTCATCATGTTTCGATTGCTTACGGTGATTATAGCGCTGCATTTAAGATATTAGCGCGCAATCTTGGCATTGAAATTCTTTAAAAGGTATACCTATGGATTTTAGCTTTAATTTACCTGTAATAATTAAATATGGCAACAGTGCACTTGCTGATATTGCAAAAGCGCATACCAAACAAAATCTCTTTATTATGGCAAGCGGTAGCGTTTATAAAACCGGTATTCTTGATAGCATACCTACTTTATTTCAACCGAATAAGTATATGTTTTATACTGGCATTACGCCTAATCCTGATATTAAAGAGTTGCTTGCAACTTTTGCAATAGCTAAAGATTTTGGCGCTGATTTGCTACTAGCTATAGGCGGTGGCAGCGTGCTTGACGCTGCTAAATGCATAGCGGTAATGCTGGCTAACAATGGCGAAATTGCTGCTTGCAAGTCTGACTCTATGCATAATCCCCCTATCCCATTAATTTGCGCCCCTACCACTTCAGGCACCGGCAGTGAAGTAACTAATGTGTCGGTCATTACTGACAATCAAGAGAAAAGACCTTATGTAAGCAATGCTCTATGGCCGAAATACGCATGCATAGTGCCTAAATTATCTTATTCAATGCCAAGAAAAGTTGCCGCCGAAACGGGATGGGATGCTTTTTGCCATGCCTTTGAAGCCTACTGGTCTAAAGGCTCAAACCCATTTAGTGATACCTTAGCCAAAAGCGCTATTAAGCTAATCCTTCAAAATATAGAGGACTCCGCTAACAGCAGCATAGAGCAAGCCCGAGATAATATGTCCTATGCCAGTTTGCTTGCAGGTATGGCTTTTTCGCAAACCCGCACCACAGCACCCCATGCGGTCAGCTTTTTGCTTACCTCTGTATATGGCTTGTCGCACGGAAGGGCTTGCGCTATTACTTTGTCCGGATTTATAGAGTATTGCAATGGCTATTGGGACAAAAAGCAAAAACAATTGCTGGATTTTCTAGGATTTTCTAGCTTTGAAGATTTCAAAGGCGATTTGCTCTTAAAGCTGGAGCAGACAGGTATGCCTATAAAGTTATCTCAAGTGGGGCTGGCTAAGGAAGATATCCTTCTGCTTGCTCAAGAAGGCATTAAGCATTCCATTGCTCATCAAATGCCCCGCACAATTACAGCCCCTAGCTTGCAAAAAGTTCTGGAAAGTTTGCTTTAGCGGCAGTTGCCTTGCAATCTTTTACTATTGACAAGTATAGTTTTATACTTTATTATTAATATAGATTATTATTGGAGTATATAATGAATTTTAGCCTAAAAGACGGAGTCCTTACTTTCAAAGGCGCAACCGTTTTTTGCCACACTGATAAGACTCCGTTTATTATACTTAATGATACTGAGTACAAATACAAGAGCTGGAGAGGCTCTCTTAAAGTAAAAAGCAGGGTAAAAAGTCGGTTTCCTTTAACGAGCTTAGAATATATAAATAAAGATAGTAAAAATATACTTAAATTTTCCAGTAAGGAACTTTTTGTTGATTTAGAATTAACTCAAGATAACAACATCTTAAAAATTATGCCTATAAAATATAGCAAAGGGTTTAGCGTGCAATTTAATTTTACTGCTGCTACCGATGAGCATTTGTTTGGGTTGGGCGAACGCTTTCTAAAATTAAACTTAAAAGGCGAAGTGGTTGAAAATACCGTTAGCGAACATACCAGCTTAGCCCCTATTTTGGCAAAAGCGTATCCGTTTTTGCAAAAGCTGGGAGTTAAGGCTAAAGCTGGCTTTGCCGATATTAAAACATATTGCCCTATTCCTGTATTTACTTCCAGCAAGCTGTATACCTTGTATGTTGATTCTTCCGACTATGGGATATTTGATTTTAGCCTACCTGAATTAACTTCGGTAACCTTTGAGCAAATGCCTAAAGCAATCTATTATATAGCGGGTCAAGACTATGCGCAACTCTCTTATGGCTTGCAAAAAGTGCTCCCCTCTGCGCAATACTTGCCCGATTGGGTGCATAACGGAATGATACTTGGTATAAAAGGCAGCTTAGATGAGGCGGTAACTAAAGCTATTGCCGCAAAAAAAGGGGGGATTGCAGTATCGGGGATTTGGTGCGAAAATTGGAGCGGCTATAAGCAAACTATTGCAGGCAGACAAGTGTATTGGAACTGGGAATACGATAAAGTGTTGTATCCTGACTTGCCCGAAAAAATAAAAGAGCTTGAGCAAGAAGGGATAAACTTTTTGGCTTATAACAATCCATATTTGCTAAAAGATGCCCCTATGTATAATGATTATAAGGCAAAGGGTTTCTTAATTAAAAATAAAAAAGGTGAGGTTTACCATATTAAAACAACTACCTTTCAAGCAGGGATGATAGACCTTTCCAATCCTGCGGCTTTTGATTATACCAAAAATATGATAATACAAAACTTTATCAATATAGGTATAAAGGGCTGGATGGCTGACTTTGGCGAATATCTACCTCACGATAGCGTATTACATTTCGGCAATGCAAAACAAATGCATAATTCTTGGCCTGTACTATGGGCTCGCTGTAACCGTGAAGCTATTGAGCAAAGCGGCAAAGCCGATGTTTTTTTCTTTTCTCGCTCTGGCTATGCGGGTATTGGTGCTTATTCGCCCATTTTATGGAATGGCGACCAACATACTGATTATTCTGCTGATTACGGTATGGCTAGCGTGCTGCCTGCAACCTTATCTCTAGCTATGAGCGGAGTCCCTTTATGCCACAGCGATATTGCAGGCTTTATCACCTTTGGCAAGCTGACAAGAGATAAAGCACTTTGGATACGCTGGCTGCAAATGAGCGCCTTTTCTCCTTTAATGCGCTCGCACGCCACCCCTCGACCTGATGCCAATGTGCAGTTTGATTTTGATGCTGAAATTATTGCTCAAACTGCTTTATTTACCAATATACATAAACTGCTTGCGCCTTATTTGCAGCATATACTAAAAAATGAAGCTGGCGTAGGCATGCCTGCAATAAGACCTATTTTTTATAATTATCCGCAAGACTTAACGCTTTATGGCGAAGAGTTTAGCTACTTGCTTGGCGCAGACCTTTTTGTCGCCCCTTCTTTTTCTACCAATAGTAAAATAAGACAGCTTGTTCTGCCTAAAGACAACTGGGTATGCCTCTTTTCGGGGAAAGATGCTGACAAATGCTCTTTTTCAACAGATAAGATAGCGGTTCTATATAGAAAAGAAAGTGCTTTTGCTAATACATTTGCAACTATAACAAAATATATTAACAATTTTTATGGAGAGAAAAATGGATAAACCTTTGAAGTTAGAAGTAGATTTAGCGCAAAAAGTGCCACTAAAAGAAAAAATCTTTTTTGGCCTTGCTGATATTTACGGTGGTGGAGGAGGCTCATTAATTACTGCTGTTTACTTGGTCTTTTTAGTAAATAACGGATTAAGGCCTGGGCTGGCGGCAACAATTATTATGATAGCCAGGATTTGGGATGCTGTAAATGACCCTATGATGGGAGTTATTTCTGACAATACCCGCAGCCGCTGGGGCAGAAGACGCCCTTATATTTTTGCAAGCGGATTCCTGCTTGTGATTTCTTTTGCCTTGCTGTTTATGCCGCTGTATGGAATGGATAGCGTTGCTCTTAAGTTTATTTTATACCTATTTGCAATGCTGTTCTACAATACCATTTCTACCATTTTTAATGTGCCTTACTCCTCTATGTCCACAGAAATCAGCACTGATTATATGGAAAAGACTAAGGTAAATACTATAAGATTGGTATTTAGTATGGTGAGCTCAATGATTAGCGGAGTAGTGCCGCTAATGCTAATAGAAGCACTAAATAAGCAACAACTTACCGTAGGCAACTTTACCCTAGTCATGATATTTGTATTTGGTATCCTATATGCAATTCCAATAGTGCTGTGCGCAATAAAATGTAAAGAAAGGATGCCTATCCCTCAGGAAAAAACTGTGTTTTCGCTTGAAGCATTTGCAAAACCGTTAAAAGTAAAGCCTTTTGTCTATCTATTATTAGCGTTTTTATTTGCATATTCCTGTATGGATTTGATCATTACAAATATAGTATATTTTGCAGATTTTGGCATAGAATCCAGTATTGATTCCTTTATGTATATTGCATTAATTATGGTTGCCTTTACAGTTACCGTTCCGTTTTACTTTATCTTAATGAATAAAGGGGTCAAACCCTTGCTATTTAGGATTGGTATCCCTTTATATATTGCAGGTGCCGCTTTTCTATGCATTATTATCCCCTATTACAAATTGCCGGAGTGGACTATTTATCCCACTTGTATTTTAATTGGTATGGGTCTAGGAGGCTCGCAAATGATGCCTTGGATTATCTTCCCTGATGTGGTGGATGCAGGCGAATTGCAGCTAAACGAACGACCTACCGGATATTTTTCGGGCATGATGACTTTTATAAAAAAATCCACTTCCGCTGTTGCCATAGGTATTAGCGGCTGGGTGTTGGAGGCAGTTGGATTCCGCAAGCCCGAAACAGATATTATAACCGGGCTTGTTACAAAGTTCGAACAGCCTGCAAGCGCTGTTTGGGGCATTAGGTTGGTAATTATCGTACCTATTGTGATATTTATGAGTTTAGCTTTTTACTTTTCCAGTAAAATTAAGCTAACCGCAAGGAACTCCCGCATGATTTCTGAATTGTTAAGTGTGCGCCAAAACTTAAAAGCATCTTCTGAGGACTCCTTATCAGCAATGACTAACGGATTCTTAGAGGATAATGAGCAAGAAGCAACTTATAGCGAGCAAAGTTTTGTTTCTGCCTTGACAGAGCAGCAAAAGGCAAATTATGAAGAAATTAAGAGAGATGTTTTGAAAATCAGCTAAAAATATCTATAAGTACCGAAGCCGCTCTTTAAAAAAGCGGCTTCTTTTTTTTATTTTTTAAGTTGTTTGAATATCTGATTAGCGCCGGTTGCGGCAAGGCCATTGCAACCGCCAATAAAGATTGCCCCCAGTATATTGCTCGAAGGAATTGTTTCAGGAGATACAAAGTAGCCTAATATACCCAGCAGCATACCTGACCCCATTGCTATTAAAGGTATAATTTTGCGATATTTTTCTACTTCGGGAACAACTGACTTATATACCTCTACAATCATATAGACTATAGCAGTAATAATGGGCAGTGTCAGACATTCTGCAAAAGAGCTCATAACACCACCTCCTAACATTAATTATATGCAAAAGAGGCGGTATATTTGAATACTAACTCTCTAGTTTAACTTGCTCTTTATCACTTTTCTTTTTAAGTTCCAGCTGTTCAATAAATGAATTTTCGTCAATTGGCAACTCTATTTCCTTATTTAGCCAGCTGGATAAATGAATAGCGTTGGATAAGGTAAGACCGTCTATCCCATCAGCGCCCGGAGCAATTAGCGGCTCTTTACTAAGCAAATGCTCGCTAAAGTTCTTAACAATCTTAGTGTGCTGTCCAAATACTAGCTCCAGCAGGCTAGCCAATTTTCCTATCCTTACTACCTTTTTGGTATATGGGATTCTTGGCATAAATTTGGTGTTTACAGCATTGAACTCTTGTTCGGATTGGTTTAGTTTGTAATATTCCAGCTTATTTTTTTCTATAACAATTTTGCCGCCGTTAGAGCTGATTTCCAGCCTATTTGTGCCTGGTGAGTCATGAGTAGATGTTACAAATAGCCCTGTTGCCCCATTTTCATATTCCAGGTAAGCAGTTACATCATTTTCTACATTAATATCCCTATGCACTGCTTCTTTAACATAGCCCCTAACCTTTTTAGGCATACCTACCAGCCATTGGAAAAGGTCTAATTGGTGAGGGCATTGATTGATTAGCACGCCGCCGCCCTCTCCCGACCAAGTACCTCTCCACCCGCCTTGGTCATAATACGCTTGCGGTCTGTACCAATCAGTAATAAGCCAGCTTGCCCTTTTAAGCTCTCCCATTTGCCCGCTGTCCATTATCTCTTTGGCTTTACGGTATAACTTATTTGTGCGCTGATTGTACATAATCCCAAAAGCTATGTCCGGACGGCTTGCCGCAAACTCGTTTAGTTCTCTAACATCTTTAGTAAAAACACCTGCAGGTTTTTCTATAATAGTGTGTATACCTTTAGAAATAGCATATTTTGCTATTGGCGGATGTAAGTAATGAGGTGTAGCAATAAGCACAGCGTCCACCAATCCGCTATCAATCAACTGCTTATAATTGTCAAATGCGGGGGTATCTTTAAGCGTTTTTTTAGCCCATTCTAACCGTTTGGGGTCATTGTCGCAAACCGCTCCCAGAGCAGAATTGCGTATTAGCCCGACCTTTAACTTACGAGCATGCAGCGATCCCATTTTACCAATGCCGATTATGCCATACTTTATTTTTTCCATTATTTATTCACCTCACTAATCAATTGTTTAAGGTTACTGTATTGCGCAACAAATACTTCTTTTCTGCTAACCGATTGAAAAGCCCCTTTTCCTAAATGCTTATCTATTTTTCGAAAAGTTTTTGCTGTCTTATTAATTTTGGCAAGCAATGGAATCCAACCAATTACATAAGCTGGCATCTTTAATAGCGCATACTTTGCGGTATGCGGCTCTAGGGTCATAAATCCTTGATAGTTTCTTTTAGATAAATCCGCAAAGATTTCTTGGTATTTTCCGTCACCTAAGCCCACAGGCACTTCTACCTTTGAACTGGCGTCGCAATCTTTAATATGGTAGTATACAACATACTCCTTTAGCTGATTATAAGCATCTAATGGGTCAATATCACATTGAATAAAGTTAGAAGCATCATAAATAAGCTGCAACCCCTTATCTTTTAGCGCATTGTAAATCTGCAGCACCCTTTCGGGGGTATCGCCATAAATTTCTTTTTCGTTTTCATGCAGCAAAATAATACCGGTATCTTTTGTAAGCTCCAAAAAGCCATTTAGCTTTTTTATCACTTGGGGCAAATATTTTTCAGGCTCTATTAAGCAGCCAAAAAAAGAAAAAATCCTAATATATTTACAATTGGTCAGCTTGCAAATCTCAATTAACTCCTTTAACTGCTCCAGTTGCCTTTGATAGCCTGCCTCATCATCAATTCTAATTTTGCCTAAAGAAGAGCCTATGGACGAAAACTTAATATTATTTTCAGCTAGAATCGGATATATATTATCCCTAAACTCTGTAAAAGTATAATTAGTAATAGTTTTATTACCTATTTGCCTAGGGCAAAGATACTCTTCGCCCAATTGCTTAATCAAGGCGATTTGCTCGTTTATATTAAAAGATGCTTCATCATAAAACCCTGAAATTATTGCTTTTATCATTACTACCTCCCTTAGCGTTGCACTCTGCCCGAGCCGCCGCTATATATTAAATGTTCTACTTCTTTTACTGATACTAAGTTGACATCTCCCTCAATAGTATGTTTAAGACAAGATGCCGCTGCTGCAAAATCAATCACTTCTTGCCCTGCTTTGCCGTTTAGAAGCGCATAAATAAGTCCTGCGCAAAAGCTGTCGCCGCCCCCTACCCTATCCACAATATTAATTAAATACTTTGGCGCTGTATAGCACGCATCCTTATCTATCAGCATACCCGACCACTCGTTAATACTGGCAGAAATGCTGCCTCTTAAAGTAAAGGCAACTTTTTCTAGGTTAAAGGTTTCTAAAAGCGCTTTGCCCATATCTTGATAAGCGGATATATTCAATTTTCCTTTTTCTATATCAGTATCAGCGGGATGAATGTCAAAAACATCAGAAACATCCTCTTCATTGGCAATTAAGACATTGGTATACTCCATTAGCTCGCTCATAACTTGCTTAGCCTCTTGCCTGCTCCATAGCTTGTTGCGGTAATTAAGGTCGCAACTTACGGTAATACCCTTTTCTTTACATGCGGCAAGCATTACTTTTAGGGTATCAGCCGCTTTTTGACTTAATGCGGGGGTAATACCTGTAAAATGAAACCAATCTGCTTTATTAAGAATCCCTTCCATATCCAATTCATCCGCTCTTAGTGTGCTAAAAGCAGAATGCGCCCTGTCATAAATCACCTTACTGGGACGCTGACTTGCTCCTTTTTCCAAAAAATAAATGCCAATTCTTTCACCGCCTCGAACGAGTTTTGAGGTATCAACTCCATTTTTCCTTAAAAAGGCAATAGCGCTGTCGCCCAGCGGATTGTTC
>Ga0265293_10014298_pt1 | contig 10105 bp, 9 predicted proteins | sample Munlanlewell138R_FD_192505 | JGI IMG/M metagenome (GOLD analysis project Ga0265293, IMG submission 192505) | Leachate microbial communities from a municipal landfill in Southern Ontario, Canada - Leachate well 138R | ecosystem: Engineered > Solid waste > Landfill > Unclassified | place: Canada...
TGATTATTATTAGTCATATTTTAATTATAACAGCCAGCTTGAGATTAGCCAACAAAAAAACAACCTCGATCAGGAAGTTGTTTTCTTAGTACGCCCAGCAGGGCTCGAACCTGCGACCGTTTGCTTAAGAGGCAACTGCTCTACCAACTGAGCTATGGGCGCATACTATTTTTGGTGGCGGGGGTGGGAATTGAACCCACGACCTTGGCGTTATGAGTGCCACGCTCTAACCAACTGAGCTACCCAGCCTCGCCATTGGTGCTCCCGTCAGGATTCGAACCCAAAATACTTGGTCCGAAGCCAAGCGTGATATCCATTTCACCACGGGAGCTAATTCGGATTTAGCTTATATTTTAAAAGACAATTATTGATTAACGCTGATTCTTAAGAGCATCCTTAAGGGCCTTACCAGTTTTGAACTTAGCCACTGTAACTTCAGGAATTTTAATTCGTTCTTGTGGTTTTTGCGGATTGACCCCACCACGAGCATGACGCTTTTTAGGAATAAAACTACCAAAACCAACTAAAGTTACAGACTTACCTGATTTTAATTCCGTTGTGATAATTTCTAATAGAGAGTCGATGGTTTGTTCAATTTGTTTTTTATTAATATTGACCTTTTCAGCAATTTTTTCAATTAAGACAACCTTATTTATTTTATCTTGGTTCATATATTTTATTTATTAATCATCAGGCTGACTATCGACAGGCCGAAGAAAATTACTAATAAGACAATGGTGCTGATAAACAAAGTTTTTTCAATGCCTCGTTTAGTCCGATAAATATCACCACTACCGCCAAATAGGCCAGACATACTGGCGCCGCGGCTTTGCATTAAAATTGTCACAATAACTAAACAGGAGACAATTATTTGACTGATATTTAACCACTTCATAATATTAAGAACGAGTTTGTTCAATTATTTTAACTAGCACTTCCGGATGATTGGCGGCTAAATCAGCTAGACTCTTGCGATCCAGATTGATATTAGCTTTTTTAAGCAAATCAATCAGACGGGAATAAGATAAATCATGTTGTTTAGCGAAAGCACCAATTCTAATCTGCCATAAAGCTCGAAAATTGCCTTTTTTCTTTTTGCGATCAAAATAAGCATGCGCACCAGCCTTGGTGGCAGCCGTGGAAGCCAGTCTAATTAAATTTTTGCGTCCCCAACGAAAGCCTTTAACTTTTGATAATAGGCTATTGCGTCGTTTAACATGGGTGGTACCTCGTTTGACTCTAGTCATAATTGTAGATTAGGAATTTCTGCTTAACAGTAAGGTAAAAGATTCTTGATATTTTTTTTATCAGCCGGGGCGATTATTAAATCACGCCGTTTAATTCGGCCAGTTTTACCATCTTCGCGGGCGTTGAAATGATCTTGGCCAGCTTTGCGACGGCGAATTTTTCCGGTTTTGGTTAAAGTTACTCGTTTAGTGGCTGACTGATAAGTCTTTAGTTTCGGCATATTTTAGAATAATAAAAATAGGTTTTTACACCTAATTTCAGACAATAATTGAAATAATCGGCTATTTTTTATTTACCACTACCATACTAAATCTTCCATTGAGCTTTGTCAAGGGCTCTTCAACCACTAATGGTTGGCTATATAGTGATTCTAGCTGTTTAAAATAGCGATTAACAGTTTCTTCAGCTTTCTCTGGATGTTGTTTTTCTCGGCCTTTGATCGTAACAGTAATTTTTAGTTTATTACCCTTGGTGAGAAATTTATTACCTTGATCAACTCGAGTATTGAAGTCATGGTCACCGATACGAATTGATAATCGGACTTCTTTCATATCAATTTTTTTCTGTTTGGACTTTTGTTGCTGCATTTTCTTCTCGACCTGATAGCGGAATTGTCCGTAGTCTAATATTTTAGTAACTGGCGGGTTATCGTGGGGGTTGACTTCGACTAAATCCAATTCAGCGTCTTCAGCTAATTGAATAGCTTGGCCAATTGGCATTACTCCTAATGATTCACCAGTTTCATCAATAACAAAAACTTCCGAAACAGTAATTTGCTGATTGGCTCGGAATTTTTTTTCTTCTTTTGGTTTTGGTTTACGAAAAGTTCGGCGCATGATCGATAATTATATTTTAAAATAGAGAATTGATGATGAGCGGGTAACGGGAATCGAACCCGTATCTCTACCATGGCAAGGTAATGTAATAGCCATTATACGATACCCGCAAGTTGTTTTTTAGATGAAGCGTGCCGCGAGAGGGACTCGAACCCTCACGATGTTTTAAGATCGTCGGATTTTAAGTCCGATGCGTCTACCAGTTCCGCCATCGCGGCTAATTTATTATATTAAGTTGGGATGTGGAGATGAGGGGAGTTGAACCCCTGTATCACAAGGAGTAGCCGATTGTTCTACAGATAATAGTCCAATTTTTTTACGCTCTGGTAATGATAAATTGGACAAAAATTTCCAAAGCGATCTGATCAGGTTCTTGGCTTGGTTTCAACCAGATGGATTAATTCCAAGTCACAGCCTAATAAAATGACACCAACTTTCGGTTATTAGGCGTTACCGAGGTTGATGGTCGCGGCTTTAATTAAGCGGCGACTGGTGCGAAAGACAACCGAAAGGCCGCTTTCGCCATGATGTTTTTGGCATCTATTGTGGTTGATGTTTAGGTGTTATCATCACCTATCTGCCCAATCGGACACCGCGATCTTATGAGCGAAACCCGGCATCCCCAACTATTTTGCTTGCTTTGTTAAGGTTCGGCGCTGCCTCTCCCAGTCGCGCTCTTTGATGGCTCGGCGCTTGTCAAACTTTTTCTTTCCACGGACAAGAGCAATAGCCAGCTTCAGCAAACTTCCCTTAGTATATAGTTTGAGCGGCACGACTGTCAAGCCCTCAGCTGAAGTTCGACCAAACAAATGATTGAGTTGTTTTTTGTTTAATAATAACCGTCGGCTACGAGTTGGATCGTAATCGTTGATTGTTCCGGCTAATCGATAAAGACTGATGTGAGCATTAAGTAAATAAGCTTGTGGTTGGCCTTGTTGACTGCCACGAAAAACAACATGGCTACCCTTTAAACTGACTTGTCCGGCTTTAGCGGCCTTAACTTCATAACCAACCAGAACCAATCCAGCTTCATAATCTTCCAGAATTTCGTAATCGTAACTGGCTCGTTTGTTAATTGCTAAAACCGGCATAATTTATTTAGTTGACTTTTTCTTGGTTGTTGATGGTTTATTTTTTTTGACAGTAGTTTTTTTAGTTGATTTGGGTTGATTTGATTTAGTTGGTTGAATATTCCATTTTCGAAGAGCTCGGACTGTTTTATTGCTAATAATAGCATTGGCTAGATATTCTCGATAACCTGGAACATTTAATCGGTTCAAAATCTCTTGGTTGTCCTGATAATGTTTTTTAAGATTAGTTAATTCTTGGTCAATTTCTTCGCCAGTAGTTTTTATTGATTCTAATCGAGAGATCTCGTTGACAATTAGTGCTGTCTTAACTCGTTTAATTGCTTGAGGGAGTATTTCTAAAACGAATTGTTCTTTGGTTTTTTTTAAATTATTTAAATAATCAGTTAAATTACCACCATTTTGGGCTAAATTATGCTGAAGTTCGTCTAGCATTACTTCAGTTTCTCGATTAATTAATATTTCAGGTATTTCTTCAATTTCAGCTTTTTTGATTAACTCATCAAATAATTTAGCTTCAGTTTCGTGATCATTTTGTCGTTGTCGCTCCATGGTCAAGCTATCTTTGATATTATTTTTGAGACCAGTTAAATCATCAAAACCAAAACTTTTAGCTAATTGGTTGTCTAATTCTGGTAATTGACGATGCCAAACTTCACTAATATTTACTTTAAAATCGACTGGTTTGCCAGCTAAAGCTTTTTGGTAATGATCTTTAGGATAGTTAATTTGAAATTTCAATTCTTGTCCCACGGCCGCTCCGATTAATTGTTGATCAAAACCGGGGACTAAGTAATCTTTACCTAAAATTATATTAACGCCTTGCCCTTGACCACCTTCAACCGGAACTTTGTCAACCGATATATTAATATTGGCTATTACTAAGTCGCCCATAGCAATGGGCTCTAGGCTAGCGGTTTTTTTAACATTAGCTTCTCGTAATTGTTCTAATGTGCGGTTAATTTGTTCTTTAGGAATTTCAATAGCTGGTTGTTTAATTGATAAACCCTTGTAATCAGTAATAACCGTGTTTGGCATAATGGTTATTTTGATTTTATATTCCAGTGGATTGCCTGGTGCTAATTTACTAATATCAACATGAGGTTGGCCGACTGTCATTTTTTGATTAGCGCCTTTTTTAATAGCTTCATCAATCGTGTGATTAACGGCGACTCGAGCTGCTTCTTCTAGAATGGTCATTTCACCAACCTTGGCTTTGACTAAGTCATAAGGAGCCTTTCCTTGGCGAAAGCCAGGTAGTTTTATTTCGCCAGCAATCCGGCGGGCGCCTTCTAGCACGTATGGTTGGAATTCATCGTCGGATAATTCAACGATTATTTCCAGTTCTCCTTTTTTTTGTTGAGCGTTAATTTGCATAATCTATACTAAAACTAATTAAAAATTTTATTTAATGGTGGGACTACTTGTTTTTTTCTGGAAACTAGTCCAGGGCGATAATTTTCCCCGTCAGGTAATTTTGTTTCTAGGGCTTGTTCAATTAATTGAGGTTCAGCACTATCAACTAATAACCACGAACCAACTTTTATTATATCAGTAATTAATAAAATTGTTGTATGGTAATCATTATTTTTTCTTAACTCAGCCAATGCTTTTTTTAAATTTTGCCCTTGTTGTTTAAAGTTTTCTAAGTTAGTGGTCTCTAGTTGAGCTACGCTGATTTTTTTATTACCGAATTGAAAATCTTTTCGGTCACCATTTAATATTTGTTCAGTGGTTAATTGTTTAGTTGCTTCTTTTAGTTCAAATAAGCTTAATCCAAACTTAGTCCAATTTTCAATATTAGCTGTTTTGGCTAGTTTCTCAATAATTGAGTGATCGGTTGCTGTGCAGGTTGGTGATTTGGTAATTAAGGTGTCGGTTAAGATAGCGCTTAACATTAGTCCAGATAAATTTGGACTAATCTCTAAATTATTATTTTGAAATAACTCGTAAATAATCGAGCAAGTTGAACCTAATGGTTTCATTATGATTTCAATTGGTTCGTTGCTGTGAAAATTGATTTTATGATGATCAATAATGCCGATAATCTGACAACTAGCACCACCAGTTGGCATTTGTTCAGCCTCATTATGATCAACTAAAATAAGCGCTTGACCTGGCGATAAGTCATTTGGCCAGTTAGCTGGTTGGGGAAAACCGAAGTGTTTCAATGCCCAGGTGGTTTCTTGATTAATTGGTCCAGCAGCCATTGGTTGATAATGGTTGTCTGAATCAAGACGATTTTTCAAGTCGGCGTAAGCAATGGCGCTAGCAACACTATCCAGATCTGGTGATCGATGTCCACAAATGTAAATTTTATTATTCATAGATAATTCAATTGAATTGGTAATTTAGTTTTTGGATGTTTGTCGATAAGTTTAGCAAGCTTATTAAAAAATGGCAACTCTTTTTATTAGATAAGTCTACAATAATCTTGACTTTTCTTGTTTTTTTTGCTATACTGCGGTTAGTTATTAGTGAGTAAATATCTTCTTCCATTAAAAATAAAAACAAAAATATGTACAACTTAACTCATCTTCACGCCGGCTACTTAAATTATCAGCTTGTTCATAAAAAAGCGCTGGCTAGAAAAAATAATCGTCTTAGTATTATTTTAAATCTGGCTATCGCTTTTTTAGTGGTAATTTTTTGTGCCCAATTATTGAGTGCTTGGCGATTTGAAGCCGATGCTAAAGAATTGATTGGTCAATTTTTTCTACCAGTTGCTTATGCTGCTGAAACAATACCTAGTGCTGAGGTTACTCCTTATACCACCAACTTAGTTATGAAGGCTGGTCAAGTAACTTCAGTTGATTTAACTTTTATTAATAATGGTTCAATTGTTTGGCCAGCTGGACAAGTTACTTTGGAAACTGGTCCATTTTTAAAAACTTTTTCTCAGGTTCAACATCAAAGTTGGTCCTCTTTTTTTAAAGTCTTAACATTATCAAAAGCAGTTAAGCCCGGTGAAAAAATTATTATTAATTTTAAAATTGCTGGCCCTAAGGCCGATTTAGTTGGTGTTATTCAAGAAAACTTTCAATTAGTTTATAATCAACAGCCAATTAAAGGTAGTTTGGCCCGTGTTTTTATTGATTCTAATCAGACTAGTTCAATTTTTGTTGCTAATTCGACTAATGTTCAACCCATTGTCCAGGCGACCACTCCAGTGGTTAGTAATCAATCGGTTCAGTATATTATTGGTTATAATAAATTAGGTCAAAAAGTTCAGGTTATTAAGGGTCAATATGTTCCTGGTGTTTCATTAACTAAGCCATCAGTGGCAGCTATTGCCGCCGAACAAGCTCGTTTGGCAGCAGCTACTGTAACTATTGATAATAAACTAGACAGTAAACCGATTTCTAGTGATGATAATCAGATTTTTTGTATTGCTTTATCAGCAACCGAACGAGCTATTTCTCCTAGGTGTCAAACTAATAATAATGAGGCTCAATCTGAACCTGGTTGGGTTAATTATTCTAGAAAATTAATCCAAGAACCATTAATTAGAGTTGGTCTGTTTGCTAGTGATCAGCTTCAGCGAATCACCAGTAATCAGCCTTTTTCTATTTATGCTGCCAATAATTTATTAGTCAGAGAGGTGCCAGCTAATACTATTGTGATAGTTTCTTATATTAAGAGTGCCGGTCAATATCAGGTTATTATTGGTGATCAAACTTATCAGACTGGTAATTATTTAAGATTTATCAGTCAATCTGGCAATGATGGTATTTTCCAATTACCTGATTATCGTAATAACCTTAGTCGGAATGCTAATTTAAATGATAATAAGTTTCGTAATAGTTTAGAATATCGCTATACACCTAAAACTGACCAAGTTTGGTGGATTAATGAATTATTGGTTGACAGTTATCTAAAGGGTTTGGCGGAAACTAGTAATGCTTCTCCGGTTGAGTTTCAAAAGGCTTTAGTAACTGCCGCTAGAACTTATGTTTTATATCATTATTATCGTGGTCTAGATTTTAAATTGGCCGGTGCTTCTACTAAGCATGCTGATGAATATTTTCATGTTGATGCTACTTATGATCAGGTTTATCGTGGTTATAATTCAGAAATTCGTTTGCCTCGTTTAGCTCAAGCAATTCAGGAAACTCGTGGTTTGATTGTTACTCATAATAATGTTTTAGCGGTTACCCCTTATTTTTCTTATAGTGATGGTCGAACTCGTAGTTGGAATGAAGTTTGGGGTGGTGGTGATAAGCCCTGGTTAAGATCAGTGGTTGTTCCGCAAGATAGTGGTAAAACTTTATTTGGTCATGGTGTGGGGATGAGTGCTCAGGGGGCATTATTAATGATTGTTGATAATAATCAAAGTTGGTCAGAGGTTTTAGCTTATTTTTATCAAGGAACCACTTTACAACGAGCCTACTAATAGATTTAAAATAATTTGGTAGTAGAGCCGACCCCCAGTCATCAAGCACAAAGACATTGATTTCTCGGGGTCGGTTTTTATTTATATTTAGCTCTTTGTATATAGATTAATTTTGTCGATTAGGCCAACTCTTGACAGTGCCCTTAAAATCATCTATCATACAGATACTTGTTTAACATAGGTTAGATAAGTATTTTTGATAGTCCAATTTTTTTGGCCGAACTTTAACAATCGCAGACGATTTTAGCGCTAACAGGCGCTAATTCCTAAAATCTATTTTTTAAGAGAGCTAAACATTCTCTTCAATATTTATTGAGAGTTTGATCCTGGCTCAGGATGAACGCTGGCGGCGTGTCTAAGGCATGCAAGTCGAATGGTCTGGTTTCCAGACCATGGCAAACGGGAGAGTAACACATTGGTAATTTACCCCAAAGACGAGGATAATTCAGAGAAATCTGGGATAATACTCGATATTATGCACTATCATATGATAGTTCATCAAAGCTCCGGCGCTTTGGGAGAAGCCTATGGTCTATCAGCTAGTTGGTGAGGTAATGGCTCACCAAGGCAACGACGGATAGCGGGTGTGAGAGCATGGCCCGTCTCACTGGGACTGAGACACTGCCCAGACTCCTACGGGAGGCTGCAGTCAAGAATATTCCTCAATGGCCGAAAGGCTGAAGGAGCGACGCCGCGTGTATGATGACGCCTTTCGGGGTGTAAAATACTTTTAACCGGGACGAAATACTGACGGTACCGGTTGAATAAGGGGCTGCTAACCTCGTGCCAGCAGCAGCGGTAATACGAGGGCCCCAAGCGTTATCCGGATTTATTGGGCGTAAAGAGTGTGTAGGCGGTTTATAACATCTCCTGTTAAATCTCAAGGCTCAACCTTGAGGCCGCGGGAGATATGGATAAACTAGAGTTCGGAAGAGGCAAGTGGAATTGCTGGTGTAGGGGTTAAATCCGTTAATATCAGCAGGAACACCAAAAGCGAAGGCAGCTTGCTAGGACGATACTGACGCTGAGACACGAAAGCGTGGGGAGCGAATGGGATTAGATACCCCAGTAGTCCACGCCGTAAACGATGGATGCTAAGCATTGGCAGTATCGACCCTGCCAGTGCTGTTTAACCAAGCTAACGCCTTAAGCATCCCGCCTGGGGAGTACGGCCGCAAGGCTAAAACTCAAAGGAATAGACGGGGACCCGCACAAGCGGTGGAGCATGTGGTTTAATTCGACGATAAGCGAGGAACCTCACCAAGGTTTGACATCTGGCTGCAGACTCCTGGAAACAGGAGAGCCTTCGAGGGTGCCAGACAGATGCTGCATGGTTGTCGTCAGCTCGTGTCGTGAGATGTACCGTTAAGTCGGAAAACGAGCGCAACCCCTATCCTATGTTTCATGTGTCATAGGAAACTGCCTGCGTTAAGCAGGAGGAAGGTGGGGATGACGTCAAATCAGCATGGTTCTTACACCTTGGGCGACACACGTGCTACAATGGGGAATACAAAGGGACGCCAAACCGTAAGGTGGAGCAAACCCCAAAAAATTCTCCTCAGTTCGGATTGAGGTCTGCAACTCGACCTCATGAAGTTGGAATCGCTAGTAAACGCGTATCAGCCACGGCGCGTTGAATACGTTCTCGGGTCTTGTACTCACCGCCCGTCACGTCAAGAGAGTCGGTAACACCCGAACAGCGCACCCGCGTTGGAAGGTGGGATCGATGATAGGGACGAAGTCGTAACAAGGCATCCGTAGCGGAAGCTGTGGATGGATCACCTCCTTTCTAGGGAGTAAGATTATTAGCTGAATAAGCTAATAACTTGGTCGGTCACTAGCAATAGTGGCGGAATTATTAAGCAATTGGTAATTCCAAAAATCGGAATTAGCGCCTGTTAGCGCCGAAATCTCGGCAAGTTTATGGGACTTGCAGATCTCTTCGGCAGGAAAAGATTGTTCCCATATTGTTAGGTCAATCTTTTTTTGTTATTATTAAGTTTAGATTGAGCAAGGGCAACTAGCTCAGTTGGTTAGAGCGCGACACTGATAATGTCGAGGTCGGAGGTTCAACTCCTCCGTTGCCCACCAAAAAATTATCGCGGGGTAGAGCAGTTGGCAGCTCGCCAGGCCCATAACCTGGAGGTCGTCGGTTCGAATCCGACCCCCGCAACAAAAGGCCAATTTAGTGCTATTGGGTGCTGTTGGCAATTTGCCTCGGTAGCTCAGTGGTAGAGCAAAGGACTGAAAATCCTTGTGTCGTCAGTTCGATTCTGACCCGGGGCACTTTTATTTTACGGGGTGTGGCCCAGCTGGTTTAAGGCGCCTGCTTTGGGAGCAGGAGATCCCGAGTTCGAATCTCGGCATCCCGACATGGCTGAAATTACCGGAGCGTTGCCTGGCTGTTTTTTCATTCTCGGCTTGGTTGAAACTACCTAATTTTGGCCAGTTGCGGGTATAGTATAATGGCTTTTATGTCAGCCTTCCAAGCTGAAGATACGGGTTCGATTCCCGTTACCCGCTCACAAGATGGAGACGAT
>Ga0265293_10014299_pt1 | contig 10105 bp, 13 predicted proteins | sample Munlanlewell138R_FD_192505 | JGI IMG/M metagenome (GOLD analysis project Ga0265293, IMG submission 192505) | Leachate microbial communities from a municipal landfill in Southern Ontario, Canada - Leachate well 138R | ecosystem: Engineered > Solid waste > Landfill > Unclassified | place: Canada...
AAGAAACGAACTATAGCACACCTGTTTTACCCCGCGCAAGCGTGCGGCCAGAAAGCCACGCCGTTTCGTCTGCATTTACACCCCAAACACATCCAATTCATTGAAAATAAAGGAGAAAGATTTTTTTCTTAAGACAAGCAGCCGCATCATCCTACCCACCGAGGAATCATCCAACGAATCGGAACGGGAACGGGAAACGGAAGTCAGGTGCGAAGCGCATTCGACGCCCATGGAGTCCACAAACTAGGGAAGCCATAGATACGACGTCGGATCCGCTTTGCAAGGCCCGATCCCGCACTCGAACAGCGTCGACACCAGGTTCCCCGTCACCATCGCAAAGAATAGTCCGAGGCAAATCCGCCCCAACCACCCCATGGGATAGATGCGCCAGTTATCCGCATGCCGGCGATCCACTATCAACATCAAGGCCGTCCAGACCATGAACGATACGAACAGCGCGAACGCCCACGTATAGAAATGCAAGCCGAGAAAGGGCGAGCCATATCCCGGGTCGCCGGGAGCGATATGCAGCAAGAGTTGCCGGCCCGATGCGAACGCCCCAGCGATGGCGGAAAGCAAAATCACCGCATAGTGCATGGGCGACGAGCCGAAACGCAGATTGAGCGCCAACCCAATCCCGACAAGCACGAACGCCATGCGCTGCAACAGGCAAAGCGGACAAGGAAGCTCGTTGAACATGAGCTGCCAGGCAAGCGCCATGGCCAGAATGCCGCATATACCCCACAGGGCCAAGGCATTCAAGCAATACGACAAGCTCTGGGAATCGGGACGATGACGCGCCTTCATCATCGAGTCCCTATAGCGAAACAGGCAAGGCACTATCCATGTGATGCAAGCACCACCATGCAAATATCAGCAGGGTCGCCTGCCAGATCCTCAGGCACCAGGCCCTGTCCCCTTTCATGGCAAAGCCGATGGACGCTAACGCTGTAAAGAAGGGAAGAACCATGATCACGATCGACTCCGCGCAGTGACGAGATTTCGCAACGAGATGTCTCGATGCGAAATCGAAACACGTAGTCTACCCGCGGCCGCCTATTCGATGAACGTTGAACACGCCGCTATTTTCCTGCTTCAAACAGCGATTTCCGTCGTTTCCTTTATGCGCTGCATGGCGAAGCTGGATCGCATGTCGACGACGGCCGGATGACCCATCAACTTGTCCATGGCGAAGCGGGAAAACTGGCTCAAGTCTTCCACTTGCACACGCAGCACATAATCCATGTCGCCTGACATCGCATAGCATTCGACCACTTCGGGCCAGGCCTGCACGTCCCGCGCGAAATCGGAAATGGACGCATGGCCGGTGCGCTGGACTTTGTTCAAGCGGATCGTGACATAGGCGAGCAGCTTCAATCCGACCTTTTCCGGATCCACCAGCGCGACGTAGCGCCGGATGTAGCCTTCCTCTTCCAGCCGTCGCACGCGCCGCAAGCAGGGACTGGGCGACAGGGACACTTTGTCCGCCAGATCCTGATTACTGAGCCTGCCGTTGCGCTGCAGCTCCGTCAAAATTTTACGATCTGTCCTATCTAGATCATTTTGAGACATAAATCACCCTTTAATGGCATTGAAACAATTCATATATTGCTCTATATACGCATTTTACCTGTCAATTTGCAATCTTCTGCCCTCGACTTCTACGTAGAATTGATGATCTATGCGCGATTACCGCATCGTCAATTGATTGGAGACCAACGACTATGAGCGAGACGACTTTCCAACCATGGGACAACCCCATGGGCACCGCCGGGTTCGAATTCATCGAGTACACCGCCCCCGACCCCGTCGCCCTGGGCAGGGTATTCGAGAACCTGGGCTTCAAGGCGATCGCCAAGCACCGCAAGAAAAACGTCACGCTGTACCGGCAAGGCGGCATCAATTTCCTGGTCAACGCCGAACCCGATTCGTTCGCGCAGCGTTTCGCGCGCCTGCACGGCCCCTCCATCTGTGCCATTGCTTTTCGCGTGCAGGACGCGGCGAAAGCGTATCGCCGCGCGCTGGAGCTGGGCGCCTGGGGATTCGATTCCGGCAGCGGGCCGATGGAACTGAATATCCCGGCCATCAAGGGCATAGGCGATTCCCTGATATACCTGGTCGACCGCTGGAAGGGCAAGGAAGGCCATGGCGGCATCGGCGACATCAGCATCTACGACGTCGATTTCGAGCCCATCGACCCTAGCACCGCCCATTCTGACCTGACGCACCAAGGCGCGGGCTTGACGCTGGTCGATCACCTGACCCATAACGTCCACAAGGGACGCATGCAGGAATGGGCCGAGTTCTACGAGCGCCTGTTCAACTTCCGGGAAGTACGCTATTTCGATATCGAAGGCAAAGTCACCGGCGTAAAATCGAAAGCCATGACTTCGCCCTGCGGCCAGATACGCATCCCCATCAACGAAGAAGGCACCGAGGAGAAAGGACAGATCCAGGAATATCTGGACTTGTACCGGGGCGAGGGCATCCAGCACATCGCGCTGGCCACCGACAATATCTATGAGACCGTCGAGCATCTGCGGTCCCTGAACCTGCGTTTCCTGGATACGCCCGATACGTATTACGAACTGCTGGACGGCCGCCTGCCCAACCACGGCGAAGACGTCGCCAGACTGAAAAAAAATGCGATCCTGCTGGATGGCGCGCCGGACGGCGGCTTGCTGCTGCAGATATTCACGGAAAACCAGATCGGGCCGATCTTTTTCGAAATCATCCAGCGCAAAGGCAACGACGGATTCGGCGAAGGCAACTTCAAGGCGCTGTTCGAATCCATCGAGCTGGATCAAATGCGCCGCGGCGTCTTGAAGACGGCGGAGTAAGCGCCCGCCTGCGCCCGATCGGGCGAGGCACGAGATCCGCCGGCGCAATGCCGGCGGATTGCATTTCGGACTCCGCCGACCAGCCCGGCGCCGCTCGCCCGGGAATACGGCGTGGTTTACTTCAGCAAACTCATGAAGCGCTTGCGCACCGCGTTGAGCTTGGGTGAAATGACCATCCGGCAATAGCCTTGAGAAGGATGCAAGGCGTAATAGTCCTTGTGATACTCCTCGGCCGGCCAAAACGGTGCCGCCGGGAGGATGCGTGTAACGATGGGATTGTCCAGCTCCCGCTGCACATCCCGCATGACGCGCTCGGCGATCCCGCGCTGCTCATCGGACTGAACGAAAATGGCGGACGCATATTGCGGCCCGACGTCCGCGCCCTGCCGATCGAGCGTCGTCGGATCGTGGCTGGCGAAAAACACCAACAGCACGGTTTCGAAATCGATGACGCCCGGATCGAAGCGAATCCGGACCACCTCGATGTGTCCGGTCGCCTTGCCGCAAACCTGTTCGTAGGTGGGATTGTCCACGTGTCCGCCGCAATAGCCGGACTGGACATCCAGCACGCCGTCGATCTCGGCGAACACCGCCTCGGTGCACCAGAAGCAGCCGCCTCCCAGAATCGCCGTTTCTGTCTTGTCCGATATCGTGCCGTTCATCATTGCCGCTCCTGTTTGCCTTCGGGTTCGACCAAGGTCAGTATCCATTGCGCGATCGCATTTGCATCCTGTTCACTGACTTGGGGCTGGGCCGGCATCGGCACCGCGCCCCACCGACCTCGACTGCCTTGCCTGATCACCAGCGCCAAATAATCTTGCCCGCCGTCCACGGCGCCGTATCGTTGCGCCACCAGCGTAAAAGACGGTCCCAGCCGTTTTGCATCCACCTGATGACAGCCGAGACAGGCTTTGCTTCTCAGGAGTTCTTCGCCGGTCTGCTGCGCGAGCGCGAACGGCGAAACGACCAACGATGACGCGTACAACGACATGGCAAGAATAATGCGTGGCAAACCCATAAAAACCCAATCCGAATAAGAACCCCGTCCAGGCGGAAAGCGCGACGGCCAGTCGCGGTATCATCATCTATCCTGAACCAACACTATTATCGCCCATGCTCGTACATCCGCAATTCAACCCTGTCGCATTGCAGCTTGGCCCCGTCGCCATTCATTGGTACGGCCTGATGTATCTACTTGCTTTCGCCCTGGTCTGGCTACTGGGCAGGCGGCGCATCGCCCAAGGCATGACGGATCTTACCCTGCGCGACCTGGAAGACATTATTTTTTACGGCGTCGTGGGCGTGGTCGTCGGTGGCAGGCTGGGCTACACCCTGTTCTATAAAACGGACCATTATCTGCGCCACCCGCTCGAAATCCTGCATATATGGGAAGGCGGCATGGCGTTTCACGGGGGGCTCATCGGCGTGATCGTCGCCCTGCTGTACTTCGCTCACAAACGCGGCAAGCACCTGCTAGAAATCGGCGACTTCATCGCCCCGATGATTCCGCTGGGCCTGGCGGCCGGGCGGCTTGGCAATTTCATCAACGGCGAGCTATGGGGCAGGCCGACCAATGTGCCGTGGGCCATGGTCTTTCCGCAGGCCAACGATGCGCTTGCCCGCCATCCCTCCCAACTGTACCAAATGAGCCTGGAGGGCTTGGCCCTGTTTGCGCTGCTATGGTGGTATTCGCGCCGTCCGCGGCCCATGGGGCAAGTCAGCGCGATTTTCCTGATGGGCTACGGCGTGCTGCGGTTCCTGGTGGAATTCACGCGCGAGCCCGACGACTTCCTGGGCCTATTGACGGCCGGCCTGTCCATGGGGCAATTACTTTCCCTGCCCATGATCGCGGCCGGCGCCATTATTTATTGGCGGGCAGCAAAAAAATCGAGCCCTGCACCGTGACCGTGATCGTTTCCGTGCCGGCTTCGAGCGGAGCCGCGGGCGCCGCGGAGTCGGACGCCGCCATGGCCATCATGCGTGGCGCGGACTCTTTGTAGAAAACCGCGCCGGATCCGCCCACCTGGACTTCCTTGATCTTGTAGTCCGCGAAATCGAACGCCAAGGCCGTCGCCTTGGCACGCTCGCGAAACGCGGTGGCCGCCTGTTCGAGCAGGACGGCTTCTTGCTCCGCCCGCGCCTGGGGCGAGACGAAGAAGTTCAGGTGCGCGATGGACAACGACGAGCCCAGAGCGGACGCCAGCGCCGACGCCGCCTCGAAATCCTTGGACTCGAGCAGAAGCTCGCCGCGGCCGCGCCAATTGGATATCCGCCCATCCTTGTCGTTCATCGGCCAAACGCGATAGTTGCCGCTGCTGACTTTGACTTTCTTGTTGTCCTTCGCCTGCTTCAACGCGGCATCGAGCGCCTTGTTGACCCGGCTCGCGACCTCGGCCTGATCGGCGCCGGTCACTTCGGTCGCCATGGTGATGCGAACCGTATCTTGCGCGACTTCCTGCGTCGCTTCCGCCTGCAAGGTCGCCTGCGGCCAACGGCCGTGGCGTTCCGACACGGCCCCATGCCCCGGCGCCGCCCACACCGGCGCCGCCATTGCCGCGCACAGAGTCATCCCCAGCAACCATTTACTTTTGCGCAAGTCACGATACATAAATTCATATGCTCCAAAAGAGAAAAAGGCCTGTCCTTGAAAAGGACAGGCCCTGTAAATGCCCCGCCTGTGCCGTCAAGGCCGGCATCCCGGAACCTAAGGTTCAAGGTGGTCGCCTTCAGTCAAGCTTCGGGTTCGCTAGCAATGTAGCGATCGCGCCCACTTGCCAATCCAGCAACCTAATGCCATAAGCATTGGTTCAAGGAATATAAGGCCGAGTCACGAACACCGCAGGGACTAACCGATGTGTGCCGGCAAGCCGGCACCTTTAAAGATCGATACGACGTCAAGTGGAACGCGTCTGGATTTGATCCAGCATCGTGTTCATGTCATCAATTCTACGCTTGAAATCGCCTAATGCAAGATCGCTCAGCGGTCCGTCCGGCGCCCGCATGGTCAAAAGCTCGCCGGCGATCTGGATCGCCGCCATCACGGCGATACGCTCATTGCTGGAAACCTTGCCGCTGCCCTGGATGCGTGACATGCGACTATCCACATGCCGCACCGCCTCCAGCAGCGCCGCTTTTTCATCGGGCAGACACGCCAGCGAATAATCGCGCCCCAGTATGGAGACGTCTACGCGTTCCATCATATGCTTACTCCTGAGGAGCGCCGGGCAGGCGCATCAAAATGGAATCGACCCGCTCCTTGGCTTGGCCGACCACGCTGCGCAAGCGCACCGTGTCCGAACGGCTGGACTGCAGCTGCCGGTCCAGCGCCTCGCAACGGCCCTGGCTTTCAAAGAGCTCGGCCTGCAAACCGGCATGAGCGGCTTCGGACTTGGCGGCCAGGGTTTGCGTTTCAGCCTCGTACGCGGCAATGCGTTCTTGCAAAGTCGATTGCTCGGCCTGTTGCTGCGCGTGCTGCTCGCGCAAGGCCGCCGACTCTTTTTCGAGTTGCGCGATGCGGGCCAAAAGCGCCGAGCGCTCGGCCTGAAGCTCGCGCGTCGACCGCACAATTTGCCCGATGCGGGCTGCGAGGGTATCTAGATCTTGCAACATGGGCGTTATCGTAAACCATCCTGAGAAAACATGGGTAGCAAAATAGTGAAAACAAGTTTTAAGCTTTCACCCCTCTTTCCGATACCTTTCATTTTACTTTCATGCGATACAGATATTGATCGCCCAACGGCAACTGTCGCGCCTTATCTCGGCAAAACTGGGGTAAACCCCGAACAATCGAGGGGAAATCAGGGTTTCCTTCCGTCCTGGGACTCCTTTACCATTCCTCAGCTTTAGCGGAAGACATCGTCGGCTTTGCGCCGCCGTTCGTGCGGAATGACCTCCGCGCGGCGCGCGACCGCCGGCGCAAGATTCATCACTGAGCAGCAAGGGAGACAACATCAACATGCAGATAAAAAACAAACAGGATTTCTGGGCCGGCGTCATGTTCGTCGTGCTCGGAATCGGCTTTGCGTTGGGCGCGACGCAGTACTCGATGGGGACCGCCGCCAGAATGGGGCCGGGCTACTTTCCCTTCTGGCTGGGCATATGCCTGGCGGCGCTGGGCGCGATTGTTTCGCTCGGCGCCATGTCCTCCAAAGCGACCAAGACGCCGATGGAGAAGTTCGACTGGCAAATCGTCGTCGTCATCATAGGCTCGGTCACGCTGTGCGGCGTGTTGCTCAATTGGTTGGGCATCTACATTTCCATCTTCCTCCTGGTGTTTCTCAGCAGTCTGGCCAGCCATGAATTCAGCTGGAAAGTCGCCGCCGCCACGGGTTTCTTCCTGGTGTTGCTGGTATATGGCGCCTTCATCAAAGGCCTGGGCCTGATCTTTCCGCTCTGGCCCACCTTCCTGACCAACTAACGGAGACGACGATCATGGAATTGCTGGAACACTTGTCGCTCGGATTCTCCGTGGCCTTCACGGCCGAGAATCTGGCTTACTGCCTGCTGGGATGTATCCTGGGCACGCTGATCGGGGTGCTGCCGGGCATCGGTCCCGTCCCGACCATCGCCATGCTGCTTCCCATCACCTACGTGCTGCCGCCCGTGGCCGGCCTCATCATGCTGGCGGGGATCTATTACGGCGCCCAATACGGAGGCTCCACGACCGCCATTCTGGTGGCCCTGCCGGGGGAAACCTCAGCCGTGGTGACCGTGCTGGACGGCCACCAGATGGCGCGCAACGGCCGGGCCGGCGCGGCGCTGGCCATTGCCGCGCTGGGCTCCTTCTTCGCGGGCTGCGTGGCCACCATACTGCTGGCCGGTTTTGCGCCCCCGCTCGCGGAGGTCGCCTTCAAGTTCGGCCCGGCGGAGTATTTTTCACTCATGGTGCTGGGCCTGATTGGCGCCGTGGTGCTGGCTTCGGGCTCCTTGCCCAAGGCGATCTGCATGATCCTGCTCGGCCTGTTGCTGGGCATGGTCGGCACGGACGTGAACTCGGGCGTGGCCCGCTACGATTTCGGCATCCCCGAGCTGCAGGATGGCATCGACTTCGCGGTCGTGGCCATGGGCGTGTTCGGTTTCTCGGAAATCATGACCAACCTGGAGTTGCGTGACCAGCGCATCAACATCACAGGTAAAGTCGGCTCTTTGTATCCCAACAAGCAAGAGTTCAAGGAAGCATGGGCTCCCTGCGTGCGCGGAACTGCGCTGGGTTCCGCCTTGGGCATCCTGCCCGGCGGCGGCGCCGTGCTGTCGTCCTTTGCTTCCTACACCCTGGAAAAGAAAATATCCAAAACCCCGGAGCGCTTCGGCAAAGGCCACCCCGCCGGCCTGGCCGGTCCGGAATCGGCCAACAACGCCGCCGCCCAGACCTCGTTCATTCCGCTGCTCACGCTGGGGATACCCGGAAACGCCGTAACGGCGCTCATGATCGGCGCGATGACCATCCACAACATCCAGCCCGGCCCGCAAGTGATGACCAGCCACCCCGAGCTTTTCTGGGGCCTGATCGCGTCGATGTGGATCGGCAACCTCATGCTGATCGTCCTGAACCTGCCGCTGGTCGGCTTATGGATCAAGCTGCTCAAGGTGCCCTACCGCATTCTGTTTCCGGCCATCCTGGTGTTCTGCACGATCGGCGTCTATTCGCTGAACTACAACGTGTTCGACATCTGGATGACCGCCGCGTTCGGCCTCATAGGTTATGTATGGGCCAAGCTAAAATGCGAAGGCGCGCCGCTGTTGCTGGGCCTGGTGCTCGGCCCCATGATGGAGGAAAATTTCCGCCGGGCCCTGCTGCTGGCGCGCGGCGACTACACGACCTTCGTCACGCGCCCGCTGTCGCTATCCTTGCTGATCCTGGCCGCGGCGCTGGTCGTGCTGGTCACCTTGCCGGCCGTCAAGAAAAAACGCGAAGAAACCTTCGTCGAAGAAGACTGACCAAGGGCGATGCGGGTCCGCGGCCGATTTGCCGCGCAGGCCCGCCGCCCTTTGATGAGCACTGCATGTCTCTCCCGGTTCCTCCCGCTTCGGCGCGAGGAGCTTTTTTTTACCCGCGAGGCCGCCCCAAGGTAAAAAACCTCCTATCAAATGGGCGGCATGCCGCAATGCGCGGCGCTGGGTCATCAGCGCCCTCCCCGGATGAGGTAATCTTATAGGCGTCATCTTTCACCCATGCCAGTTCACGGAGATTTCCTCATGTCGTCGATCACCGCCAAGTCCTATGATGCCGTTCCCCCGCTCGATGTCGCATTCCTGGGCCTGGGCGTGATGGGTTATCCCATGGCCGGACATCTGGCAAGCGCGGGTCACAAGGTGACGGTTTACAACCGCACGCCTCAAAAAGCCGAAGCCTGGGTGGCGGAATTCGGCGGACGTCGGGCGGCGACACCCGAAGTAGCCGCGCAACAGGCCGGCATCGTATTTTGCTGCGTCGGCAACGACGACGACTTGCGCAGCGTGGTGCTGGGCGAGCACGGCGCGCTGGCGGGCATGCGCCCCGACTCCGTATTCGTGGACCATACCACCGCATCGGCAAACGTCGCGCGCGAGCTTTACCAGGTCGCCGCCAAGCAGGGCGTGCGATTCGTCGACGCCCCCGTTTCAGGCGGACAAGGCGGCGCGGTCAACGGCATGCTGACGGTGATGTGCGGCGGCGACGAGGCCCCCTTCGACGCAGCCAGGCCCTTGATGCTTGCCTACGCTCAGGCGGTTACGCTGCTGGGGCCGGTCGGCTCGGGCCAGCTGTGCAAGATGGTCAACCAGATATGCATCGCAGGCCTCGTGCAGGGCCTGTCCGAAGCCATCGCTTTCGGCCAGGCCGCCGAGCTGGACATGCGCAAGGCCCTGCCCGTCATCAGCAAAGGGGCGGCGCAAAGCTGGCAAATGGAAAACCGCGGCGCCACGATGGTCGACGACAAATTTGACTTCGGCTTCGCCGTGGACTGGATGCGCAAAGACCTCGGACTGGTCCTGGACGAAGCCAAGCACAACGGGGCGCGCCTGCCGGTAACGGCCCTGGTCGACCAATTCTATTGCGACGTCCAGCACATGGGGGGCGGGCGCTGGGATACCTCCAGCCTGATCAAGCGGCTGCGCGACCGGTCCTGAGCTAGCCGGGAAACCGCGGAATACGCAGCACGGCGCGCAGCCCCATGCCGCCATTCTCGGAAGGATCGCCGTCTTCGAGCACGATGGTGGCGTTGTTGCGCTCGGCGTAGGCGCGCGCAATGGCCAGCCCCAGCCCGGATCCGCTTCCCCGCAGGCTT